>Ga0134125_10000916_pt1 | contig 37735 bp, 31 predicted proteins | sample KB31751_FD_96464 | JGI IMG/M metagenome (GOLD analysis project Ga0134125, IMG submission 96464) | Terrestrial soil microbial communities with excess Nitrogen fertilizer from Kellogg Biological Station, Michigan, USA - KB3-175-1 | ecosystem: Environmental > Terrestrial > Soil > Unclassified ...
CGATTTGCCGGCGCGAGCGGATGCCAGACTGGCAAGCCTTCAGGCGGATGTACTCCTGAGGGTTGACACTGCCATCGGCCACCTCGATTCGCGCGCCGGCGAGAGCCTGGCCACGGTGCGAATGACCGAAGCTGATGCGCTCGCGCAGGTCAACGGGATCCGCCAGGACGTGCGCGCGATCGCGGCCTCCGCTGACGGCCGGTTTGCCTCTATCCAGACGGAGCTGCAGCCGCTGATCGGAACATATGCGGCGCTGCCTGACCGGATCGGCGCGCAGCTGGAGCCCTACTGGAGCTGCACGCGCCGGCTGCCGGACGGGACAGTGACAGGGAACGCGGCATGCTGGCCTTCAGAGATTACGGGCACGCTGGGCGCTACCCGCACTTTCATGGGCCAGTCCGCCGCGGCCTCCCGCACATTCCAATCTCAGTTCCCCGAGTTGCTCAACCTCGGCCGCCACACGCTCGTGACCGGCGACGCGATCGAAAGTGACGTGAAGACCGCCACTGGAGTTGCAGCCGACTTTTCGAAGCGCATCGGCACGAAGCCGCACTGGTACGATCGCCTGCTCGGCATCAGCCCGACTATGATCCGGGCCTATGAGGCGACGAAGTGATGGCTTCGAAATCTGCGCGCCGGGGACTCAAGCGAAAACTGGTTTTCTGGCTCTGGATACCACTAGGGATTGTGGTTGTGGGTTTTCTGGCCGGGTTTCTGTTCTCACCCGTCTCCAGGTGGCTGAAACCATAGGGAACTTACCATAATTGCCGTTCGCAGAACTTTATACGAGGGGGCTCACAATGACGCTGGCTCTTAAATCTCCGGTGAGGCGGGAAACTTCGACGCTGTACCGACGTCGTGCGCTCGTGGTGGAGCTCACCGCGCACGCTGCCATTATTCGGGAAAAGGGGCGCCGTGATCGCGTCACCGTTCCGTGGGATTCGGTATACGAGTGCGGGCTGAAACTTCGGGCAAAGGTTGAACGTGCCGCGAAGGTCAAAAAGTAGCCTATTCGTTCGCACGGTTTGGTAAGAAGTGACAAACATGAAAAACGAAGATTTCTATCCGGCGAAGAGCGAAGCGGCGCAATATCTGGCCCGGCTCCGCTGGTCGCTGCCGTCTGCGGATCGGGATCAGCCTCGCCGCGTCGGCCGCCTCGGCGGACGCCCGGTGACGTGTTCGTGCGGCTCATGTCCGAAGTGCAGACGGCGCTGGAAGCGAAATGGCCGGAAGCTCACTTCGCTTTTCGGAAAGAAGGTAATGGACTGATGGCGCGGCTTATCCCGGGCTGGTTGGTAGAACTGATACCCAGGCAACCTGAAGCGGCGGGCATTGTGCTGGTGGGTGAACTATTCCAGGTGGATCTGCCGGACATCTGCGTCACGGTGTCCATGGACGGACACACGCGCAATATCCAGCGCTTTCGACTCGATGAGAATGGGGAGTTGGCGGTGCGTTACCTGGACAATTCGCTCTGGGAAGTCGGGCGCACATTCAAAGCGGCGAGCGACGACGCTCTGACACAAATCTGCCACACGCGAACACAGGGCCCGTAGGCGACTGATAAATAGGGCCTTATATGGTGGCCAGAGACGGACTTGAACCGCCGACGCCAGCCTTTTCAGGGCTGCGCTCTACCAACTGAGCTATCTGGCCACTTTGGGTGGAAGGACCAACTGAAACTCCATTATACAACCCGCCGCTACCCGGCTTTCGCCACCCACATCCGGCCCGCGGCAAGATCCAGCGTCACCAAATACCGGCTCAGAAAAGGCTGTCCCAGATTGCCATCCATAATCATGTCGGTCACCATCACCGGACTCTCTACATCCACCCCATCCGCAATCTGAAACACCAGCCGCTGCTCCTTCACCGCCGGATCAAGCCCGAAAAACCGCGCATAATCCTTCGCAATCAGCGACACACCGCCCGCGCCGGAATCGAGCGTCAGCCACGCCGTCCCCTCCGAAACCGGCACGCCGACGAACGCATCCAGACACATCCCCGAACACTCGCGCGCAAGTTTCAACGGCAGCTCCTTCATGCTCTTCACGCGCTCCGCAAAGCTCTCCGCGGTCTCGATCGTAAGCGTGCCCGCCGTCTGATCGAGCGTGATCGTCTTGCCCGCGAAGGAATCGAGCGACAGCAAACCGTCCGGAGCCTTATCGCCCGCGAACCGATCGCCGAAGTCAATCCTCCCCGCCGTCACCGGCGTCAGCGGAATATCGCCCGCCCGCAGTTGCACATTCTCGCACCGCGGACCATCGCCGCGCACGCCGAACATGTTATATCCCGTGACGCGTCCCCAGAATTTGCAGCCAGTGGAAGCGGCGTAGCTCTCGCTGAACAACGTCATCCCGCCGCCCGTATCGAGAAGAAAATCTCCCGGTTTGCCTTGAAATGTGACGTGAACCTTCCACAGCGCCTTGCGGAAGCGTTCCAGCCTGATGACCTGCGGCGGAGCCGCCGCAAATGAAACCGCCGCAAACAACAGCAAAAACGCCGGGAAGCGCGCCAGACTCCGAATTCGCATACCTCTTCGACGACTGAGGCGCGAATTTGTTTACGCGGGCTGCAGTTCCTTCAGCTCCGCCGCCGTCGCCTTCTCCACATCCGCATGCAGGCTATTCCCATGCGCATCCATCGTCACAATCGCCGGAAAACCATTCACCCGCAGGTGCCACATCGCCTCCGGAATCCCGAATTCCAGCAGATTCACATCTTCCACCGACTGCACGGTCCGCGCGTAATATTGCGCCGCCCCGCCGATCCCGTTCAGATAAACCGCGCCATGCTCCTTCAGCGCCGCCAGCGTCTTCGCGCCCATGCCGCCCTTGCCGATCACCACCCGCACCCCGTACCGCCCAATCACATCCGCCTGATACGGTTCTTCGCGAATACTCGTCGTCGGTCCCGCGGCCTTCACCTGCCACTTCCCGTTCTCCTGCAGCATCACGGGACCGCAGTGATACAGCACCGCCCCATGCAGATCCACCGGCGGCGGATTCTTCATCAGATGCGCATGCACCGCATCGCGCCCCGTATACATGTCGCCCCTGATCAGCACCACATCACCGACCTTCAGCGCCCGCACCGCCTCCTCGCTCACCGGCGCCTCCAGCACCACCTCGCGCCCGGTCAGCGGAAAACCCTCGCCCGCCGTCATCTTCTCCACCTTGCGCGACGGATCGCGATACAGCCACTTCACAATCCCCCCATCCTTCGCATCCAGCAGCACACCCAGCCGCCGGAACGCCCAGCACTCATACGCCACCGAAACGAAGAAGCTCGCCGGCAGCCGGTTCGCCGCTGTAATCTTGCACCCAATCAGCGACACTTTGCCGCCAAAACCCATCGCTCCCACGCCGAGCGTATTCGCCTCGCGCATGATGCGCGCTTCCAGCTCCGCGAGGCGCGGATCCGGATTCGTATCGTCCAGCGTCCGGAACAACTGGCCCTTCGCCAGCTCATATCCATGCGCGCGGTCGCTCCCGATGCACACGCCGAGCGCCCCCGGCGCGCACCCCTGACCCTGCGCCTGCCACACCGCATGCAGCAGACACTTGCGCACGCCTTCCAGACTGCGGTCCGCGCGCCCCAGATGATCCAGCGTCGCGGGCAGAGAATACTGAATGTTCTTGTTCTCGCACCCGCCCCCCTTGAGCACCAGCTTCACTTCAATCTCGTCGCGCTCCCATTGCTCGAAGTGGATCACCGGCGTCCCCGGCCCCAGATTGTCGCCGCTGTTTTTGCCCGTAATCGAATCCACCGAATTCGGACGCAGCTTGCCGCGCCGCGTCGCCTCCGCCACCGCCTCGCGAATCGTTTTGCGGATCTCCATCTGATTCACGCCCACCGGCGTATGCACGTAGAACGTCGGCATGCCGGTGTCCTGGCAGATCGCGCCTTCGTCCTCCGCCGCCATATCGATGTTCGAAAGAATAATATTGAGCGCCTGCGAAGCCTGCGTCGAAGGCTTCTCCGCCGCGTTGGCGGCAGCCATCGCCGCGCGCACATCGGGCGGCAGATTCGTAGAGGTTTGTGTGATCAGCTCAATCAGGCTGTTTTGAAGGAATTGCATGGCAACCCCTCATTATCACCCGCGGACTACGTCAGCAGCCGCGCCGCGGGCTTCGCGAAATACGTCAGGATGAAATCCGTCCCCGCGCGGCGAATCGACGTCAGCGTCTCCATCATCGCCCGCTCCAGATCGATCCACCCATTCGCCGCCGCCGCGTGAATCATCGAGAATTCGCCGCTCACCTGATACGCGCTCAGCGGCACGTCGGGAAAGCGGTCCCGCGCCTGCCGGATCAGATCCAGATATGCCAGCGCGGGCTTCACCATGATCATGTCCGCTCCCTCTTCCAGATCGAGTGCAATCTCCTTCATTGCCTCGCGCCCGTTCGAAGGATCCATCTGATAGCTGCGCCGGTCGCCGAACTGCGGCGCCGAATCCGCGGCCTCGCGGAACGGGCCATAAAACACCGACGCAAACTTCGCCGCATAAGAAAGGATCGGTGTGTTCGAAAATCCCGCACCATCGAGCCCGGCGCGAATCGCCGCCACGCGCCCATCCATCATGTCGGAAGGCGCCACAATATCCGCCCCCGCCCGCGCATGCGAAATCGCCGACCGCGCCAGCCAATCGAGCGTCAGATCGTTATGAACGTCACCGTTCACAATCCTGCCGCAATGTCCATGGCTCGTGTACTCGCAGTTGCAGACGTCGGTAATAGTGAGCAGCCCCGGAACCTCGCGTTTAATCGCACGAATCGCCCGCTGCACAATTCCCTGCTCGTCATACGCGCCCGACGCCTCTTCGTTTTTCGATTCCGGCAGCCCGAACAGAATAATCCCGCCGATCCCCAGCCCCCGAATCTCGCGGCACTCCTCCACCGCCTGGTCGATTGAAAGCTGCGATTGCCCCGGCATCGAGCTGATCGGCCGCCGCACTCCCTCGCCCGGCACAATAAACAGCGGCAGCACGAAATTCGCCGGATGAAGCCGTGTTTCCCGCACCAGGGCGCGCATCGCTTCCGAAGATCGCAGCCGGCGGGGTCTCTGGATGGGGAATGGCATCTGAAATTGAATTCTAGCTCAGCCCCCCGGAAGTACCATATCCGCGGCCAGCCGAAAGCTCTCAGCCCCCCTTGACACACCATCTGGACGGGTTAAAATAATTCGTATCTCAGGCCTTTGTATGCAGACACCCTGCGAGCACAAGAGAACGGTAATCATCGCCCGCCGCGACGGTGTGGATTTTCTGGAATGCCTTGACTGCAAGCAGATCTTCGAAGCCGAAGATCTGGAACCCGTTGCAGCCGAGGCGGAAGAAGAATAGTCCACCGCTCATCCCCTTCAGTACATTCCGCCGCCGCCGTGAACTGAATGGTTCGCGCTGTTAGGATACGTCTATATGCACGATCTCGGCGTATTTCGCGCCAATCTGGACAGCATCGCCGCGCGTCTGGCGACTCGCGGCCTGACTCTGCCCCTCGATGAATTCCGCGAGCTCGATCGCCGCCGCCGCGAAGCCATCACCGAATCCGAACAGCTTCGCGCCGAGCAGAATGGCATGTCGCGCGAGATCGCCCGGCTGCGTAAGGAAGGCGTCGATACGGCCGAAGCCCAGCAGCGCTCACGCTCCCTGAACGAGCGCATCGCCGTCCTGGCGAAAGATGTCGAAGACGCCGATTCTCGCTTCCGCGAAATGCTCGCCGGCATCCCGAATGTGCCGCACGAATCCGTGCCCGTCGGGAAATCAGCCGAGGATAACGTCGAAATTCGCCGCGTCGGCGAACCCACGAAAATGGACTTTACGCCGAAACCCCACTGGGATCTCGGCCCCGAACTCGGCATTCTGGATTTCGACCGCGCCGCGAAAATCACCGGCGCGCGTTTCGCCGTTTACATGGGACTCGGCGCAAAACTCGAACGAGCGCTCATCAATCTCATGCTGGATGTGCATACCCAGCATCACGGCTACACCGAAGTGCTGCCGCCTTTCATCGTGAATTCGGCGAGCCTCTACGGCACCGGCAATCTCCCGAAATTCGGCGCCGATCTTTTCAAACTGGAGAACTCGGATTACTGGCTGATCCCCACCGCCGAAGTCCCCGTGACGAATCTGTATCGCGATGAGGTGCTGACCGGCGATAAACTCCCGATCAACCTCTGCGCCTACACGCCCTGCTTCCGCAGCGAAGCGGGCTCCTACGGACGCGACGTGCGCGGCATCATCCGCCAGCACCAGTTTCAGAAAGTGGAGCTCGTGAAATTCACGCGTCCCGAGCAGAGCTACGAAGAGCATGAAAAGCTGACCGCCGACGCCGAAGACATTCTGCGCCGCCTTGGCCTCCCGTTCCGCACAGTCGTCCTCTGCACCGGCGACATGGGCTTCAGCTCCGCGAAAACGTTCGATATCGAAGTCTGGCTCCCCGGCCAGAACGACTTCAAGGAAATTTCCTCCTGCTCGAATTTCGAGGCCTTCCAGGCCCGCCGTGCCAACATTCGTTTTAAAGGCGCGAAGAAAGCCGAACTCGCCCACACCATCAACGGCAGCGGCCTGGCCGTAGGCCGCACCTGGGTCGCAATTGTCGAAAACTACCAGCAGGCGGACGGCAGCGTCGTCATCCCCGAAACCCTACGCCCTTATCTCAACGCCGAGCGCATCACCCCTCAGGCACAATTGACCTGATCGATTAGCTTTTGGGAGGCCGGTTCTCAAAGCTATCGACCACGATCTGACACGAGCGCGCCAAACAACGGCGGCCAGTAAGACTACCCGGTTCCAGTACCTGAGTCTTTCAGAAGAATTGCATCGTGTGGGTTACACCAGTACAATAGCAGTCTATGCGTCTAACGCCCTCGTGGCTGACTACCGTTGCTGCTTTGACATTGATGACTGTTTCCGCCAATGCGGCCGCGATTACGTTCGAAGGTTACGCCCCGAGCGGCTCCCTTGTCCTGGTTCCTCCGGCCTATATGGAGTCAGGCTTCACTCTGTCCTACACTTCGGGAGACGGTGGCGCCAATGATAGAGCTGCGGTTTTTGGAGCTTCATCGGTGGGCATGATCGGAGACAGTACGGCTAATCTTGCCTGGAACACCTCGGATGGCTCATTCGTTACTCTGACGGGTCCGGGATCGTTCGACCTCTTCAGTGTGGACCTGGGTGGTTACACTGAGGCCCCCGGCAACCAGCACACGAACATAACCCTCACTGGATACCTGACCGCCGGCGGCAGCCAGACGATAACCTTCTCCAACTTACTCAGCGAGACCACTGAAAACGTCGGCTGGACAGGACTGGATCGCGTGGTTTTCACCGGTAGCTATTACGGCGCAATGGATAACATCGTTACCTCCGGCGGCAGCGCGACTCCCGAACCCGGCACGATGCTTCTGTTGGGCGCCGGCGCGGCGGCGCTGGCGGTGATTCGCCGGCGTAAAGTCACTGCGCACTTAATATAGGTGCCGGAGAGGTAACGCCTGAGCGGTGGGGCCTGAACAGCGTGGGGCTCCGCCTGGCAGCACGAACGCGCCAAGAGCTCGCGGCATCATCCGCTGGCACCAGTCTCAGAAGGTGGAGTTCGTGAAATTCACGCGTCCCGAGCAAAGCCGCGACGGGGAGGAACCGGACGCAATTACCGCCTGGCGTGGACAACATGCGCCCCAATGTGTCCTGGCGCGAGCCCCTGAACGCCGCGGCCGAACTTCGACGCAATCTCCTCGAAACCGATATCTTCGATCCCGGAAAATCCATGCGAGCGAAGGATCACCGCAATGCCAGCCGGGTCGAAGCGGCTGACCGAACGTTCACCAATCTTCTCAAGCTGCCTGGTCCTCTCCATCTCTAATTGCCTGAGCTCTTCTGAATATGCTTCCGGAGGTTCCACATAGTCGAAGACCACCTCGGAATTCGGGATGGACGACATATAGTCCAGAGTACGGCCGACAGCGTCCTCCGTCAGATACGGCACAACCCCGAGCCACGTGAAAAATGCGGGCGAATTCTGCTGAAAGCCCGCGGCGGCGAGCTTCTCTCCCACATCGTCCCGCTCGAAGTCTACTGGTACGAGAACCAGCCATGGCGGGAGCGCGATTTGAGCATTCACCAGACGCTGGTGTTTCCACTCCTGCGTCGCAGGGTGGTCCACCTCATAGATGCGGATCTGTCGTGCGTCATGGGGATTCCGGAGAGCGAAAGTATCGAGTCCGGCGCCGAGGATGACAATCTGCCGAATCCCTCTTTCGACAGCTCCTGACAAAGCATCTTCCGCAATCCGGCTTCGCGCGGCGGTGAACAGACGTCCCACGCTGGCCAGAGGGTGTGCACTCGCAAATTGAAGCAGGTCCTTTTCGTCTTCGCGCAGAATCTTCAGCACAAACGGGTCGTCGAGGATTGAGCCGCCGTCGAGCACCTGATGAGCGGCCCGTTGCCGGGCCATGATCAGTGCTGTGCGGCTGGGTTCATGAGGCTTCATGTGGGGGTCTCCTTCTCAACCAGTCACTGATCCCGCGCGGTATCGTGCGTGTAACTGGAGTTTTGTTGGCACGGCCGGAAATGCCGTTGCCTGCGGAATTGGATGTCACCCCGCACAGAGGCGTGTGATCACCGGTCGAATGCTGTTATTGGGATGGTTGTCAGCAGCGGGTCAGTCTAGCTTTTCAGGCACGAGCTCAATATTCTGCTCGCCCGCCTGCTTCTTTTCCCAGTACTTCTTCACCCACGCTTCCCAGCTCTTCCCCGCTGCCGTATCGCGTCCGGTGAAAGCCAGACCGGCGATATTGGCGTACTCGATGCTGATCTTCGTGGGATTGTCTTTCGGAAAAAGCCGCACTTGCGAACGATTCCGGTCGAAGATGTAGCCTTCGATCGAGCTCCCATCCTTCAGCGTGATCGTCACATCCCCGCGGTAGTCGAAAGCCTTTTCCAGCGCGTCGCGCAACTCCTCCGCGCTCGCACTCTCGAAAACCTGCCCCTGCAGATTCTGGTGCTCGAACCCCGGAACTACTTCCAGTTCATCGACGTTCACGCGCCCACTTCCTCACGCGTCTTCACTTCCAGCTGTACGAGCCCGGCCTTCGCATGTACCGGCTTCACTTCCTCATCCAGCATCTTCAGCGCCTCGGCGTCCGGATACCGCCCGAACAAATACGCCTTCGCCGTATCCACAAACCCGCGCCACGTCGTGAAATTCTCATGCACGGCCGAAGCCTCGTAGCCGCTGTGCACCATGCAGTTCGCGCACTTCGGATTTCCCGACTCCGTCCCGTACTTCTCCCACGCCGTCGATTCCATCAGTTCCGCGAACGTATCCGCATAGCCATCCTGCAGCAGATAACAAGGCTTCTGCCACCCGAACAGATTGAACGTCGGCATCCCCCACGGCGTGCAACGGTAATTCCGCTTTCCCATCAGAAATTCCAGAAACAGCGGCGACATGTTGAACTTCCACTCCGGCTTCCGGTTCGAAAGCAGCGCCCGGAACAGACGCCGCGTGCGCCCGCGTCCCAGGAAGTGCTGCTGGTCGGGCGCCTTGTCATACGAATAACCGGGCGAGAGCATCATGCCCTCTACCCCGAGCGCCATCATGTCGTCGAAGAATTTCCGCACGTTCTTTGGATCGAACCCGTCGAACAGCGTGGTATTCGTCGTCACGCGGAATCCGCGCTCCACCGCTTCCTTCACGCCCGCGATCGCGAGATCGTACCCGCCCTCTTTGCAAACCGAGAAATCGTGCTCATCCTTCGGCCCATCCAGATGGACGGAAAAGCTCAGATATTTACTCGGCCTGAAAAGATCGATCTTTTCCCGCAACAGCAGCGCATTCGTGCACAAATAAATGTACTTCTTCCGCGCAATCAGCCCGTCAACAATCTTGTCGATCTCGGGATGCATCAGCGGCTCTCCGCCCGGAATCGAAACCATCGGCGCGCCGCATTCGTCCACTGCCCGGAAGCATTCCTCCGGAGAAAGATTCATCTTCAGCACATGCGCCGGATACTGAATTTTGCCGCACCCCGCGCACGCCAGATTGCAGCGGAACAGCGGTTCCAGCATCAGCACCAGCGGATACCGCTCGCGCCCCGCCAGCTTCTGCCGGAGCACGTACGATGCGACAGTCCACATCTGGGATACAGGAACGCCCATTCCTGTATTGTCTCATTCCGGGCGCGCTATATTCGGGAACGGATGCTGAAAATCGCCATCCTGAGCGCTCTCGCCTGCCTCTGCCTCAGCGCCCAGCCCGCAGCTCTCGAAGGCATCGCCCTCAATGACGGGACTGGAACGCCGCTCGCCGGTGTCCACGTCTCCCTCATCTCCGTCGCATTCGGCGCCAGCCTGCCCGAACCCGATGACGCTTACGGCGCCATCAGCGATGCGGCGGGCCACTACTCCATCCACAACATCCGGCCCGGCGCCTACTATCTGAATCCCTCGCACGCCGGATTCGTCTCCGCCGCCGCACCCAACATTACTTTGAACGCCGGCCAGCAGACCGCCGATTACAAAATTGCGATGACACCCGAAGCCGTCATCCGCGGCCGGGTGCTCGATGAGGCCGGCGATCCCGTCCCGAACGTCTCCGTCCGCGCCGTCAGCAGCACTGCCACCATGGGGGCTGAAACGGACGATCGTGGCGAATACCGCATCCACGGCGCGCCGGGCTCGTACTACATCGAAGCCTCACCTGCCGCGCCCGAAACCAACGGCGCGCCCGAAATCCGCACCGATGGCAGCCTTGGTACCGCCTACGCCATTACCTGGTATCCCGGCGCGCTCGCCCGCTCCCGCGCGCAAACCGTGGCGGCAACTTCCGCGCGCGAACTCACCGGTATCGATATTCACATCGCCCGCTATCACCCCGTGAAGATCTCCGGAACGGTCGTGACCTCGAATCACACTCCGGTGCGCGGCGTCGTCACTCTCCGGCTGCGTGACGAAGAGACGGAAGCCTCCAATGACGTGATCGCCGGCCCCGATGGCGGCTTCGAATTTTCCGATCTCGCGCCCGGCGAATATCAGCTCCAGGCGAAACTGCCGCCACAGCGCGAAGGCGATCCGCTGCTGGCCAGCCAGATCGTTCCGGTCATCGTGGAAACGAAGGACGCAACGGTGCCGCTCACCGTCACCGCCGGAGAAGCGCTCGCGGGCAATATTCAGGTGGAAAATCGCAAAGACGAAGTGCTCGCGGCGTGGAACGTGCGCCTTCGTCCCGTCGATCCCCACGGAACCGCCTCCACAGGCGGTCAGGTGGATCCCGATGGCGCATTCGCTCTCGTCCAGATCATCCCCGGCGTCTACCGCGTCTCTGTCGAAACACTACCCGGCGATGATTACATCCGCAGCGTCAAATTCGGCGGCGCCGAAGTCACCGGTGATCTCGATCTCTCGAAAGGAGTCGGCCGTTCGCTGCTCGAAATCGATATCGCCCGCGACGGCGGTGAAGTTTCCGGCGCAATCGACAGCCCGAATCCGAACCCTGGCTTCGCGCGCCGTCTGCTCGCTGTTCTTGTTCGCGATCCGAACGACATCGCCACCTGGCGCGACGTTCCGACGACCGATGCAAAGTTCACCTTTCACGGCATCCGCCCCGGCAAGTACCACCTCTTCGCGGTCGATCCCGCGCAGTTCGGGGTCCTCGGCACGCTCAATCCTCTGAAGACCATTGCGCTCCACGCCGACGAAATCGAAATCGCCGCAAACGGCCGCGTCGTTCACAATCTCCAGCTAACGCCCAATCCCCAACCCACGGGGGCGCCCAATGCGAAGTAAACTGCTCTTCGCTATGCTGCTCTGCGCGTCATTCGCCGGCGCTCAATCCGAACAAGCCAATCAGGCAGCAGGCGTGGTAGTCAACGCGGCAACCGGCAAACCGCTCGCCCGCGTCCAGATTCATCTCCGGCGCGAACCCGACGCTCAGTCCTGGGGCGCCATGACCACTTCCGATGGGCGCTTCTCCATCACCGGCATGCCGCCCGGCCCCTACTCGCTGAGTATCGAACGCGCTGGCTTCTCCGTGCCGCCTGATTTGCCCGAGGAGATGGAGATCGGCTCGGCCGATACCGCGAACCTCCACTTTGCCCTCACGCCGGACGGGGCGATTACCGGCCGCGTGACCGACGCCGCCGGTCAGCCGGTCGAAGACGTCGAAGTCCGCGCCGAGGCGGATTTCGAAATCGCCGATTCACCACGCGCCCGCACCGGCGCCGATGGCAAATTCCGCATCGGCGGACTCGCCCCGGGTCAGTATCGCGTCCGCGCCATTCCACAAAACAGCTACGCGCCGCCCGAACAGCGCACGGACGGTACAACCGACGGGCAGGACGCTCCCACCTGGAGCCGCCCGGTCCAGGTCGCATCCGCCAACGAAACCAGCGGCATCGAAATTCGTCTCGGGCGAGTTCCCATCGTCGGCGTCAGCGGCAAAATCGAAAACCCACCGCCGAACGCCACCAACACCGAGCTTCTTCTCGATAGCCGCGATAACGGTCAGCGCACCACCGGTGGCGTCAAGCCCGATGGCAGCTTCCACCTTTGGCGTCTCTACCCCGGCGATTACGAACTCCGCGCCATCTGGCAAATCTCCGATGGCAGCATCGTCCACAGCGCTCCCGTCGATTTCCATATCGAAGGCGCGAAAAACGTCGAAAACCTTCACCTCCACCCCTCCGCCCCAATGACCGTCACGGGTCATGTCATCTTTGACGACGACGCCGCGCGCCCCCAACACGGCGCCGTCACCAAAATCGTGCTGCTTGATGCCGGCATCCACACCTCCGCGGTCACAGCCGACATCTCCCCGGATGGCTCCTTCGAAATCCCGAACGTCCCGCCCGGCCGCTATCGCCCGACCCTCACCTGGAGCGGAGCCTATGCCGACTCCCCGCTGCTCGATCTGACCACCGCCCCTTCCGGCGAACTCAATATCCACGCCAGCTCCGCAGTAGGTTCCATCTCCGGGACAACGGAGCCCGGCCTCGCCGTCATCCTGACGCTCGACGGCCCTGGCGCGCTCCCCCTTATCACAGACGCCAATCCCAACGGCGCCTTTGCTTTCCACAACATAGCCCCAGGCGCATACCGCATCGTGGCCCTCCCGCAGGCCGAGCGCGATGCTTTTCTTGACCGCGCGACCGACTACCGTGCCCTCACCGAGGCCGTCACAATCGCCCCGCGCCAGAAGCTGACCCACAATCCGCAGTCCCGTCACCTGGCCGGAAACTAGTCTTTGTCCTGGATAATCCTTTACAGCGACAGACCTTGTCGAGGATGTTTGGGCCATCGCCGAACTCCGGATGGTGGAGAAATCGGCTCTCGGGAAGGGCTCGTTCAAAGCTCGTTCAAAGTACTTGCACGTCGCGATACGAAGGTCTATAGTTCATTCGAGACCATGCCCTTCCGAATGTCCGCATTTCTCTGCCTGCCAGGCTTACTTCTCGGCCCGGCCCTCCACGCCCAGACTGTATTCCGCGACAGCCAGGCGCCGCAGGTTGCCTTCGCCTCCGCCGAGATCGCCCGCGCCGTGGGACCGAATCGCGCGGCGCGCGACCGCCCGATTAAGGACCTGGCCTCCGACACAACCCCACTTCGGATCGTCATCGCCACCGACACCGCACAATCCGCGGCGCTCGCCCAAACTCTGGGGGTCGCTCCGCTCAAATCCACCACGCCGCAGGGGTATGCCATCCGCCGCGCCGAAAAGCGCGGTCGAGTCACAATCGCCGTCCTTGCCCCCGGCCCGGCCGGCGCAATGTACGGTGGGCTCGATCTCGCCGAAGCCATTCGCCTGGGCACAATCGGCAAAATCGGGAACTCGGATCACTCCCCCCACATCGCGCAGCGCGGAATCAAATTCAACATCCCGCTCGACCGCCGGACCCCAACCTATTCCGACAGCAGCGATTCGGCCCAGGCGAACATCCCGGAAATGTGGAGCATGGATTTCTGGCACGAATTTCTAGACGAAATGGCGCGCCAGCGGTTCAATGTTCTCTCCCTCTGGAATCTTCACCCGTTTCCTTCCATCGTCAAAGTGCCGGAGTATCCGGACATCGCGCTCAACGATGTGTGGGGCAATCGCGAACCTTTCGATCTGAAGTTCAGCATGAACAGCAAAGTGATGTCGCAGCCGTTCCATCTCGGCCAGGTTGAGGTGGTCAACCGCATGACCATCGACGACAAAATTCGTTTTTGGCGCGGCGTCATGCAATACGCAAAGGACCGCGGGATCGACGTTTACTGGTACACCTGGAACATCTTCGTCTGGGGCACCGAAGGCAAACACGGCATCACCGAAGACGGCAGCAATCCGGAAACCGTGTCTTATTTCCGCGCGAGCGTGCGCGAAACCGTGAAGACCTATCCGCTCCTCGCCGGCATCGGGATCACCGCGGGCGAGAACATGCACAGCGCCAGGGGGCCGTTCGATCACGAGGACTGGCTATGGAAAACATACGGTGAAGGCATTCGGGACGCCCTGAAAGACCAGCCGGGCCGGCAGTTCCGCCTGGTTCACCGCTATCACCAGACATCGCAGTCGAAATCGATTGAAGCTTTCAGGGACTATCCGGGCCCGTTCGAATTCAGCTTCAAGTATTCGGTCGCGCACATGTATTCCGAGCCCAATCCGCCATTCATCGCACCCGTGCTGACCGAAATGCCGAAGAATCTTCGCACGTGGCTCGAAGTGCGAGACGACGATATCTACAGTTTTCGCTGGGGCGATCCGGACTTCGCCCGGGCCTATATCAAAAACATTCCCGGCCCCGACCGGATTGCCGGATTCAACATGGGACCGGACGGCTACACCTGGGGCCGCGAATTCATCGACAAAGAGCCGGAAACTCCGCGGCAGCTCGTGATGCAAAAACAGTGGTACAGCTTCGCTCTGTGGGGCCGCCTCAGCTATGACCCGGATCTGCCCGATTCGCTTTTCGAACAAATTCTGGCGGCCCGTTTTCCCGGAGCGCCCGCGGGCAAAATATACGGAGCGATCTCCGCCGCCTCGAAAACCATGCCCCAGATCACCCGCTTTTTCTGGCGCGATCTCGATTTCGAGTGGTTCCCGGAAGCCAACATCCAAAGCGGACACGGCTCCGGTTTCTTCACCGTCGCCAATTTCATCGCCGGTCAGACGATGCCGGGAAGCGGCATCCTCAACGTGCGCCAGTGGCGGGCGCGATCCCTCGAAGGAAAGAAGATGGACGGGATCACACCGCCCCAGGTAGCCGCGGAATTGCAAAAGAATGCGGCCGAGGCGCACCGGTTCGTGGAGGAACTGAGGCCCGTGGAAGGGAAGAACAAGGAACTTCGCCTGACCCTCGGAGATGCCGATGCCATGGCCGATCTGGGTGAATACTACGCCGAAAAGATTCTCGCGGCCGATGACCTCGCGCTCTTCGACAGCAGCGGCAAAGCGGAGCTCCAGGCCTCGGCGGTCCGGCATCTCGAGGCTGCGCTGGCTCATTGGAAGGCTTACGCAGCCCTCGCCTCGAGCCAATACAAACCGCAGTACCTCGGTCGCCTGAACCGCCTTGTAGACCTGAATGCCCTCACCGCCTCCGCCGCGGCCGACATCGATATCGCGAGACAATGGCATCCGGGAACAATCACGGATAACGGAGAGGGGCCGACCGTCGGCGATACCAATTTCCGCCAGTAAGCGTCAGGTTCCCCGAACATTCCCCCTCACCCCAACGTAGAATAGAGGGAATATGAAGTATCGGAAAATCGCCCTCGTGGCGGCCTTCAGCGCCTTAGCCGCATTCGGCCAGACGAAGCTCTCCTTCGAAGCCGCCACCATCAAGCCGGCCGCGCCGCTCGATCAGGGCAAACTCATTGCCGCCATGCAGTCCGGCGGCAAAATGCCGGTGGGCGCTAGCATCGGGGCCACGCAGGCGGAATATCTTTACATGGATCTGAAATCCCTGATCTGGTTTGCTTACGGCGTCAAGCCGTTCCAGATCACCGGTCCGGACTGGCTCGCGAGCCAGCGCTTCGACATCATCGCCAAATATCCCGCCGGAGCAACCAAAGCGGATGCCCCGAAGATGCTCCAGTCGCTGCTGGCGGATCGCTTCAAACTGACGATCCATCGCACCACGGAGGAGCATCCGGTTCTCGCCCTCGTCGCGGGTAAAGGCGGTCTCAAGCTGAAAGAATCAGCCGAAACCCCGAAGGCAATCGATGAGAGTGTTCCTGCCGCTCCCGGAACCATGACGACGCAGAGTCCCGACGGCCCCATCCGCGTCAGCGTCAAACCCGGCGCCGGAGCGGTTGTCGACATGGGCGAAAAAGGCAAGATGACTTATACCCTGAACGCGGCCACCAAGTCCATCCATGTCGATCTCAGCATGGTCACCATCAGCGGCCTGGCCGACATGATGACGCAGCTCATGCAGCAGTTGGGCGGCCCTGGCGCCGGCGGACGCCAGATTGTCGATCTGACCGGCATCAAGGGCCACTACGAAGCCTCCCTCGAAATCTCGCTCGCCGACATGCTGGCAATGGCTCGCAGCGCGGGCATGGACCTGCCCGGCGCGCCTCCCGCCGGCGCCTCCGCTCCCGCGGCAGACGGAGCTGCTGGTGTCGCGAGTGATCCCGCCGGTGGCGCTCAGAGCGTCACGGACGCCATTCAGTCAATGGGCCTCAAGCTCGAATCTCGCAAAGCCCCGATCGAACAGCTCGTGGTTGACCATATCGAGAAAACCCCTACCGAGAACTAACCGTATCCGCCGCGGCTGAAGTCGTTTTGCTCCTGGTCTCAGCCGCGGCCTCACGCATCTTCCGCGTTTCGTCCGCCAGTTGCCGTACAATCTTATCCGCCACATCCGCCATCGCGCTGCGGAATTTCCCGCCAGCCGATTCCTGCGTCGTCGACCAGATCACATCGCCATTCTTATCCACCAGCCGCACCGAACCGGTCGCCTCATGCCGCCGCTCCTGGCTGTGGCTGCTCTCGCTATCGGAAACTCCCACTCCGGCTGACAGGCTCGAAGATGCCCCCGCGCTCTGGGCCCGCGAACTCGAACTCTCGCCCGCATTCGCATGTACGCCAATCGAATCGCTCGACCCACGCTGCTCGGTATAAATCAGATCGTCGCCCGATCCCTTCAGCGTGGCATCCGCGCGTTCCGGATTCTCCGTCAGCACGAACAGTCCCGTACCCTGCATGGACGCAATCAGCATGTCCCGAAACTGATCGGAAGTCTTGCCGCCGCCCAATTGCTCTATATAAATTCGATGTACATCCGCCAGCGCTGCTTCCGCTGGCCGCACCTCCACCGCGAACGCCGGGATCGAAGCCGCAAGCGCCAGCGCAAACGCTGACAGCCGCCTCATCCCTTCCCTGCCTTCCTTGCCTCATCATCCTGATACTCGATGCGCCGCCCGCTTTTCGCTTCGAGCGAAACCAGCAGTTGCCGGATGTCGCCCTTCCCGACCTCCAGCACCACGGCCTGATGTTGCCCGTCGTCATCCGTGAATCCGATCGTGACGAAATGCGATCGCTTCTTCGCGATCAGCAACAGCGGCGAAATCAACACGGCTTCCACGTACCGCCGGTCGACGTGGAGCCCGTATTCGATCGTCGTGATGTCATCCCACGCAATCGAAATGGCTTTGTTTTTGAGATGAATTGAAAGCGCGGCTGGATCGCGAACGTCGATCTGCGCGTGTGAGTGCCCCGGTACTCCGGCGATTGTGCCCCCGACATAGGAAACTTTGTTCCCAGTTGCCGCTGCCGGAACCAGCGCCACGAATACAAGCCATGCCCCCAGGAGACGCATGGATGTTCAATACCACAAAACGCCGGCGCTGTATATCTTCCTGTATTTCCTGCTATTTACCCGTTCCAATCTGGAACGTAAAATTCAAAAGGGAGCGGTCCGCCTCACGGCTGTCCGCTCCCGTGCCCCAAAACCTATTGCTCGTGGATGTCCGGATCGTCCGTCGTGCTGGAACCCCACACCGCGCTCGATCCCCACACCGCGCTCGATCCCCACACCGCTGACGTCCCGCTATCCGCGGTGCTGCCCCAGACCGCCGAGGTCCCCTCGGTCGTGCTCGATCCCCAGACCGCGCTCGAACCCCAGACGGCGCTCGAACCCCACACGGCCGAGTTCCCGCTCCACACCGATGAACCCCACACGGCCGACGAGCCCCATACCGCGCTCGAACCCCAGACCGCGCTCGAACCCCACACGGCGCTTTGCGACCCGTCGTTCACCAGATAAACCGGCGTGTTCGGATTCGCGTTCGAAGCCAGCACCGCCACCGGCGAAGCTGCGTTGTTCGATGTGGAAAGCTTCACGGTACTCGCCCGCGCCGCGTCCAGATTCAGATAACCAGCTCCGACGGTGAACAGATCGTACTGAATCGTGAAGCTCTGGTGCGTATCCGGATCCGTGATCACGGAGCTCTTCGGGAAATTCTTGGTCGCCGTCAGCATCAGGCGGGCCTTCACCTGATCGGGTGTCAGGCCGTCGTCATCGATCAGCACCGCCGCCGCGCCGCTTACCACGCCGGCCGCCATGCTGGTGCCATTCAGAATAAAGTAGTCCGAGGAATCCCCATACGAGGGCCACTTCACATACGCCGCGAGCGGAACCACATTGCCGGGCGTCTCGTCTTCGAGCGTCGAGCCGAAATCGCGGATCGAGAAAATCCGGTTGCCCGGCGCCACGATGTCCGGCTTCGCGACGTGGTCGATCAGCGTTGGCCCCTTCGAGCTGTAAGTCGTCATCAGGTCGTCGGCGCGGGAGGCAGTGCCTTCGGTGTTCATTGCGCCAACCGTGATCACCAGCGGGTCATTGCCCGGCGCCGAGATCGTCCCGTAGCCGTTCGCCAGCGCATTGCGGCCGCCGTTGCCCGCGGCCACCACCACCGTGATGCCGGCCTTCCACGCCTTTTCCACTTCCTGGCACAGCGGGTCATCTTTATAGCTTTCGAAAATCTGCCGTCCGAGCGACAGATTGATGACCTTGATATTGAAAAGCGGCTTGAGCTGAATCGCCCGCTCGATCGCCGAAATCACTTCGGCGTCCGTCGACTGGCCCTGCCGATTCAGGACCTTCAGGCTGATCAGATTCGCGCCCGCCGCCACGCCGTGAATATTGAACTGGTAATTCGTGCCGTTCGAGTTCGAGCCGTTCCCCGCGATGATGCCCGCGATGTGCGTGCCGTGCCCATAGTAATCGTCGATCCCTTCGCCCGGCACAAAGCTCTCGGCGTAGACCACGTGCGGGAACAGATTCTGCAGGATCAGAGTCAGACTTTTAGTGCCGGTGCCGATCAGATCCTGATTCACATGGATACCGCTGTCGATGACCGCCACCCCAACGCCTGAACCCAGCTTGTAGTTCGCCGCCCCCGTGGTCGAGGAGGGCGACACCGTCTCCGGCATGTAGTCATAGAGCGGCATCGCACTGCCCGTCCCGAACAGGACGTTGTTCACCGAGACATGCGCCACACCCGGTTGGTTCGCAAGGTCGAGCGCGCCCTGCACGGTCGTGGTGCAGACTTCGCCCAACGGAAGAATCTCGATCAGATTCAGCGTGCCGCAAACCGTCTGCAGCAATCCGCCCAGCAGCGTCTGAGTGTGCTCCACGATGACTTCGACAGGCTGGTTCGCCGGCATGGACCGGAGCTGAGGGGAGACGGTGCCCGCCGCCGCTGTAATCACGGCCATGGCAACTGCCGCGGCGTACCGGAAGGAGAGCTTGCAGGGACGGCTGATGTTCATGTTTCGATTTTGTGTGCTCGACCACCCTTCGGGAAAGACACATATGGTGTTCTTTGGGAGCAACTCAGCGGAGGGCAACAGCGCCCTGTATAACCAATGTCAATATGCCCGACTTCCGCGGGACGCATGTACAATGAGAGTTCCTCGCCCCGCAAGGCGCTCCGAGCCCGGTCGATCGGAACATTGGAGGACTGTTGGATGAGCGCAACTTTCCGCTACGCCCCTGATCATTTCACTGATAAACAAACTCTCTCGATAGAAGAACTTGGACGCCTCGCCAAAGAGGGCGGCAAACCGGCCGAAACCCTCATGAACGTTGCGGCGCTGATCGCCGGACGCTTCGCGACGGAGGTCTGTTCCGCATATCTGCTGGAACCCGACCGCGCTACCCTGGTTCTGGCCGCCACCGTAGGCCTGCGTCCTACTTGTATCGGGCGGCTTCGGCTCGGTCTCCATGAGGGTCTGGTCGGTCTGGTGGCCGAAACCCTCCAGCCTGTTGCAGTGGAACAGCCAGCGAAGCACCCCCGCTTCCGGTTCTTCCATGAAGCCGGCGAAGAGCCGTACCAGTCATTCCTCGGTGTGCCGGTTCTCGATCGCGGTGTCCTGCAGGGCGTGCTCGTGATTCAGACCGCCGAGGTGCGCGTTTTCGACGCCGACGAAGTCTGTTTTCTTTCGGAAGTCGCGACCCAGGTTGCGCCCATCATCAGCGAAGCCCGTACGCTTGGCCGCTTCATCGGCCCCACGCAGGAACGGCTCTGGGCCCTCGCCTCCAATCTCGGCTGGACCTGGGACCACGAGATCACCAGCCTCTTTCGTGAGCTCGATCCCGTCCGCTTCCGCGCTCTCAATCACAATCCCATCCTGTTGCTGCTCGAAATGCCGCTGGCCGTCATTGAGCGCCGCGCCGGCGAGCTCATGCTGCACAGCCGCATCAATGACGCTTACCGCCGCCAGCAGAAATACCTGACCTCGGACCGCACCTGGGGCGCCACGCACGCCGGCGTTCTCCGCCCGCGGCCCGTTGCCTATTTCTCCGCCGAATTCGGAATTCACGAATCGGTGCCGATCTATTCCGGCGGCCTCGGTGTCCTGGCCGGCGATCACATCAAGAGCGCGTCCGATCTCGACATCCCGCTCGTGGCCATCGGCCTTTTCTATGGGCATGGCTACTTCAAACAGCGCCTCGATTCGAACGGCTGGCAGCAGGAAGATTACCTGGCTACCGCCGTGACATCGCTTCCCATGGAGCTGGCGCTCGACGCCTCCGGGGCGCCGGTTGAAATTCAGGTGGAGACGCGCCGCGGGCCCATTCGCGCCAAGGTGTGGCGGATGAAAGTAGGCCGCATCGATCTTCTGCTGCTCGATTCGAACGTCGAAGGCAATCTTCCCGAAGATCGTCTGTTGACGTCACAGCTCTATGGCGGCGACGGCCGCACCCGCATTCGCCAGGAACTGCTGCTTGGCGTCGGCGGCGTTCGCGCACTTCGCGCGCTGGGCATCACGCCCGGCGTTTATCACATGAATGAAGGCCACAGCGGCTTTGCCGTGCTGGAGGCCATTCGCGTCCGCATGGTGGATGAGGGCATCTCCTTCTATCAGGCCGCGCCTGCCATCGCCCGCGAAGTCGTCTTCACCACCCACACGCCGGTCCCCGCGGGTCACGATCGTTTCGGCGCCGACCTGATCGACGAGCATCTTGGACCTCTCCGCGAGTGCCTCGGCATCTCGCATGAAGCCCTGATGGAACTCGGCGCGGAGCATCGCGGCCACCATCACGAGTTTTGTATGACCGTGCTCGGCCTGAAGCTATCGCGCCGCGCCAACGCCGTCTCTTCTCTTCACGGCGAGGTTTCCCGAAATATGTGGACGGGTCTGTTCCCCGGCGTCGCCGAGGACGACGTGCCCATTGGCCACGTCACGAACGGAGTTCACGTGCCGTCCTGGGTTGCGCCGCAGATGTTCCGGCTCTACACGCGCCACCTCGGCGTCAGCTGGTACCGGCAGTCGGGCGAGCCGCACATTTGGGAAGGCATCGAAAATATAGACGATGCCGAGCTCTGGGAGACACACCTGAGCCTCAAGGCGCGCATGCTGGATTTCGTGCGGCGGCGCGCGGTGGAGCAGGCGTCGTTGCGCGGCGAGAGTCCATCGGCGCTGAGCCGCCTGAGCAAGGTGCTCAGCCCGGATGCGCTCACCATCGGTTTCGCGCGCCGCTTTGCGACATACAAGCGTGCCAACCTGCTGCTGCGTGACATCGAGCGTCTGGGTGCGATGGTGAACGATCCGAAGCGGCCTGTGCAGTTCGTTTTCTCGGGCAAAGCCCATCCGCGCGATGAACCCGGCAAGCGCGTTCTTCAGGAAGTCGCGCGTTTGATGCGCGACTCGAAATTCGCCGACCGGTTTGTCTTTGTCGAAGACTATGACATCAACGTGGGGCGTCACCTGGTGCAGGGTGTCGACGTATGGCTGAACAATCCGCGCCGGCCGCTCGAAGCTTCCGGCACCAGCGGACAAAAGGTAGTGCTCAACGGCGGCCTGAATCTCTCGGTGCTGGATGGCTGGTGGGCGGAAGCTTATGACGGCATGAACGGTTTCGCCATCGGGACCGGGCGCACGCATTCGAACATGGACGTCCACGACCGCCGCGACAGCGACGATCTCTATCGTGTACTCCGTGATGAAGTCATCCCGCTCTATTACCAGCGCGACGCCGACGGACTGCCGCACGGCTGGATCAAGCGCATGAAACGCACGATCCGCACGCTCGGCTGGCGCTTTAACGCCGATCGCATGGTCATGGACTATACCCTGAAGTGCTACATCCCCGCCGCCGGCGGCACCTCCAGCGACATGAGCCGGGTGCGCTAGTTGCGGCGAGTAGATCCGCGAAGCTCCCGAAGCGAGGAAATAGCGCACCTCCACGTGCGGGAGGCTTTTCGCCCAAGCCTCCCGCGCTGTGATTCCAAATCAGCCTAACAGTTTGCCCTGGCGGAGATAGGCCGGGACATCGAGTTCGTCATCGAACGTGTGGCTGCCGCCTGCGAGGACCGGTTCCGGTTCCTTGACGGGTTCTGGTACGGGTGCTGGGGCAGCCGCTGCTGCCGCGGCTGCTGCCGCCGCCGCTGCGTCACGCGGCGCGAAGAAATCTGCGGCGGGCAACGCTTCGATGGCGGGATCCCGGATGACGGGCGGCGCGGCGGGGAAGCCGGTAGCGATGACGGTGACACGAACTTCGTCGTTGAGCCCGGGCTTTTCAATGACGCCGAAGCTGACGTGCGTGTCATCCGAACCGCAGGCTTCGCGGATCAGAGAGCACGCTTCATTCATTTCATGCAGGCCGATTTCGCGCGATGCCGTAATGTTGAGCAGAACCTGGCGGGCGCCGCGGATCTTGGTGTCTTCGAGCAGAGGCGAATTAATGGCTTTGCGCGCAGCTTCAATGGCTCCGTCTTCACCGCTGGCTGAGGCGTTGCCGATCAGGGCGTGACCCATGCCGAGAATAGCGGCGCGGATATCGGAGAAGTCCAGATTGATGAGGCCGGGCGTGAGGATGATTTCGCTGATGCCTTCGACGGCCTGACGGAGGACTTCATCGGCGAGGCGGAAGGCCTGCTTCATGCCAGTGCCGCGCGGCGCGAGGCTGAGCAGGCGGTCGTTCGGGATGGTGGTGAGGATGTCGACGGACTCGGCAAGATCGTTGACGCTCGAGTCGGCCTGCCGCATGCGCCTGGCGCCTTCGAAGCCGAACGGCTTGGTCACGATGGCGATGGTGAGGGCGTCAAGCGACTTCGCGAGCGAGGCGACGACCGGGGCCGCGCCCGCGCCCGTGCCGCCGCCGAGGCCGGCCGTGACAAAGACGAGATCGGAGCCTTCGAGAATGCCGAGGATACGCTCGGTGTCTTCGAGAGCCGCGCGGCGGCCAATTTCGGGATCGGAGCCGGCGCCGAGGCCGTGCGTGATCTTCGCGCCGATCTGAATCTTGTTCGGCACGTTCGAATTTTCGAGAGCCTGAGAGTCTGTGTTCATCACGTAAAACTCGACGCCCTCGAGTCCTGCCTCAAACATGCGGCCGACGGCGTTCGAGCCACCGCCTCCCACGCCAATGACCTTGATGCGCGCGCCGCGCCGGGTCTCTTCCTGAATTTCGAATTTGAAGTCCATTTGATCCGCCCTTTTTCCTATCTGAAAATTTTGCCCAGCAAGCCTGTCTGACGCCGTTCGAGATCCACCTGAGTGCGGAGCCGAGCCGCATACATGGAAAGTCCGGCCGCGGTGGTCCAGGCCGGATCCTTGAGTTCGATGGGAAGGTCGCGATATCCCTGCGTGAGGCCGATGCGCGCAGGGCGATCGAGCTCGCGTTCCGCGATATCGCAGATGCCGGGCAGCAGCGCGCCGGCACCGGTGAGCACCACGCCGTTGGCCAGCGCCGGATAGAGGCTGGCGGCGGTGAGCTCTTCCTTCACCATGGCGAAGAGCTCCTGGGTGCGCGATTCGAGAATGCGGTTAACGAGCAGGCGCGGCACTTCGCGGGATTCGCGGCCGGTGTCATCGCGGAACGGCAGTTCGACCACGCTGTTCTCGGCGGTGCCGGTCGCGACCGCGCTGCCGAATTCCTCTTTCACGAGCGCTCCGTCTTCGAGCGGAACGTGGAGGGCGAACGCGATATCGCGCGAGAAATGATCGCCGCAGATGCGGATAGTGGCGGCGAGTTGCACCGCTTCGCCGAAGTAGCAGACTATTTCGGTGGAGTGCGCGCCGATATCGACGACGACAATACCGCCCTGGCGCTCTTCCGGCAGCACGCTGGCATAGCCGGACGCGATGGGTTCGTAGACCGTCTCATCGACGGCGAGATGAGCGAGATTAATGGCGCCGGTAACGGTGTTGTGCTCGTGGGTCGACATAGTGACCAGATGCGCGTTGGCCACCAGGCGGTTGGCGGCCATCATCTGGCGCGGGTCTTCGCAATCTTCGTTGTCGTCAACGACGAAGGCCTGCGGAAGGACGTGCAGGAGCATGCGGTCTTCCTGCAACTGGACCTTCATGGCTCGCTGTATAGCTCGATTGACGTCGCGCTGTTCGATTTCACGCGGACGGGTGAGATCGATGTGGCCCTTGTTGCTGGCGCCGCGCACGGACAGGCCGCCAACGCCGGCGACGGCGGTTTCGACATGCACGCCGGCCATCGCTTCGGCCTGTTCGACAGCCGCGAGGATGCAGCGGGAGGCGGCCTGCTGATCGACGATGCGGCTCTTGGCCCAACCGGTGGAAGGCGCGCAGCCGCAGCCGAGGAACCGAAGGCGGTTCTCTTCCACGAGTCCGATGATGACTCTTGTATAGCTGCTGCCCGCGTCAATACCGGTCGCGAGTATGGGTTTGGGTGTCATGCAGTGTCCTTAGCGCACCAGAATCCGGTCGTCCAGCCGCAGATCGAAGATGGAAGCCTGAGCGGAGTCTTCGCGGATCTGCCGGTAATGGTTGATGAAGTTGAGATAGCGGGAGCGATAGTGCTGATCGCCCAGCCATAATTCGACGGCATGGCCGTCCGCGGTAGTGATGACGCGCAGGTCTTCGAGCGCGGCAGCGTTGATTTCCGAAATTTCTTTCGCCTGCGGACCGAGATCGGCCAGCAGATGTTCCATCGCATCCACGCGCTTCTGGCGCGCGGCCTCGGGCTGGTCTTCGGTGATGCCGCTCAAAACCGGAAGCACGAAGCGTTTGCGAGGCGGAATGGAGAGCAGTACGCCCTGGTCGTCAATCAGCGCAAGCCAGTGGCGCGCGGAGCGGGCGATGGGCAGGCTGGCAAAAGCGACGGGGGTGCGTTCCTGAATGGTGATGCGGATTTTGTCGGGCCAGATGCGCGCGACAGTGGCATCGCGAACCCAGTCGATGGCGAGCAGGTGGCGGCGGCGCTCATCGAGGGGGATATCGAAGACGCTCTTGCCTGCGTCCTGCGCGAAGACGGCATGGATGCGGGCAGGGCTCGAGTAGACCGCGCCCTGGACTTCGATGCCTTTGCAACCGGTGCCGCATTCGAGGTTAAAGCGTGCATCGCTCAGCATGAAGGAACGCACTTGCATGCCGGCGTAGGCGACGCTGCCGAAAATGGCGCTCCAGACGGAAACGCGCAGAACCATGCGCCAGTTGATTCTGGGCTTCCTCGGTTCAGGCGGCTTTGGCATTGGCTTTCAGAGCCTCCAGAATTTTTTCGCCCAGCGTCGAGACGCTGCCCGCGCCGAGCGTAATGATGAGATCGCCGGATTGAGCGCCGGCGGCTACGGCGGCCACGCCGGCATCGTTTGAAGCGGCGTATTCGACATCGCGATGGCCAAACTCGCGCATGCGGGCCGCAAGGGCCTGGGCGGTGACGCCTTCGATGGGCTGCTCGGATGCGGCGTAGATATCGAGGACGACGACGCGGTCGGCCGAGTGGAAGGCCCGCGCGAATTCATCCATGAGGTGCATGGTGCGGGTGTAGCGGTGCGGCTGAAACAGCACGCGGACGCGGCCGCCGGTGCAGGATCGCGCGGCGGCGAGCGTGGCGAGAATTTCGGTGGGGTGGTGACCGTAGTCATCGACCACGCGAATGCCGTTCACTTCGCCTTTGACTTCGAAGCGGCGGCCGACACCGGTGAACTTCGCGATGCCTTCGCGGGCGATTTCGAGCTTCACGCCCAGTTCGAGAGCGACAGCGATGGCGGCGGTGGCGTTGAGGACGTTGTGGGCGCCGGGGCTGTTCACGCGAAACATGCCGAGGTCGGCGGTGCGGGTGCGCAACTGGAAATCGCTGTGCATCCCTTCGCAATTCGTATCGCCAGGCTGGTAATCGGCCTGCGAGCTGCGGCCGTAGGTGATGCGGCGGCGGCGAATATCCGGCAGGATGGCCTGGACGTTTTCGTCATCGAGGCAGACGATGGCGGCGCCGTAAAACGGCACTTTGTTGACGAACTCCGTGAAGGCGGCGCGGATGGTCTGGATATCGGCGTAGTGGTCCAGATGCTCGCGGTCGATATTGGTGACGACGGCGAGGATCGGCGAGAGCTTCAGAAACGAGCCATCGCTTTCGTCCGATTCGACGACGAGGAAATCGCTCTGGCCGACGCGCGCATTGGAGCCGCCCATGGCAGCGGCTTTGCCGCCGACGACAACGGTGGGGTCCATGCCGGCGTGGCTGAGGATGGCGGCGACCATGGAGGTTGTGGTGGTTTTACCGTGGCTGCCGGCGATGGCGATGCCGTACTTGAGGCGCATCAGCTCGGCGAGAAGCTCACCGCGCGGGATGACCGGGATGCCGAGACGGCGGGCTTCCTGGACTTCGGGATTCGATTCACTGACGGCGGAGCTGACGACGAGCGCGCGTGCGCCGGTAAGATTTTTCGCGTTATGCCCTTCGTATACCGTGGCACCTAATTTAGACAGCTTTTCGGTGGTGGGCGAAAGCTTGAGGTCCGAACCGGAGATGGTGTAGCCGAGATTCAGCAGCACTTCGGCGATGCCGCTCATTCCGATGCCGCCGATACCCGCGAAATGCAGATGCTGCCTGGAAAAAAACATTTTGAATCACTATTGTTTCGATGTTCCGGCCATGCTGTCAATGCTTTTTGATGCTTCCGCGAGAAGGATTTCGGCAGCCCGGCGCGCGGAGTTCGGATGCGCCAGTCCGCGAGCGGCTTCGGACATGGCGCGAAGGCGTTGCGGCGAGGCGGCGAGGTCGCGTACTGCTTCGAAAAATTTCGGTCCGGTCCAGCCTTTGTCGGTCGAACGGATTGCGGCTCCGGCCCGTGCGAGCACCTTGGCGTTGCTTGTCTGGTGATCGTCGGCGGCGAACGGGAAGGGGATCAGGATGGATGGCTTGCCGGCGGCGGCGAGTTCCGAAACCGCGCCTGCGCCGGAGCGGCAGACGATGAGGTCCGCCTGGGCGAATGCGCCCGGCATGTCGCCGATGAAGGGAACGATTTCGCCTTTGAGGCCGGAGGCGGCGAAATCGCGCGCGAGCTCGGAGTGTTGCGGCGCACCGGTCTGGTGGATCAGACGAATGTTCATTCCGGAGGCGAGGAAGAGAGGCCAGGCGTCGCGGGCGGCGTTGTTGAGAGTGCGTGAGCCCTGGCTCCCGCCGGTGATCAGGATGGTGAATTCGGCTGATGGCGCCTTCGCAGGCAGGTTGAAGAATTCTTCGCGTACGGGCAGGCCGGTGAGTTCGGTGCGGCCTTCCGGGAAGTAGCGGCGCGTTTCTTCGAAATTGATGAGAGCACGGCGGACCCAGCGGGCGATCCATTTGTTTGTCGCGCCCGGGATCGCATTCGGCTCCATCACGACGATTGGCACGCCGCGGACGAGGGCCGCCAGAACGGGCGGTCCGGCGACGTAGCCGCCCATACTGAAGACGGCGGCGGGCTGCCATACGCGGAAAGCGGATAGCTGTTTAAAGGATTCGGCGATGAGGCGCCAGAGGCTGGCGAGCTTTGTGAGCGCGCCGAGGTTCTTCAGGCCGCCCACGCGAATGATCTTCAGGGGGAATCCGGCGGCCGGAACCAGGCGCGCTTCGACGCCACGCTCGGTGCCGACGAACTGCGGGGTGTGACCGGCGCGCGCGAGCTCATTCGCGACGGCAATAGCCGGGATCACGTGTCCGCCTGTTCCTCCTCCTGCCATGACGAAAATCACCCCGCGTGCTCCGAGACGTTCATCAGAACGCCCAACAGTGCCAGCGTGACGAGCAGAGAACTGCCGCCGTAGCTGATCATGGGCAACGGGAAGCCTTTGGTGGGGAAGATGCCGAGCACCACACTGATGTTGAAGAAAGCCTGAACCAGAAGCAGCACGGTGATGCCGAGCGCGAGATAGCGGCCGAACTCGTCATGCACCAGAACAGTGGCGCGCAGGCCTCGCCACAACACGATGAGGAAGCCGATCAGCACGCCCATGGTTCCGAAGAGACCCCACTCTTCACCGATGACGGCATAGATAGTGTCAGTGTGAGCTTCGGGCAGGTAGAACAGCTTCTGCTTGCCCTCCATGAGGCCGACGCCGACGGGTCCGCCGGAGCCGACCGCGATTTTCGCCTGCGTGGCCTGGTAGTTGGTGTCCTGCGTGACGGCGGTTTTCTTCATCTGGCTGCGAATCCAGCCGTGAGTGTCGATCTTGTCAACGTAGTGGAATGTGGGGTCGAGGAAGCGCACGATACGGCCGAGGCGGTAGGGCTTCTGCCAGACGGCGGCGAGGCAGATCAGGAAAATGGCGATCGCGGCGAAGCCGATATAGCGCATTTCGAGGCCGGCCACGCAAAAGACGATGGCGGCGGTCAGCACGATGACGATGGCGGTGCCAAGGTCGGCCACCATGACGGCGATGGTCAGGAATCCAACAGCCAGGATTGCCGGCGCGAGCGTAAACCGGCTGTTGATGGCGCGCGATCGCAGGGCGATGAAGTAAGCCAGGAAGACCACCAGCGCCGGTTTTGCGAATTCGGATGGCTGGATTTCGCCGATCGGAAGGCGAATCCAGCGATGCTGGTGTCCGACGAAGTAAACGACGACCAGCGATGCCATCACGATGGCCATGGCGACGAAAGCAACTTCGGGTTTTTGCAGCTTGCGATAGTTGAGGCCTTTGAAAAACAGCATCAGCGGAATGGCGACGACGACCCAGGCAAGCTGGCGGATGGCGAAATAGTAGCTTGAACCGTAGCGGCTTTCAGCCACGACGCTCGAGGCGCTGTAGACCATGAGGGAGCCGAACAGCACCATCAGGACGACGGTGATGAAGAGAATTTTGTCTGTCTTAAGCCGCTGCGCCATGCTGTAGATCCTTTACGAGTTGCTTGAAAACGCGTCCGCGCTGTTCGTAGTTCTGAAACTGATCAAAGCTGGAGCACGCCGGGGCGAGAAGGACGACATCACCGGGCCGCGCTTTTGCCGATGCGTCTTTGACGGCCTGGGCGATCGTGCCTGCGTGGATCAGCGGGAGTGCACCTTCGAGATGTCTGGTGATCTTCTCTTCCGCGGCGCCGATCAGGATGGCGGCTTTTGCTTTCGCGGCGAGCTTTTCGCGCATGATGCGGTAGTCGCTGCCTTTATCGGTGCCGCCGAGGATGACCCAGAGGTTGCCGGGGAAGGAATCGATGGCCTTCATGGCGGCGTCGACGCTGGTGGCTTTGGAATCGTTGTAGTAGCGGACGCCGTTGATTTCCGCGGTGAATTCGAGGCGATGCTCGACAGCGCGGAAAGTGCGGACGGCGGCGGCGATACGGTCAAGCGGCACGCCTGCGATTGCGGCAGCGTGCGCGGCGGCCATCACGTTTTCGGCGTTGTGGAGGCCGGGGATGGGGATTTCGGAGAGCGGCATCAGAGGCTTGCCGCCGATAAAAACCTGGCCCTCACGCATATCGGCGCGGCTGAACCAGGTTTTGGCGGCGGGCGTGAGATCGGCGAAGCTTCGGCAGACGGGATCGGCGGCGTTCAGGACGGCATAGCTGCCCTCACACTGCATGCGGAAGAGGTTGCTCTTGGCCGCGATGTAGTTCTCCATGGTGCGGTGACGATCGAGGTGATTCTGGGTGACGTTGAGGCAGACACCGACCTGCGCGCGGAAAGTACGGGCGGTTTCGAGCTGAAAGCTGGAGAGTTCGATGACGTTCCATTGATCGTCGCGCGAGGTTTCGGCCATGGCGACGACGGGGGTGCCGATGTTGCCGCCGACCTGTACAGGAACGCCGGCGGAGGCGAGGATGTGGCCGGTGAGGGAGGTCGTGGTGGTCTTGCCGTTGGAGCCGGTGATACCGATGATCCTGCCACGCAGGAACGGAGCGGCGAGCTCGATTTCGCCGATGACGTTGATGCCGCGGTCGCGCGCGGCATTGAGGGCGGGGAGATCGGCGGGGACGCCGGGGGAGAGAACGATGAGGTCCCAGGGTTCGGAGAAGACTTCATCGGACTGGAGGCGGAAGCCGGGGACTTCGCGGGGCTTGAGGTCGGTGGCGGTTACGTTCGCGCCGCGCGCCCGAAGGAGGGCGACAGCGGCCTGGCCCGACTTCTCCATGCCGACTACGAGCGCGTTGATGGCTTCGAGTTTCATCGCAGTTTCAGGGTGGTGAGGGCGAACAACGCCAGAACGAGGCCGGCGATCCAGAAGCGCGCGATGATTTTCGATTCCTGCCAGCCGAGCGCTTCGAAGTGATGGTGGATAGGCGCCATTTTGAAGATGCGCTTCTTCCGCAGCTTGAAACTGCCCACCTGCAGGATGACGCTCAGCAGCTCAATAACGAACACGCCGGCGATAAACAGCAGCAGAATCTCCTGCTTGATCAGGATGGCGACAACGCCCATGGCGCCGCCCATGGAGAGGGAGCCGACGTCGCCCATGAAGACGTCCGCCGTGTGGGCATTCCACCAAAGGAAGCCGAGGCTGGCGCCTGTGAGGGAGCCGCAGAAGATGGTGAGTTCGGCGGAGTGCGGGTTGCGGACGATCTGAAGGTACTGCGAAAGCACCGCATGTCCACCGACAAAGGCCAGGACGGTGAGTGCGCCCCCGGCGATCACCATCAGGCCCGCGGCGAGGCCATCGAGACCGTCTGTGATGTTGACGGCATTCGAGGAGCCCACCACCACGAACACAACGAACAGATAGAACTCAATGAACGCAAACGGGAAGGTGTACGGATTCTGCATCAGGGAATGGATAAGCAGATCCGGACGGACATTTTTGATGAAGGGAACGTTGAGCTCGGTGGTGTAGAGATGCCGGTAGCGCATGTAAGCGAGGACGCCGGTGAGGAGCGCGGCGACCAGCAACTGCATGGAGAATTTCTGGCGCGCCGTGAGACCGAGGTTGCGTTTGTTCGTGACCTTGGCATAGTCATCGATGAAACCGATCACGGCATAGGCCAGCATGCCGAGCATGGCGATCCAGACGTAAGTGTCACTGAGGTCGGCCCAGAGCAGCGTAGGGCCGAGCGTACAGACGAGGATCAGGAGGCCGCCCATGGTCGGCGTGCCGGCCTTCTTGTGATGCGACTGCGGCCCGTCTTCGCGGATGCTCTGGCCGAAGTTCAGCTCGCGCAGTCTGCGGATGACCCAGGGGCCGAGAACAATGGCGAGGAAAAGCGAGGTGAGGCTGGCGAACATGGTCCGCGCGGTGACGTAGCCGAAGACGCGAAAGGGCGAGATATCGAGAATGACGCGCAGCTTTTCGTAGAGCAGCCAGTACAGCATGGGAGAGTTCTATCGCCTCATTTCACGGCGCCGGCGGTTTCTTCCGCCAGCGCGCCTTCCAGTGCGCGTTCCACGCGAACGCCGCGCGAGCCTTTGAAGAGCACGGCGTCGCCCGATTTCAGAAATCGTTTGAGATATTCGCCCGCCTCATCCGGAGTATCGAAAAATAACGCGGCGCCGCCCGACAATCCCGCTGCGATAGCTTCGTCCACTATCCAGCGTCCGGCGCCGCGTATGCCAATGACGGCATCAATGCCCTGCCCCGCGACGAATCTTCCCAAACTGCGGTGCAAAGCCTCGGCCTCTGGGCCAAGCTCCAGCATTTCTCCGAGCACGGCGATACGGCGCGTGGCCGGAGTATCCCGAAGCAGCTCCAGCATGGAGCGCATGGCTTCGGGATTAGCGTTGTAACAGTCGTTGATAATCGTGATGCCGTGGACGCGGGTCTGCTCGCCGCGCATTTTGCCGGGCGCGAGCGAGCGGACAGCGTCGCGCAATCGCTCAGGCGCGATGCCGAGGGCGCGTGCGGCGGCGATGCCGGCGAGAACGTTCGAGACGCCGTGGCGGCCGGCGAGGGGCGATTCGAAATCGACGCCGAGCGAACGGAAGCGCGCACCCTGCGGGCTGAGATCGAGATTTTCGGCGCGAACTTCGGCGTCCGCGGCTACACCGAAGAGGATCGTGCGGCCTGTGTGGAGACTGCGGAATTCGCGGACGCGGGGATCGTCGGCGTTGAGAACGGCCGTGCCTTCCCTGGGCAGGGCCTGGATGAGCTCACTTTTCGCCCGGGCGACGCCCGCGATGCCATCGGTAAAGTTTTCGGTGTGGGCCCAGCCGACGTTGGTGACGACGCCGATTTGCGGCTGCGCGATGGCGGCGAGGTCGCGGATTTCGCCTTCGTGATTCATGCCCATTTCGAGGACGGCGACTTTGACATTGTCAGCCAGACGCAGGATGGAGAGCGGCAGGCCGAGATGGTTGTTCAGATTGCCGAGGTTGCGGCCGGTAGGGAATTCGGTGGCGACGAGCGCGGCGATGGTGTCTTTCGTAGTGGTCTTGCCGGCGCTGCCGGTGACGCCGATGACGATGCCGCCCCGGAGCTGACGCGCGCCGCGGCCGAGCGCCTGGAGAGCGCGGGTGGTGTCATCTACAATCATCCGCGGGCCTGATGCGGGGACTTCGTGATCGACGATTGCGAGTGCCGCGCCGCGTTCGAAGACGGACCCGACGTAATCGTGGCCATCGTGCGTGGGGCCGCGGAGGGCGAAGAAGCAATCGCCGGGCGCGATGGTGCGGGAGTCGATGCTCCAGCCCGAGATGGTTTTCGTGTCAGCGGTTGGCGCTGAGCCGATGAGGCGGGCGATCTGTTCGAGCGTCAGCGTCACGCGGGTTCCTTCCGGAAGCCGAAGGAACGGAGCGCTTCGCGGGCGGCTTCACGGTCATCGAAGTGGATAGTCTTATCGGCGAAGATCTGGTAGGTCTCGTGACCTTTGCCGGCAAGCAGGACGAGGTCGCCGGCGACCGCTTCCTTCAGAGCCTTCTGGATGGCGGCGGCACGATCGGGCTCGACGATGGTTTTCGTGTCGGACCGGCGGATGCCGACGAGCGCGTCGTTCATGATCTGCAGCGGGTCTTCGGAGCGCGGATTATCGCTCGTGAGGACGACGACATCGCTGAGTTCGCCGGCGACCTGTCCCATGAGGGGGCGCTTGGTGCGGTCCCGATCGCCGCCGCAGCCGAAGAGAGTGATGATGCGGCGCGGTTCGAGCGAGCGCGCCGCAATGATGGCGTTGCGCAGGGCATCGTCGGTGTGGGAGTAATCGACGATGACGTGGAAGGGCTGGCCTTCGTCGATGCGCTCGAAACGGCCAGGCACGCCACGGCAGGCCGCGATGCCTTTGGTGATGATTTCGGCCGGAAGCTGATAGGTCATCGCGGCGCCGCAGGCAGCGAGGATGTTGTACACATTAAAGCGTCCGGCGAGCGGGGAGAAGATCTCGAATTTCGTTTTGTCGATGGCGAGCTCGAAGCGCATGCCGTCGCCGGTCCAGCGAATGTGGCGGGCCCTGAGCATCGCATCTTTGCCGAGGCCGTAGGAGAGCCGGTCGCTGTGTTTGATGGAGGCGAGGAGTCTGGCGCCCCATTCGTCATCGCGATTGATGACGGAACAGGAGGGCGGGGGCGCGCCGGCGCCATCGAAGAGGAGCTTTTTCGCGGCGAAATAGCTCTCCATGGTGCCGTGATAGTCGAGGTGGTCGCGGGTGAAGTTCGTGAAGACGGCGGTGTGGAAGTGGAGCCCGTAGACGCGGCCGAGATCGAGCGCGTGCGAGGAGACTTCCATGGTGACGTGCGTGCCGCCGATAGCGTTGAGGTCGGCGAACAGGCGCGCGAGATCGAGCGATTCGGGCGTGGTGTTCGGGGCGGGCAGCGTCTGTGCGCCGAGCCGGTATTCGATGGTGCCGATCATGGCGGTGATGAGACCCGCCTGGCGAAGGATGGAATCGAGCAGGAACGCGGTGGTCGTTTTGCCGTTGGTGCCGGTGATACCGGTGAGTTTGAGTTTTTCGTCGAGCTTGCCGTAGAAGGCTTTCGCGGCCATCGCGAGAGTCCGGCGGCCGTGCCCGACCTGAATCCAGGGGCCGTCCCACGATTCCGGGGCGGCCAGTTCGCTTACGGTGGCAATGGCGCCTTTGCGGGCGGCTTCGGCGGCGAAGGCGCGGCCATCGACTTTCGCGCCGGGAAACGCGAAAAAAACGAACCCGGGTTTCACGCGGCGTGAGTCGTACTCGACGCCCTGAATATCCATGCGAGCAAGCTCGGGCGAAAGCTGCGATCGTAATTGTGCTCCCGCCAATGCCTCGCTCAGCGTCATATCAGCGCGTAAACACGATCCGGATTTTTTCGCCCTGATGCAGTGGAGTGCCGGGCAGGGGCAATTGCGCGCGCGCGACGCCGCTGCCTTCCACTGTGACCTGAATGCCGCGGGCGGAGGCGGCTTCGAGCGCATCGCGCATCGACTTGCCGCGGAAATCGGGAACCATCGGGCCGGTGTAAGTGCTGGCCTGAAGAACGGCGGGCGGCGCTGTGTCTTTGGAAGGCGGCGCGGCGTCGGGCTCCGCGGGGCCGCCGGGCGCGGTCGGAATAATTTGCGTCTGATCCGCCAGCAATTGCCGGACGCTGGGGTCTTCTTCCATGATGCTTTCGCCGCCGAGATCGGCGATCGAAACATCGTCGTAAACTTTTTCCTTTTTCTGCGGCTTCTTCGTGGCGATCTCCGTCTCCGGAATGTCGCGCGGGACGTCCAGTATACGCAGTGCCTCGGTCATGATGTTCGTGAAGACCGGGGCCGCGGCGTCAGCGCCCTGACCGTTTTCACCGGATGTATTATGCACCGTCACCAGCACGACGAGGGCCGGATTCGTGACCGGCGCGAAGCCGACAAAAGAAGCGTTGTAGTTGTGCGAGTAGTGGTGGGTCTGCAGGTCGTAGATCTGCGCAGTGCCGGTCTTGCCGGCGGACGTGTATCCATTCAGGCGCGCGTGCAGTCTGCCTGTGCCGTGCAGAACAACGCCTTCCATCATCTGACGCATGAGGATCGCATTTTCCGGCTGGAGGATGCGGACGGGCGGCTCGATCGGCTCAGTTTTTCCACCGCGCGCCTGGATGAGGCGAGGTTTGACGAGCATGCCGCCGTTCGCAATGACGCAGGCGGCGCGCGCGATCTGGATGGATGTGACGCTGACTTCCTGGCCCATTGAGATGGATGCGAGCGAGGTGGTGCCCCACCGGCTGACCGGACGCAGGATGCCGGCTGATTCGGCGGGAAGGGGAAGTCCTGTTTTCTGGCCGAAGCCGAAGCGGCGGGCGTACTCGTACAGATTCTGGCGGCCCACCTGCTGCCCGATGAGAATGGCGCCGATGTTGGAAGACTTCGCGAGGACGTCCGCCATGCTGATGGTGCCGTAGCCGCCGTGCGATTCGTGGACGATACGCCCGGGCAGCTTGAGGATGCCGTTGCCGGTGGCGATCATGGAATCCGGCCTGAGGTGCGTGGTTTCGAGAGCGGCGGAGAGCGTGATGACTTTGAACATCGAGCCGGGTTCGAAGGGAACCTGATCGGCGAGATCCTCGCGGGCGATGGGATCGTCGCCGGCTTTCGGGCCGGTGTTCGGATCGTAGGTTGGATAGTTCGCCATCGCGAGGATGTCGCCCGTGTAGGGGTTCATCACGATGGCGGAGCCGCTGCGCGCGTGCTTGGCGAGGACGCCGGCCTTCAGTTCGCGCTCGGCGACGTACTGCATGCGCGCATCGATCGTGAGAGTGAGCTGCGTGCCGGGCTTTTCAACCGAGTCAATGCGGGAATCGATGCCCTTATGGTGGACGTCCATGAGGATACTTTCCTCGCCGTCCTGACCGCGCAGCACGTTGTTCATGCCGCGCTCAATGCCCATGACTCCCTGAATTTCGGGGCCTTCCTTTTTGATGACACCCAGGCCGCCGAGAACGTGCGCGGCGGTTTGCCCCCCGGGATACTGGCGCTCGCTTTCGTCATGGAACGTGGCGTAGGCGAGATGGAGATTGCGGAGGCGCTCCGTCGCGAAGGGATCGAGATGGTGACGAATCCAGAGAAAGCCTTTGTGGTCCTTCTGCGCGCTGGTCAGCTTCGAGTAGAGGGTCTGCTGATCCATGCCGAGCGAAGAGCTCAGGAGTTCGGACGCCATCTCGGTGTTTGTGATCTGGCGCGGATTGACGGAAAGCGCGGTGACGGGGAGGCTGATCGCGAGCGGCTGGCCGTTGCGGTCGAGGATAGTGCCGCGCGGGGCGTGGATGGCGATCTGCTCTTCCTGCTGACGGCGAGCGATCTCGACGTACTTGTCATGCTGCACCACCTGCAGCAGGAAGAGTCTCGCCACAATCGCGATTGCCCACAAAAACAAAATCACCGCCAGCAGAACAAGGCGGTGATTTACTGCGTCGGAGCGGTCCCTGACCTCCACGGGCGGATCTCCTGTTACCGGCCGGGAACCGCCGGCATCTGATTGCTTGCGAGGTTACCCTGCTGCGGACCCATCTGGCCATCGAGGTGGAAGACCTGGCTGGATGCGGGAGCGGTGAGGTTTTGTTCCTTCGCGATATCGTTCAGGCGGCTGGGGCTGAGCAGGGTGGCTTCGCGTACTTCGAGCGCGCGGCGCTGATCGAGCAGCGTCTGGCGTTCTGACTTAGCGGCCTCAAGCTGATAACCGGTGCGCACGAGCGCGACATGGGGAACCACAACACTCACGCCGAGCATCAGCAGCAGCGCGCCCGCGCCTACCGCGGACCAGCATTCATCAGCCGCGTGCGGATCGGCCTGCCGCACCAGACGCTGATTGTCAATCTTCTTCGAATAGAAGAATACGTTATCGTTCGGCAGTCCGCGCAGCACGTATGGATCACTTTCGAGAATCCCCGTGCCGACCGCTGCCATTGAATCGCTCTTTTTCCAAATCGCCGCCAGTGTTCCCATGGCTTCGTTTACTCCTCGTCGTCACCCTCGTCCGCCGAATTCAGGCCCGGCTGCCCTCCATTTGCTGCCAATTCCACCGCTCGCAGTCTGGCGCTGCGTGACGGCGGGTTTTCGCGAAGCTCCCGCTCACCGGGCACGACAGGCTTTTTCGTCAGTAAAACGGCCCTGCCGGAGCGAGCAAGCTCGCGAAAACTGTTTTTCACTTTGCGGTCTTCGAGTGAGTGAAAGGAAATGATCACGATGCGCCCGCCGGGGCGAACCATGCG
>Ga0134125_10000918_pt1 | contig 37715 bp, 40 predicted proteins | sample KB31751_FD_96464 | JGI IMG/M metagenome (GOLD analysis project Ga0134125, IMG submission 96464) | Terrestrial soil microbial communities with excess Nitrogen fertilizer from Kellogg Biological Station, Michigan, USA - KB3-175-1 | ecosystem: Environmental > Terrestrial > Soil > Unclassified ...
CAGAGCTTTTGCCATAAAATTGCTTTTTCAGCATAAACCACCGCTGTCGCTGCCCGCTCCGGGCTACCACACCTTAATAAAGTTACGACCCGGCAGTTGCTTCACCAGACCCTGTATCTCCATCTCGAACAGAGACGCGATGATCTCAGACGGCGAAACCTCCTCGCAGGTCTCCGCCAGCTTGTCCAGATGGATGGCTTCGTCCACCTTTAATTGCCGGAGTACCACGCGGTTTATCCTCTGAGCAGGGTCCGGAGCATCTGATGCGCCAGTGGTGCCGCCGGTTGCAACTGTTGATCCAAGTCCTTGATTCATAATGCGTTGCCTGCCGGCGTCAATGAGCCTCTGCTGCGCCGCCACCGGCAGATCCGCCACTACGTCGTTCCAGTCCTGCACCAGTTTTGCTCCTTGTTTGATCAGAAGGTTCGGTCCCCAACTCATCTTCGAGGTGATGTTGCCCGGTACGGCGAACACCTCCCGGCCCTGGTCAATCGCCAGTCGCGCCGTGATGGAGGAACCGCTGTACTGCGCCCCCTCCGTCACCAGCAGCCCAACGCTCAGCCCGCTGATGATCCGGTTCCGGATCGGGAAGTTCTGAGGGAAGGCGGTCGATCCCATGGGGAACTCCGAGACAATCAGCCCCCTCGCCGCGATCTCGGCCGCCAGCTTCCGGTTTTCGGACGGATACACGATATCCGCGCCGCAACCTAGCACGGCTATCGTAGTCCCCTCCACAGACAGCGCGGCCCTATGGGCAGCCGTGTCGATCCCGCGGGCCATCCCGGAAACGACCGTGACCCCCGCCCGGGCCAGGTCCCCCGCCAGGCGTTCGGTCGCTGCCACGCCATAGGGGGTCGGATGGCGGGTTCCCACCACCCCGACGTTCACAGCCCCAAGCAGCTCGACCCGGCCGCGGCAGAAAAGGACTGGCGGCGGATCGTAGATCCCACGCAGCATTTCGGGATACCGCCCGTCCCCCAGGGTCACCAGCACCGCGCCCGCCTCGCGGACCTTCTGCTGTTGGGCAGCCGCATCCTCGAAACTGCACCCGCTGGCGATCGATCGCGCCAGTGCGCCCGGCGCCCCCGCATTCTCCAGTTCCGCCTGGGATGCGTGGAAGATGCTCCGGACGCCCCCCAATCGCGCGAGCAGCAACCCGGCGCGCCGAGCGCCGAGGCCGGGCGTCATGCGCAGCGCGAGCCAGTAAAGCTCTTCTTCATTCGTCAGGGGAGAATTGGATTGGGTAGCCGGTGACACTGTCTGTTATAGTTTCGTGATCGGCCCATTTTTCTCATGAAAATGCAGAATGTGAACGAACCCGATCTGCGCTCACCTGGCTTCGCCCGCTTTGCGGTTGAAATGCTGGCAGTCAAAGTGCGTTTCGCTTGGTAAGGCATGGAAGGCGAACAGCCCATCTACATCGCGCGCAGCCTGGCGGATGCGCAGAAGCTCGAAGAAGTCCTGAAGTCGGCCGGCATCGAATACGACGTGGAGCCGGACTCCTACCAGGGCGGCTTTATCTTTCGCTCGTCCCGGATCGGCGCGTTCTTTTACGTGGAACCGGAAATCCGCGAGCACGCGGCTTCCGTGATGCAGGAAAAGGGCTTTCGCGCGCTCAAGATCTGAGGCCGGCGTCTACTCCAGACGAAGCTTGAGACGTGGATGGTGCAGCAGGTCGCCATTCCCGATCACGAAACTCGCATATTGGAGGTGATCGGCCGCGGCGGCAATCGCGAGGTTCCGCGCATCTGAAGGTACACGGAATGTGAGCGAAGTCGCAGCGGTTTTTCCAGGCTCAATATCGGCGTCGAACGGAGTTGTGGAATGGTCGGGGACCATGGGGAAGCGCCGGTCGCGCTCGTCTGTCATATAGACCGAAAAACCCTTCGTGCTTCGCACTCCGCGGTTTGCCAGGCTGGAGAGCCGCACCTGAAAGCGATAGAGGCTGCCCGCCTGTTCCGATGACCTGGTATAGCTCTCGATAGTCATACACAGGTCGTCATCGCAATACGGCGTTTCCGTTTGGATGACCGACTCGTGGCGTGCCGCTTTCGCCGTGATCCCTAAAATCACGGCATACGCAGCCGCGCATGCCATCCACCTGAGCCCGGTCCGTCTGGCGCCGCGGAATTCGCCGCGAAGGGAGAAGAACACAACCCTGATCGCGGTCACGGTCGACGCGAGCAATCCGGCCAGCAACAAAATGGACATAGGTTGTCTTCCCTGGCGAGTTTACCAGCTTCCGCGCTGAAAAGGCGCACTTTCCATACCTCGCCACCGCAAGTGGCTTACAATGGAGTCATGCTTAGTGTTGGCGGCCCTGAGATGGTGGCAATCGTCCTTCTCGCGCTGCTGTTATTCGGGCCGAAGGAGCTTCCCAAAATCGCCAGAACCATCGGCAAGGCGATGACGGAGTTCCGCCGGGCTCAGAACGACCTCAAAAGCACTTTCCACCGCGAAATGGCAAACCTGGAGCGCGAGTCCGGCGTAAAAGAACTGATCTCCACCAACTACCTGGCCCAGTCGTCTTACAACTACGACGACTACAACCCGGAAGAGGATCATTCTTATTACGACGGTTCCACCTCCTCTGACACCACGACTTATGAAGCCGACGCATCCGCAACTGAGGGCGTTGAGCATATCGCCGGGCCACTCCAGATAGAGGGCGCGGCGGATTCCGTCCCCCACGGACATGTGCACGAAGCAGAGCACGTTGAGGCTGGTCATGCCGAAACCGCTGAATCTCTGCCGCCCGCGCACCCTGAATCCGGCCAGGAGCCGGTTCACACCTAATCAACCCGCATGTCATCAAACCCGCCGGATGAGCAGTCACTGCTCGGCCGTCTGACCAACATCTTTGGAGGCTCCACTCCGAACCTCCCCAGGCCGGATCAGGACGAAGAAGAGGGGATGGCGCGCATGAGCTTCCTCGGCCATCTCGAGGAGCTTCGCCATCGCATTCTGATGATTGTCTACGGTCTGGCGGGGGCATTCTGCTTTGCCCTCATCTTCCGCAATCAGATGTGGGACATTGTGCAGAAGCCGGCTACCGATGCACTGAAGCATCTGCACGTAGTTCCGCCCGACCTCGCCGCGATCGGGCCCATGGATGTTTTCCAGATTACCTGGATGAAGCTGCCTCTGCTGGCGGCGATCTTTCTCGCGTCGCCGTGGATTCTTTACCAGGTCTGGGCCTTTATCGCGCCCGGTCTCTACAAGCATGAGCGCCGCTGGGCCGTCCCGTTCGTCGCGTCGAGCGCCGGTCTGTTTATTATCGGCGGCATCTTCGCGTACTTTGTGATCTTCCGGTTCGGGCTGGAATTTTTGCTCGGGCTCGGTCTTGGCCACGGCATTCGTCCCACTGTCAGCGTCACGGAGTACTATGACCTGTTCGTGGATGTGATGCTCTCGGTCGGCATCATCTTCGAGATTCCGGTCCTGCTGTTTTTGCTGACACTGATCCGCATCGTGAGCCCGCGGTTCCTTTTGAAGCACAGCCGCTACGCCATCATGGTCATTGTCGTCCTGGCGGCGGTCATCACGCCCACCGGCGACGTATTCAATCTCACGCTGTTTGCCACGCCCATGATTCTGCTCTTTTACCTCGGCGTGTTCGGCAGCTATGTCCTGGTACTGAAGAGGGAAAACCAAAAGTTTCCCTGGGCGAAGTTCATTACGTGGGTACTAGTCGTTCTCATCATAATTGCGGCTATTTCCTGGGTGGCGGCGCAATATTTTGGATATCGATTTGTAATGCACTCCCCATTTCTTGTACGATGACGGCTTGATGTTTTCGTAAGCGTTAGATCGCGCAAAGGTGGGCCGAGAGAACCATGGATCTTTACCGGATTATCAACGAGCTTCTGGAAGAACGGGACCGCGTGAATCGGATCATCGAATCACTGGAGTTAATGACCGAAGAAGGGCCCCCGGTCAAAACACCCCGCAAAAGAGGCCGGAAACGAATGGACGCATCGGCGCGCAAAAGCGTGTCTCTTCGGATGAAGCAGTATTGGGCGAAGCGGCGCGCCACGGCTCAGGCGGACCAGAGATAAGCATCGCACCCTTCGCGCGCGGCACGTCTCGCGTTTCGCGAGCCTTAGAGACGCTTGAAGTACCAGAGCCAAAAGTACTGGGTTCCGGCTCCATGGCGGTATCGCGGTTCAAATCCGTATTCTTCCGCCATGGCGACGGCATCGGCGTCGGAGAACGATATACCGAGCCAGGTGTCGTCAGCCTGCGTTGACATATCGCACCAGCCCTGCACCTGAAACTTGAACAGGCCGCCGGGCCGCAGAAGACGATGCACCTCGCGCACGTAGTTCCGAATCACCTCGCGGCTCGGAATGTGCTGAAACACGATATACGAAAACGCGAAATCCACCTGAATTTCGCCCAGCACGGAGAGATCGGCGCCGTTGTTCTGGAACACGTGAGCATTCGGCCGGTCCGCCAGCGATTGCCTCGCCTGGCGGATCATCTCGCCGCTGATGTCGACTGCATAGACTTCGCCGAACACCTCGGAGAGAGCCCGCGTGACTCGTCCCGACCCGCAGCCGATCTCGAGCACCTTCATCTGCTTCGGATCTTTCCCCTGGCAGATATTGGTCATGTCGGTCAGAATTTCGCGCCGCACGTTCTCGCGTCCGGATTCGAAGTATTCCTCATCGCTCCAGTCCGTACGCTCCGTGGCGACGTAGTGACGGGCGTTCTCGAGAGCGCGCTGGTCCCATTCTTCCCGCATTTTCCGGGTGATTTCGAGGTGCGCGGAAGAAGACTCCGGAGCGGAAGAAGCCATTTGTTATATTGTAAAGGTTGAGCCCGAGTGGGCGGATAGCTCAGTTGGGAGAGCACCGCGTTCGCATCGCGGGGGTCGCGGGTTCGAATCCCGTTCCGTCCACCAAAGTCCTCGGCTCCGCATCAGGCCTTCACGATTTTTGACGTCACGGGCACTGGATCAGTCTGTCCCAGCGTCCCTGGCGGGCCATTGAATGTCTGGCTTCCGCAATCCGGAGATAAAATACTCATTGCGTTCACCGCACGATGTCAACGTTCTGATTACCGGCGCCGGACGCGGAATAGGCAAGCGGTTAGCCATCGGCTTTGCCAGAAACAAAGCGCGTGTCGGTCTGCTGGGCCGCAGTCAGGGCGAACTCAGCGTCACCAAACTCGAAATCGAAGACGGCGGGGGGACGGCACTGCAGCTTCGTGCGGACGTCCGCAATTTCGAGCAGGTGAGCGCCGCGGTGGATCGCCTGGTCAGCCAGTGGGGGCAGATCGATACGCTCATCTGTAATGCGGCTGTGCAGGGACCGATCGGGCCATTCGCCTCTCACAAACCCTCCGCCTGGCAGGAAGTCTTCGAGACCAACATCCTCGGCGTCATGAATTCCTGCCGCGCCGTGCTGCCTCGCATGCTGGCGCGGCGGGCAGGGAAGATCATCGTCATCGCCGGGCCGGGTTGCGCCTCGCCCCGGCCGCGCTTCTCTCCGTACGCGGCGAGTAAAGCCGCCATTGTGCGGTTCGTTGAAAGCGTCGCGGAAGAGATCCGCGAAGATAACGTCCAGATCAACTGTATGCTGCCCGGGGAGACCTACACCAACATGACGGATGAAATTCTGCATGCGGGTGAGCGCGCCGGCGTTGAGGAGATTGAAACGGCGGAAAAGATTCAGGTCACCGGCGGAACCCTCACCGAGAAGCAGATTCAGCTCGCGCTTTTTCTCGCCTCCGAACGCTCCAATCACCTCAGCGGAAAACTGCTCTATGTTCAGGACGACTGGAAGAAGCTGGAGCATGACAACGCCCGTCCGGATGCCTTCACGCTGCGCCGCCATCTGAAGTAATCGGATTGCAATACGGCGCCGCTACAATTGAACGAATGCGCGCCCTGTTTGCCCTCGCGCTGCTGCTGGCGCCTTCTTCTCTTTTCGGCTGGGGTTGCGACGGTCATCGTGTGGTGGCATTTCTGGCGCGCGCGCATCTGACGCCTGTTGCTTCGCGGGAAGTGGACCGCCTGCTTCACGCCTCGCCTGTTGACGTCTCGTCAAACCGGTATTGTCCCGACCCGCCCGCGGACGCGATAGCGGCGGTTGCATCCTGGGCCGATGATGTTCGCGCCGCCAGGAGGAATGGCGCCTGGCACTATATCGACATTCCCCGCACCGTCACCAAACGAACGAAGATCGCCCCATGGTGTCCGCCGATCTGGCCCGCTTCGGGCGGTAAGGACGCGGCCGGCTGTGTGGCCGATGCCATCGAACATTTCGCGACAATCCTGGAGGACACTTCCCGGACCGATGCGGACCGCGCCGAGGCGCTGCGATATCTGATCCACTTTGTCGGCGATATCCATCAGCCGCTGCACACCATCGATGACGGCGATCAGGGCGGCAATTGCGATCCCGTGCATTTTGGCGTGGATCCGGCTGCCACCAATCTCCACTCACTGTGGGACTCGCGGCTGCTTTCCGTGGAGATGCGGAGGGGCAAGTTCGCGGACACGGCCGCCTTTGCGGCTGCTCTTGATACGCGCTTCGCATCGTTGTTTGAGACTTTGTCGAAGCGGCGCGTGAACGATCCCGAAGCCTGGGCGTGGGAATCGGACGGCGTTGCGCGCAGGATGGCATACGGCAAACTGAAGCCCGTCATTGCGCCCGAAGCAGTGGGAGGTACCGTCGCTTGTGCCGGCCGGCGGAAAAGTGTGGGGACTCTTCACATCGTCATCGGCGACGCCTACGCCAGCCAGGCGCAGCCTCTCATCGATAAACAACTCGCCCGCGCCGGATTCCGGCTGGCCCGTCTCCTGAACTCCATCCTCCACAATTAGTCGCGGGAATACAGCCGCCTTGCTGCGTGTGCCACGATACAATTGGGTCAGCAAACTCACTGAATACTCAGATGCGGCGTACGCGAAATCCGTCTGGCAGGCCGTCGAACCCGTTGCGCGATGCCCTGAACGAAAGAAATCGGCCCGCGGAACCTGTGCGCGGCCGCCCGCGCGGGGGGGGCGAGCGGGACGAACTATCGTCGATCATCGACGAGCAGGTCGGTGAGCAGATCGAAAAGCTGGAAAACAAACTTGTGGATAGCTTCCGCGAGATGGGGCAGCGTGTCGTCGATCAGAGCACGGAAGCGCTGACCAATCAGCTCGATGACCGGATCTCGCAGCTCGAAGAAATCTCAGCGATCCAGACAGAAACCATTAACCACCTGCGCGACACTTCACGCAATGCGGAGCAAAAGGTTTCCGGTGTGGTCAATAACATCGAGCGCGCCCTGGGTGACGCAGTGCCGGGATTCAAGCTCGACCCGCCCGCCCATCTTCCGCACCAGATTACGGAAACCGAGGAACGCCAGCTTGTGAAAGCGCCCACACGGGCCGTGATCGAAGATGGCAAGTACCCGAGCCTCTACTGCCCGAAATGCACTTCCACCTCGATCCGCCGCGCCACGCGCTCCGGAATCTGGGAAGAGTTTCTGCGGCTCTTCTTCATCGCGCCCTTCCGTTGCCGCGCCTGCCGTCATAAGTTTTACCGGTTCTGAATCCCACTGCGCCGTTAAATACATCGGAAACATGCGTGCCTTCACTCCGCGCCTGGGAGTACTCTCATGTTTCAAAAAGCACGGCTTGCGATTCTCGCCATCTTACTGTCTTCAGGCTTGACCGCTCAGGTCGATGTGCTCACGGCTCAATACAGCAACCGCCGCACCAGCGCCAACATGCAGGAAAATTTGCTTAACACGGGTAACGTAAATGCATCCCGGTTCGGTAAATTATTCAGCCGTCCGGTGGATGGGCCAATCTACGCTCTGCCTCTGATCGTCACCCGGTTCACAATGCCGGACGGCGCGGTCCACAACCTGGTCATCGTCGCAACCCTCAATGACAGCGTCTACGCGTATGACGCCGACAACCCTGCGCAGACACAGCCTTACTGGCACGTTCAGTTGGGGACGCCTATCTATACAGGTGAACTCTATCTCGGACCGGAGATTGGCATCGTCGCAACGCCCGTGATCGACCGTTCCACCAACACGATTTATCTGACCGCGATCATTAATACCGCCGCGGCTTCGGGTGGCTACGACGCGGGCAGCTTCCTGTTTGCGCTGGATCTTTCGACCGGGGCTCTGAAGTACAATTCCCCGCAGCGCATTGTTCTCCCGCTGGCCACGGGCGAACAGGAGACCGATGCCACTGCATGGTTGCAGCGTGCCGGTCTGCTGCTGTCGGACGGCGCCGTCTATGTAGGGTATACGTACGTTTCGGACGATCTGCTGTCGATTGAGCACGGCTTCGTTCAGGCGTTTCAGGCCGATGACATGAGCGTGCGCCTGACCAGCTGGGAGAGTTCTCCGAACACTCCGCACGGGGGTGTCTGGCAGGCTGCGCGCGGTCTCGCCGCCGATCGTTTTGGAAATCTTTTCGTCGCCACGGGGGATGGCGAATGGAATGGCACAACGGATTTCGGCAACAGCGTAGTGCAACTGCACCCGCGGACCCTGACGGTCGAGAACTATTTCACTCCGTCCAATTGGGAAGCGCTGTTTCAGGGGGATATCGATCTGGGCGCCGGCGGCGTTACTTTGATGCCGGATACGGATTTGGCGCTGACGGGCGGGAAAGAGGGAGTGATTTATCTGATGGACCGTTCGAATCTGGGCGGTCTCCAAACCAATCCCACTTCGGACGCAGACGAGGCAGGGAAGCCCGGTCACAATTTCCAGGCTTCCTGGAATTTCCCGGGTCATCTGAAGCAGGGAAAAGGCCTCGTGCCACTCCAAAGCTTCCAGGCGTCGCATGGCTGCGGATTCACGAACTGCGGGCAGCACCTCTCCACCGCTTATTGGGCAAATCGTTTCCACCCCCGGCTCTTCGTGTGGGATAAAGGCGACATCCTGCGCGCCTTCCCGTTCGATGAGGCTTCCCGCCGCTTCAGGACGAACGATTCGACCGCGGGACCAGTGCAGGTGAACGACACCGGCGGGATTGTGGTGACATCGGATGGAAGCAAGCCGCAAACCGGAATCGTCTGGGCCTACACGGCGTCAGAGAGCCCGTTTACGGCCGCGGTACCCGGAACACTGCGGGCTTTCGACGCGACGGATATCACGAAGGAAATCTACAATTCGGACCAGAATGCCACCCGCGATGCCACCGGCAGTTTCGTGAAATTTCTAAGCCCCGTCGTCGCCAACGGGCGCGTCTATGTCGGCAATCAATCGGGAACGATAGAGGTCTACGGCTTGTTGTGCCAGGCCGATCAGTCTCGCAATCTCCAGGTCCGGATCGACGACGATACGATCACGGTCACCAACCATTCGGGCGACGCGATCGCCGGCCCCTTTTCGATTGCTTTTGCCGGACTGCCGGATGGAGTAACGGTAGCAGGCTCAGGCGGGGTAACCTCGTGCGCCGCGCCCGCGGGAAAGCCGTGGATCGCGGTTCCGAACGCCCCCCTCTGGCTTGAAAACGGTAAGTCTTTCCAGGTTCAGGTGACGTTCAACCAACCGGCTGACTCAAAGTTGCGGCACTACAATCCGATCGTTCTGGCCGGCAGCGGCGGACAGTAGAACCCGCTGCTGCTCTTCACTGGCAAGTCACAACAGCATCGCGATATGCCTGAAAACTCGTGGTATCGTCGGCAGCATGAAGATGTGGAATCTGCCGGAAGCGTCAATGGAACTTCTTCAGGCGTTACCCGAATCTGGCATGGGTTTTCAACTGGTGGAAGGACAGGTATTGGGAATCAGGAAGCCGCTGCTCGTCCTCAATTCTGAACAAGCCCTTGACCTCTCCTCGGTGAAACTGGAAGAAGGGGATGATCCCACCATCATTCTGCGAAATGGCATGCGCATCGTGCACGCGTTAAATGAGGAGATGACCGGAACCATGTTCGGCGCACCAGCCCCGAACAACTTTCGATTATTAAGTACGCGGATTCCGAATGCATCCGGCTCAGGCGGTGCCGCGGGCGGGCCACTTATTCACGCTGCTCCGCTCAGTAGCCTCGTCAAAAAAATGAAATTGAAAAAGGCTCGCGCGTTTCATCGCTTTTCCGCATTCAATCCAGATCGCCGCGTCGATTCACTGACTGGCAATTTCCTGCCGGGGACCTATGCGTGTCCGGAATCGGAGGTTCCTTTTGTGCCAACTGGCTTCGTGGCCGTGGGCCGCTTTGCGCTTCCGAACATCCTGGCCGCGTCGCACCATTACGAAATCGAAGCACCGCCCGGCACTGACGTTGAATTCGGTACGGTGGCGCCGGCTTTCGGACAGTCCGGAGGCGGCGTGGAGGCGTATTTTCAGTTTGCGGTGGTCAATCAGTATGTCCCGCCGAAGCCAGCGTCGCAACTGGCTGACGAATGAGACACACGAAATGTAGCGGGATGAGTGCGCCTGCTTCGACCACTGCGCGTTGTGTCCTTGGCTCCGTATTGAACCTGCGAAACGTGCAATACGCGCGCGGTTCGGTCAGTCCTAACCCGCAACCGACTGCAGTTCGTCGTACGTGCCCTTGAAATCTTTGATGTTGCCGGGCGTCACGCGCCAGATGCGCGTAGCAGTCTCTTCGATCAGATCGTGATCATGCGTCACGAAGAAGAGCGTACCCTGATACTTCTGCAGAGCGAAGTTCAGCGAATTGATCGATTCCAGATCCAGATGGTTGGTCGGTTCATCCAGCAACAGCAGATTGGGCTTCTGCAGCATGAGCCGGCAGAGGAGCAGCCGCGCCACTTCGCCGCCCGAAAGCGCTTCGGTCGGCTTCATGCCTTCCTCGCTCTTGAGCAGCATCTGTCCGAGCAGCCCGCGGAGTTCTTCGCGCGCGCTCGATGTGAAAGGACTGACGAAGCCCTGCGATGGCGAGTCGCTTGTGATTTCGAACATCCTCGTGGAGGTGTGGATATGTGCTGTTGACATTCGACAACAAACGTCCGAGTATTGATGTAGACAAACGACACTATGAATCTACTGCAGGGGACACTCGACTTGCTGATCCTCAGGACCCTGAAGAACGATCCCCTCCATGGGTGGGCGATTTCCGAGCGCATTCAGCAGGTCTCCCAGGACGTACTCCAGGTGAATCAGGGTTCGCTCTATCCCGCATTGCATCGTCTGGAGCACAAAGGCTTCATTACCGCTGGCTGGGCGACCTCCGAATTGGGGAGACGCGCCCGCTTTTACCGGCTGACCGCCACGGGCAGAAAGCAACTGGATCTGGAATCGGAGAGTTGGGAAACAATGACAGCCGCCATCGGAAAAGTCATGAAGCTGGCCTGAATATGCCGTGGAATGACTTTTTGTTGCGTTCCCGCGCGCTGTTCTTCCGCAAAAGCGCTGAGAGGGACCTCGAGGAGGAACTTGCCTTCCACGTGGACATGCAGACGCGGAAGAATATTGAGACTGGTTTGACGCCGGCGGAAGCTCGACGCCGGGCCCGCATCCAATTCGGCGTGGGCGATTCGGCGAAAGAGGAGTGCCGGGACGCGAGAGGTATTCGCTTCATCGAAGATGTGGTGCAGGACGTTCGTTACGCGTTGCGGGGATTTGGCCGCGCACCACTGTTTGCGCTGGGTGTCATCGGAACCATTTCACTGGGGCTGGGATGGAACACAGCGGCTTTTACGATCTTTAATGCCTATGTCCTGCGTCCGTTGGCGGTGCATGACCCGGGGTCACTCTATGAGCTTGGTTGGGTGGATCGGACGGGCCACGATCGTCAGTTCAACTGGGATCAATATCGCAACTTGCAATCTTCGAATTCGCCATTCGTGCAGGTATCCGCATTCATGCCATATTCCGCCCGGATGGAAGGTCGTCCCACGCGAGGATTGCTCGTCGATGCTGGTTACTTTCCAATGACGGGCGTACCTCCTCTGATTGGCAGAACACCTCTGCCGGAAGATTCCGGGGGGCAACCGGTAGTGGTACTGAGCTATGGAGCCTGGCAAACCCGGTTCGCTGCCGATCCCCACATAGTGGGCCGCAGAATTCTATTACAAGGACACCTATTCGAAGTACTTGGCGTCATGCCCGAGACCTTCAGCGGACTGAACAGGCACTTCAGATTTGACCTCTGGACCCCACTTGCAACGAGCGGCATGCTTACGGATGGCCCAGGCCTTTTGGGGCCGTCGCACCCGGAAGACCTCAACGTTGCGGTTAGGCTCAGGGACGGCGTGGACGTTCGGCAAGCACAGTCTGAATTAGCAACCTGGATGAGCAACATGACCGCGTCTCTCCCCCTGAAACAGCGGGCAAGCACCGTCAGAATGGCATCCCTGGCTACGAATATGCCTCGAGGCCAAAAGCTTATTTCCATAACGCTGATACTGATTCCGTTCGCCGCCGTTCTTCTCAGCGCCTGCGCCAATGTAATTAATATGATGCTGGCGAGAGCACTCTCGCGCCAGCGGGAAATTGGCGTACGTTTGTCACTGGGCGCGACGCGCCCGCGTCTGATTCGTCAATTGTTCGTCGAGGCATCGCTTCTCGCAATGCCGGCGGCCATCGTCAGCTATATCCTTGCGCGTGCCGTGATCTCCCTGTGCCTCAGAGTTATTGCGGCGACCTTGCCCGGTAACCTGGCCGACTACGTCCGCATCGACCCGTTAGCCGCGGACATCCGTGTTTTCGTCTTCCTGCTGATCGCCGCGGTTATATCGGCAGTACTCTTCGGCCTTCTTCCAGCGATGCAGGCCACTCGGATGGACATTGTGCAGGCAACCCGAGGAGAGCTTAACGCTGCTTTCAGGTCGTCACGGCTCCGCAACGGGCTGATGGTCGCGCAGATCGCCGTAAGCGCAACATTGCTGATCATTTGCGGTGTGTTCATACGCGGCGCAAATCGCATGCAGCGCCTCGAAACCGGCATGCGCACCCGCGACGTGATTTCGATTGAGGTTCAGGAGACTTCGCGGGCCAGGGCACTCTCGAAACTTGCCGACGCACCGGGATTGAGTCTCATTGCTTCCGCGGCCCACGCGCCACTCGACAGCAGACTCCCGGCCGCAATGGCAGTTGGGAACGAACACGGACAATCGGTTCGCCTGCCCTACACTTTCACTTCTCCCGCCTATTTGCCGTTGTTTGGCGTTCCCCTTCTGCAAGGCCGAAATTTTACGGACCAGGAAGCTCGTTCCCGCGCCGCGGTCGTTATCGTCAGTCAGTCGGCCGCGAGGAAAATATGGCCTGGAGGAAATGCAGTCGGGCAATCCCTGCGCTTCACCCCCGTTGAAGACGGAGCTTTGGGGCAGCCGCACGGCGCCGTTCAGGTGATTGGCGTTGCGCGTGATACCGTCGTCGATGATGTTGATGCCGACGAAGGACGAACGGTCGTCTATTTTCCGGCGGATCTTCAATTGTCTGGGAGTGTGCTGCTCGCGCGGGTTCAGGATCGTCCGGAAATCGCGGAGCGTAAGATCGCCGCATTGCTTGAGGCCGACGATCCGGGCGCTGTCGAACGCATAGACACGATGCAGACGTTCGTGGATGCCCGCGACTATCCATATCGCACGATGTCCTGGGTCTCGGCGGCTCTCGGTGGCATCGCGTTGCTCTTCACGCTCTCCGGAATCTATGGAGTAGTAACGTGGGCCGTTGAACAGCGCACGAAAGAAATTGGCGTCCGTGTGGCGATGGGCGCCAGTCTTTGCGCTGTCGTAGGTCTCGTCGCGGGCGAGTGTCTGCGCCTTTCGACGTTAGGTATCGCGATCGGCGCCGCATTCGAGCTGATAATCGCAGGAATTCTCTCTACGCAGGTGACGATCAAACCGTTCGATCCCGTGGCGTGCCTGGGCGGAATTCTGATTGTGCTCTCGGTTTGCACAACTGCTGCGCTGCTACCCGCCCGCCGGGTCGCGAGTATCAACCCTAACGCCACACTGAGATACGACTGAATAGCCGCTGGTTAGCTGGCATGACCCCGAATGATTCGGGAGGCAAGGACTGCGGCGACTCTCCTGGCTGCGGAACGGCCAGAACCTTTAAGCCGCAACCGATTGCAGCTCGTCGTACGTACCCTTGAAATCTTCGATGTTGCCGGGCGTCACGCGCCAGATGCGCGTGGCGGTCTCTTCGATCAGATCGTGATCATGCGTCACGAGGAACAGCGTGCCCTGATACTTCTGCAGGGCGAAGTTGAGCGCGTTGATCGATTCCAGATCCAGGTGGTTCGTCGGCTCGTCCAGCAATAGCAGGTTAGGCTTCTGCAGCATGAGCCTGCAGAAGAGCAGGCGCGCCACTTCGCCGCCCGAAAGCGCTTCGGTCGGCTTCATGCCTTCCTCGCTCTTGAACAGCATCTGGCCGAGCAGCCCGCGCAGTTCTTCGTTACCAGCCTGCGGATCGAACTGCTGCAACCAGTCGAAGACCGTCAGGCCCGGCCGGATACTCCCGCGGGGATCCTGCGGAAAATAGCCAACCTGTACTTCGTGGCCCCACTCGATCACGCCCGCATCCACCGGAAACTCCTCCGCCATGCCGGCGGGCGCATTGCCCATCAGGCACCGCAGGATGGTCGTCTTCCCAACGCCGTTGCGGCCGAGGATGCCGATCTTCTCGCCGCGCGTCACGCTGGCCGTGAAGTTCGAAATCACGGGTGGCGCGCCATCGTAGGACTTCGTCAGTCCTTTCACTTCGAGCGCATGCTTACCGGAGGGCCGCTTCATGTCGAACCGGATGAACGGGCGCTGGATGTTCGAGCGCGCCAGATCGGCGGTCGCGAGGCGTTCCACTTCCTTCTTGCGCGACGTCACCTGGCTCGAACGGGTACCGGCCGAGAACCGCGCGATGAATTCGTTGAGCTGGGCGATCTTCTTTTCGCGCTGGGCGTTCTCGGCTTCGAGGCGCGAGCGCACCTGCGTCTTCGCCAGCACCATATCGTCATAGCCGCCCGTATAGGTGATGATCGTTTCGTAATCGATATCCGCCGTGTGGGTGCAGACGCTGTTGAGGAAGTGGCGGTCGTGCGAGATCACGATCAGCGTTCCCTGGTAGCGGCTCAGAAAATCCTGCAGCCAGTGGATGGATTCGAGATCCAGGTGGTTCGTCGGTTCGTCCAGCAGCAGCGCGTCGGGACCGCCGAACAGCGCCTGCGCGAGCAGCACGCCGACTTTCTGGCCGCCCTGCAATTCGTGCATTTTTCTGTCATGGAAAGGCTCGGGGACATCGAGGCCGTCGAGCAGAACCGCGGCGTCACTTTCGGCGGTATAGCCGTCGTTCTCGGCGACAATGCCTTCGAGTTCGCCGAGACGCATGCCATCTTCGTCGGTCATGTCGGTCTTGGCATAGAGATGCTCGCGCTCTTCAAGCGCCGCCCAGAGCGGTTTGTTGCCCATGATGACGGTGTCGATCACCCGGTAGGCGTCGAAAGCGAACTGGTCCTGGCTGAGAACGCCAACGCGCTTCGGGCGGACAACCGTGCCCTTCTGCGCATCCAGCTCGCCGGTCAGGATCTTCATGAATGTCGACTTGCCCGCGCCGTTGGGGCCGGTCAGACCGTAGCGGCGGCCGGGCAGAAACGTAGTGGAAACGTCATCAAAAAGAACTTTTGCGCCGTAGCGCATGCTTAGGTTATTAACTGAAATCACGGGAAAAGTTAAGGGAAACTACACTTTCATGATAGCGCGGGGGGCGGGCCGATTAAGCGCTGGCGAAATTTACGCTTCGCAATCGCGGTCAGTTATCTGCAGGCGTCCTCTCAGCGCGATCCACGACGATGAAATCGAGCGCCGACGTCGTCTTCTTCAGCCGTAGTCCGAGTTGCGTTTCGAGGGCGGCCGCGATAGTCGGTCCCGTACCAGGATCGGCTGACGGCGATGCCTGCCCCGGAAATCGCATGACAACACCGAATTTCAGCGTGAAATCGTATTCACCGCTCAGTCCGGTGTGATCGGCGATATGAGCGTGATCAGTGAACATTCCGCCATCTTCCATTGCCACGAACGTCTCCAGCATATTCGTGAGATCGGCCATTTGCGAATTACGAAATGTCGTACACATCGTTCCATTTCCGAATCGGCCTTGCTCTCCGTGCACGCCAGCCGGCAGAACCGGACATCCGTCCGCTCCGAGCGGAGCCGCAACGGCCGGCCTCGGTGCATCCTGGGTATCGTTCGCGGTTACGTCCGGGGACTGCGCCGCGGCAACTGCCTTCAGTTTCGGACGGCCCGGAGCAATCGTCAGGTTATAGACCGTAAAGTTCTTCGTTGACATTCGAAGTTTCAGTTGAAACCGGGAAATCAGCAGATTCCGCAGCATGAGCCGAAACTGTTCGCTTGTGGCGTTAGCCGGAACGTTGGCCCTCAGCGCATACCGGTCTTCGCTCATCCAGCCTGGCCCCGAAACCTGGTCTGGATTCACGTCGTACGCCTTCACGAGCAGTTGCTGAAGTGTGGCCGATGGCCAGGAGAACCGCGTGGGGTCGTCCGTCCCCGGTCCTCCTTTCATTACTCCCCGCCCGCCAGCGGCCCCGAGGGCTTTAACCGAAGCAACCTCGAACTGCGATCCAGTCTGCCCTGTCGCAACCGTGGCAGCCACCAACGCAACTGCGATCCAGGGTGTTTTCATCTACTACCCCCAGGTTTCCGCTTAGGCGACGTCAGGATGGCGTCGGCCCACGATGTTTTCCCTGGCCGTCAGAGGACCGCCAGTCTGATCCAAAGGATCTTTCCACATTTCACGCCACCCCGCTTCGTCGGAGAGTGCAACGCGAACCGCATGCGGGAGGAATGCGGAAACACGCCTGGCCGCTGGCCACCAGAGCGGGGACTTCAGCCAGTTGTTCACCGGAAATGGTCAGTGTGATCTTCCTCGTGACCATACCAAATACCATACAACCGGAGTATTGTCGATTCAGGCCCCATCAGACCGTCAGAGGATTAATCCAGCGCAGATCGGGAAACCGGCGGAAGCCCTGATCGGTCGATGCCAGGGTAGCTCCATATTCCAGTGCAAGAGCCGCGAAAACAGCGTCAGTAACAAGGGGCCCGGAGATCCCCCAGGTGCTGATGACTTTCTCCAATACCACTGTGTGCCGTGGACCGGGACTCAAGGCGATCACCCCCGGTTGCTCAAGCCACTCATGGACGATCGAAAAAGCCTCATCCACGGTTCTGGGATGAGACCAGATTTTCGGGTTGGTACTGATCCGAAGAAATGCCCATATCGCGACCCACGGCAAACCGATGGACTCGCCGTCCGCAAGCAACGATTCAAGCCACGCGGCCATCCGGGGTTGTTCGGGAAGCCGGGAATCGTGAGCATAGAGCAGTATATTTGAATCCAGGATTGTCACCGATGCCAGGGTCCTTCCGCGTATTCAAGAAGCGCTTCGATGTTGTCCAGACTGAGGCCGGGCTTCAATCCCATCGGGGACGCCCTGATTTTCAGGGTGCGTACCGGTTTGTGCTGTGCCTGGAGCAGACCGCTACGCACCAGCTCATTGAGTGTGTCGCGAAAAGAGGCTCCCCTCGTCTGGCTCTCCTGTTTCACCCGTTCTACGACATCGTCGTCCAGAGTTACCGTAGTTCTGATGCTCATGATGCTTCAATCTTAGCATCAAAGGCATCACCCGCCATTCAGGAGACAATGAAAGCACTGTCAAGTCTGGTGTATACTTGAAGTTCCCTTTAAGACAATGCCCAAACGTACTTTTCAGCCGAACAACCGCCGCCGCGCCAAGGTGCACGGTTTTCGGAAACGCATGCAGACGGCCGATGGCCGCGCCGTGCTCTCGCGCCGTCGCGCGCAGGGCCGCAAGAAGCTGACCGTCAGCTCGGAGAGGTAGTCCGGATCGCGCTCGACCGCCAGCCGGATTCGCCGTCCGGCGAATCCACCTCCGGCTTTCCCAAAAGTGTCCGGCTACTCCGTTCCAGCGATTTCCGAAAAGTCTATGACCAGGGTACTCGCCACACCTGTCCTCTGTTCGCCGCTTTTTATCTCGCCGTGCCAGGAGAGCGCCGCGCCGTCGGCTTCACCACGCCCCGCGGGCTGGGCAAGGCCGTCCAACGAAACCGCATCCGCCGCCGTGTCCGGGAGGCCGCCCGGCTGGAGCTGGCGTCGCTGAGCGAAGGGTGGTGGGTCGTATTCAATCCACGGCGCAAGGCACTGGACTGCATGTTTTCGGATCTCCGGCGCGAGGTCCAGCGTATTCTTATTCGGTGCGGAAATTCGTCATCACCGCTCTCACCGCCACCCTCCGGGGGTACAAGCGAGTGATTTCGCCCCTGCTCCCCTCCGCCTGCCGCTACTATCCGACCTGTTCGGACTATATGCGGGAAGCCATCGAAATCCACGGACCCCTCCGCGGCACATGGATGGGAATCCGCCGTCTCGCCCGCTGCCATCCATTCCATGAAGGCGGATTCGACCCGGTACCGCGTTGACCCGGACAACCTGACGACCCATGAGTTCCACTCCCAACAAACCCGCGAACGCGCCAAAAGAGATGTCGAGCGAGATCCGCATGCTCCTTTTCTTCGGTCTGGCGGGCCTGATCCTTTTCGGTTCGAACTGGCTCTATCACCAGATGGGCCTGATTCCGGAACAGACCGCTAAGACCGCCCCGCAGTCGGCGGGAAGCAGTGGCGCGAAGACGCCGCTCGTTGCTCATGCCGCGTCCGGATCCACCACGAATGCTCCGGTCTCCACACCCAAGCCAACTCCTGCGCATGCCGCCGCTGCTCATGCCGCGACGCCGGTAGCTCCCATTACCGTCGCCACGAAGCAGACCACAGTGATCGACACCGACGTGTATCACGTCGTTTTCTCGAACGAAGGCGCCGTTGTCCAAAGCTGGACCCTGAAGATATACAAGGACGCCAAAGGCCGGCCGCTCGAACTGGTGAACCAGACCGGCGCCGCGAAAGCGGGCTATCCGCTCGCCATCCAGTTCCGCGGCGAAACGGATTCCCCCATTAACAAATCGCTCTGGCAGGTGCATCCCTCGGCCGATGGCCTGACCGTCGAGTACGACTATTCCGATGGCCACCTCTCAGCGAAGAAAGTGATTGCATTCACCCGCAGCACTTATCTTGTCCAGATAGCTGAGGAAGTGCAGCGTGACGGGGTGGGCGCCCCGCATCAGATCTCCTGGCGCGCGGGCTTCGGCGACATGGATGTCACCAATGCCTCCAGCCACGTTGCCGCCATCCGCTACGACGTGAAGGAAGATAAGCTGATTCGCGACGCCGCCAAAACGGCGAAAAACGGGCCGGTGTATACGGATGGGCAGTTCTCGTTCTACGGCATGGAGGACCAGTTCTTCGTCGCGGTCTTCCTGCCTCCCGCCGATTCCACCATCAAAACCACGCTCTTCGACGATCATGTCGCGACCGATTACAACAAGACGGAAGATCAGTTCACCGGCATCGCCATCGGCGGCGAAGCGCGCAATCAGATCTCCCTTTATGTAGGACCGAAAGAAGGCGACATTCTTTCCTCGGTGAATCCGAACCTCAGCCATGTCATCGACTGGGGCTGGTTCCGCATCATCGCGCAACCCCTGTTCCTGGTGCTGCGCGGGCTCAACAACCGTTTCATCCACAGTTACGGTTGGGCCATTATCGTCCTGACGTTCATCATCAACACGGCAATGTTTCCGCTCAAGATCATGAACCTGAAGTCGATGCGGAAAATGCAGCTCGTCCAGCCGCAGATCACAAAGATTAACGACAAGTACAAGGGCATCGGCATGAGCGATCCGCGCTCGCAGCAGAAGCAGGCGGAAATCATGGAGCTCTACAAGAAGCATGGCATTAACCCCATGGGCGGATGCATCCCGATGCTGATTCAGCTTCCGTTCCTCTATGCCTTTTACCGGGTTCTGTCGGTTTCGGTGGAAATGCGTCATGCGTCCTGGCTCTGGGTGCCCGACCTGACGCAGCCCGAACACTTCGGAATCCATTTCCTTCCGCTGATCATGATCGTGACCAGCGTGATGCTCCAGAAGATGACACCCACTCCCACTGGCGGCGATCCCAACCAGCAGAAAATGATGCAGTTCATGCCGGTTCTGATGGGCATCTTCTTCTGGTCGCTTTCAAGCGGCGTGGTGTTATACTACCTAACCAGCAACTTAGTAGGGGTGGCGCAGCAGTGGTTCTTTAACAAAACCTCGGCTCCTCTCCCCGTAACCACTGTGATCAAGGACGGCAGGAAGAAGGCTTGAAGCCAAAATATTCGATCGACGAAACCGGTCCCCGGATCGAGAGTTTTCTGCGGCAGATTATCGCGAATGCGCGATTCGATCTCAACTTCATTGTGGAGGCCGGCGAACAGTCGAACTCCGAATTTGAAACGCCGGATCTGGTGGTGAAGTTCACCGGCGAAGATGTTGATCTGATTCTGAGCAATCGCGCCGAACTGCTTCTCGCGCTCGAGCACATCTGCCAGGAAGCGCTCCGGATGCACTCCGACGATCATTCGCGGATTGCCTTCGACGCCAACGATTACCGCGCTCTGCGCATCGAAGAGCTTCGCATGACGGCCCAGGCCGCTGCCGAAAGAGTGAAATCTTCCGGACAGCCTTTCCGCTTTGCTCCCATGAACAGCCGCGAACGCCGCATCATCCATATCGCGCTGCGGAATGAAACGGAATTGAGAAGCGAGAGCTCGGGAGCGGGACCGTTCCGTGGGGTTGTGGTGTATCCGGCGGGAATGGCGTCTTTGCCCGAAGTACCGCAGCCGGCCTTCCGTCCCTCGCGGTTTGGGCGTCCGCCGGAATCGAACGATCGTGATCGTGACCGCGACCGTGGACGGCGCTTCGGCGGCCACGGACGTGGTGACCGGCGCGGTCCGCGTCCTCCACGCTAGGCTTGCGCCTTGACGACACCATAGCCGCCGTTTCCACTCCCGCCGGGCGAGGTGGAATCGGAATAGTGCGCCTCTCCGGCCCGCAGTCCTCCTCCATTGCACGCGAAATCCTGAAGCTCCACGGCGATCTCCACTCCTGGCATGCAGTGCGCGCCGAACTCACCGATCATGACGGCGAGCAAACCGTAGACGACGTAATCGTCACGTATTTCGCCGCACCCAAATCCTACACCGCCGAAGATGTGATCGAAATTTCCTGCCATGGAGCACCGGTGATCCTGCGGCATTGCCTCGATCGCGCTGTGCGCGCGGGCGCGCGTCTCGCCGAACCCGGCGAGTTCACGCTGCGGGCGTATCTCAATGGACGCGTCGATCTGCCGCGCGCCGAAGCGGTACGCGACCTCATCGAAGCGACAACGCTCTATCAGGCGAGGATCGCGGCGCAGCAGACCCAGGGTTCGGTATCGAGACTGCTCGCGCCCATCAAGGCGCAGTTGCTGGAATTGATCGCACTGCTCGAAGCGGGCATCGACTTTGCGGAAGACGACATCAGCGTCGCCCCGCCATCGGAGATTCTGCGGCGGCTCGACCCACTGATCGCCGGGACCAACGCCCTGGTGCGGAGCTTCCGCTACGGAAATCTCGTACACAACGGTTTCTCCCTCGCCATCGTCGGACAGCCCAATGTAGGCAAGAGCAGCCTCTTCAATCGTCTCGTTGAGCAGAATCGCGCCATCGTGACCGACATCCCCGGCACCACGCGCGACGTGGTTTCGGAAACCATCGAATTCGAAGGCATTCCCGTTCGCATCGTCGATACAGCCGGCATTCGCGAAACCAGCGAACTCGTGGAGAGACTCGGCATCGAGCGCAGCCGCCAGGCAATGGCGGATGCGGATCTGACCATCGTGGTCGTGGACGGCGACCGCTCTCTTGTCGAGACCGCGCGTGCTCAGGGACGAACTCTCGTCGCCGCGAATAAGTTCGATCTGCCGGGATTCCATTCGTTACCTGATGAACTGCCCATCTCCGCACTGACGGGCGAAGGAATCGATGCCCTGAAGCGCGCCGCTATCGAAATGCTGGCGCCGGGCGGGGAAGGGCACGGAGGCTTCATCACCAGTCTGCGGCACGAAAATCTGCTGCGCGAATCGCTGGCGATGCTCGAAAAGGCGCGCGGCGCGGTTCACGCCGCCGTCCCGCATGAGATGCTGCTGCTCGATCTCTACGGCGCCCTGCAGCCGCTCGATGCCATCACCGGCGTCACCACCGCCGACGATATCCTCAACCGCATCTTCTCAACCTTCTGCATCGGCAAGTAAGATCAGAGGTCTTCGATCCGCAGTTTGACATCCGCATACTTCCATGCAGCCGCAAATTGCGCATCCATTTCCGCGGCATCGGCGGATCTGCCCTGCTTTCGCAGCGCCTCCGCCAGCCCGAAAAACGCCCGTCCGCTCTTCGGATGCCGCACCAGCTCGGCGCGAAAGACCTTCTCAGCGCCGGCCGCATCGCCGCTCATCAGAAGCACGCGGCCCAGCGATTCGCGCGTCGGAATGTACCACGCCGGCGGCTCATCATATGCCAATGCGTCTTCGAGCCGTACCGTCTGCTGCAGCAGCCCAGCGGCAGTCCTGCGGTCACCCTTAACCTCCGCGATGCGCGCATCGAGCGTCTTCTCCGCAATGGCCAGCACCGCGCCTGCAGGATTGAGACCGAAGGTATAGTCATTCGGGACGAGCTTGATAGCGGCGTCCATCGCGCGGCGCTCCGCCTCGGCTTCGGTCCGCCTGCCCGTCGCCCCAAATGCCATGCCGCGGCCGAAATTCCACATCGCCGTTTCCGCGTGGTGCGTCTTCTCCGGCGCGGGAAGCCGCAACAGATCGTTCCACTGCCGGAATCGAACCAGTATCTCGACCGGAGTCGGCAGCCAGCCTTCAAGCATGTTCTGCATCATCTTCACGTGCGGCCCCACCTGCGCGACGAGGTCATCGGCGGCCCTCTTCGACGTCGCCAGACGGCCCTCCATACTGGCGGAGACGGCGAGGAATTGCAGATTGTGCGGGTAATACATCATCGTGTAGAGGTCGTCCACGTGGTATTTCCGGATATACTCCTGATCAGCCGCGATCGCCTTCTCATTGGCCGCGGACGCGCCGTGATAATCGCCCGTGCGGATGTAGGTGTGCGCCGGCATGTGAACAACGTGTCCTGCCGCTGGCGCGAGGGCCTGGATGCGTTGCGCGCTGGCCAGCGCTTTCTCCGGATGTCCCGATGCCTCCATCGCGTGAATGTAATAGTGGTTCGCGCCGAGATGATTCGGATCGCGCTTCAGAACGGATTCGAGGGTTGCCTGAATTTCCAGCGTTCCTTCCGCCGGCTTCCCGTCGGGCGTCCAAAGCTGCCATGGACGAAGATCCATCGCGCTTTCGGCGAACAGCGTCGCGGCATCGAGATCGTTCGGATAGCGCTTCGCAATCCCGCCCATCGCGTTTTTATAGTCAATCGCGAATTTACGCAGGTCCGCCTTCGGGTCAGCGGAGTAGCGGCGGCCGATTGCGTCGATAAGCGCCCGCTCTTCAGGCGTCGCGCCTTTCGCGGCAGCGGCCTTCGCCTTACCCACCGCGGCGATCGCCTGCTTCATGCGCTCCGGATCGCTCGGGTCATTGATATTCGGGCCGGTGGCGACAGCAATCCCCCACCAGGCCATCGCGCAGTTGGGGTCAAGCTGTGCGGCCTTCATGAAAGAGCGGACAGCCTCCTCGTGATTGAACCCGTAGATGAGCCCGAGCCCCTGATCGAAGTACTTCTGCGCTTCTGGATTTTTCGTCGTGACCTGGTGGTGCGTGTTGCCGAGCCCCGGCATCAGTTGCGCCCCGCAGAGCAGCGGGAGCGCGAGAGCGGCAAGAAGCGTTCTGAGCATGCCCGGATTCTAACGCTGTTCGATGTTAAAAAAATGTGACATTATGTAAAAGAAACTATACAGTGCCAGTATGACGTCCCGAGAGAAAAGCATTTGGATATCGATGATCGCCCTGATCGTTATTTATGGAAGTTATTTGGTTCTCGGCGGCCACATTGTCGTCACGGTGTTGGCACTGTCGCTGATCCAGATCGGCGTGTATATCGCGCTGTGCAGAGAACCGAAAGACGAGCGCGACAGGCTCATCGAGAGCAAGTCATATCGAATCGGATATCTGGTGATGGCGGTGGGTGTGGTCTTCTGCATGGCCGACCGCGAAATCGCTTCGGCGCGCGGGCTGTTACTCACCCTGATGGCGGCTGAAACGGGAAAATCGCTGACGCAGCTGATCTCTTACCGGCGGGGCGTGTGATCCGCAACAGCATTCGAGTTTTGCGATTTCATGCGGCGGAGATGACTCAACAACAATTGGCGGACAAGGTGGGAGTGACGCGCCAGACGATCATCGCGATCGAACAGGGGAAGTATTCGCCGTCGCTTGAAGTTGCGTTCCGGATTGCGGCCGTGTTCGCCGTACCATTGGAGCAGGTTTTCCAGTACGATGCCAAAAGCTCCCTCAAAGCCGGCCGGTGACGAACACGAAGCGCGCGTACGCCGCATCTGCCTTGCGATGACCGAGACAAGCGAAAAGCTGTCGCATGGCGCTCCGACATTCTTCGCCCGGAAGCGCACGTTCGCCATGTTCGTCAACAATCACCATAATGATGGGCACATCGCCGTCTGGACAGCGGCGACGCCCGGCGACCAGGCTGCGCTGACTGCGGCGTCACCAAAGACCTACTTCCGCCCGCCTTATGTGGGCGTGAAGGGCTGGATCGGAATCGAATTGCCGGAGATCGACGACGAAGACCTCGCCGCGCACCTGACCGACGCCTGGCGGGTGGTGATGGCCGCTCAGCGGAAGTCTAAAGCCGGTTGAGGAGAAGAGTCCTGGGTACGAAGGGCACCGGGTGGCATCCAGCCCTGCCGGAGTTCTCGGCGATGTCCTGGTAGCGGATCAAATTCAGGGCAAATTGCCCACGCAGCGAAACCCGAAGGAGTTGACGCGGTCGCCGGGCGGGTTGGTGAGGCGGTAGGAAACGCGGACGTTGGTCTGTACCGAGTTCCAGGCGCCACCGCGGAGAACGCGCTCGGTCCCATGATCGGGGCCGCCCGGATCAGCCGAAGGACTGTTCGAGTAGTACTTAGGATCGTAGTAATCGGCGGTCCATTCCCAGACGTTGCCAAGCATGTCGTAAAGGTCCCATGCATTGGCAGTCTTCATCTTCACCGGACGCGGGCGGTTGCCGTTTTTGAAGAGCTTCTTCCGGAATCCGGACGAATCGTTGCCATACAACTGAACACTGTCCAACGGCTTTTTCCCGCTGTTATCGGCATACCAGGCGACGTTATCGAGCCACTCATACGCGGAAGTTTTCGTGCCGGCTCGGGCGGCATACTCCCATTCAGCTTCACTCGGAAGCCGCATTCCCGCCCAGGAACAGAAGGCGCGCGCTTCGTCCCAGGTGACCGATACCACGGGCTCGTTATCGTCCCCGGCAGCCTGGTTGATCTTGCGCCCAAACTCATCGGCAGCCGGCAGCGTGGCCTTCCCGTATCGCTTCCAGGCGGCGATGGTGACCGGCGTCAACCCCATCCAGAACCCCTTCGAAATCGTCACCCGGTGCACCGGACTCTCATCCGCCGCGCATTCTTTATCGCCCGCCGAACAGCCCATATCGAACGAGCCTGGCGCGATCCACGCGTACTCCTGCTGGTCCTTCGGATTCGGTTTTGGGCCTGGCGTGGTCTGGGCGCTGAGTTGGAGCGCCAGACAAACAAACCCACCCAGCCCGAAAATGTATTTCGTCATCTTTACCGGTCGCGCGCGGTCACCAGATCGGTCAGCGTGAACAGGGCACGCTGATATGGATTCTCTGGAAACTCAGAAACGATCTGACGTGCGTGGTCGGTAAATTGTTGCGCTCTTTCGCGAGTTCTTTGAATCCCGGAATTCCGTTCCACCATGGCGAGGATATCGCCGAACGGAACCGAATCGTAACTGCGGTCCGCGAGGACCTTCTCCACCATGGCGCGCTCAGCCTGACTCGCGGCTTCGAGTGCATAGACAAGCGGCAGCGTAACCTTGCCCTCGCGCAGGTCGCCGCCAACCGGCTTGCCCAAGGTCTGCTCGAGCGACGTAAAGTCCAGCATGTCGTCGATGAGTTGGAAAGCCATGCCGAGATTCCAGGCGAAATCCCCGAGGCGTTCTTCGAACTGCGTCTCCGCGCCGCCCGCCACCGCGCCGAGTTTGGCGCAGGCGGAAAACAGGCAGGCCGTCTTGCGGTCCACCAGCTCCATGCAATCGGCTTCCGTGATGCTGATCTGGCCGATGCGGTCGAGCTGGATGAGTTCGCCTTCCACCATGAGCTGCGTGAGGCCGATCAGAAGATCCAGAATATGGAAATTGCGCTCCCGCAGCGCCGCCTGAAACGCCTGCATGTACAGCCAGTCGCCCGCCAGAACACAGGTGTGATTGCCCCATTGCACGTTGGCCGAAGGCCGGCCGCGGCGAGTACGGGCAATATCGATCACGTCGTCATGGACGAGCGTGGCGGCATGGATCATTTCGACGACAGCGCCGAGCTGGATAGCGGTTTTGCTGTCGGTCGCGGTGTTTCCCGCGCTCGCGAACCGGGCGCAAAGCAGGAGCAGGGCAGGGCGGAGGCGCTTCCCGCCGCTCTGCTGGAGATACCGGCCGATGGTGGTGACGGTCTCGACGGACGCAAGCGACTCGACGTCGATGGCCTTTTCGACCTTTTCCAGATCTTCGCGGACGAGATCGAAAATCTCGCTGGCCGTCAGAGCCTGGTTTGCCCGTTCAGTTTCCATGGAACTTTTCAGTGTAGCGGGTCGGATTACGCGGCTGCAAACAAAGGCGTTCGAAGTTGGCGGCTGTCAGCTCCGCGATATGCTCCGGCGTCGTCTGCCGCACTTCCGCCAGCGTTTTCAGGGTTTCCATCATCATGGCCGGTTCGTTGCGTTTCCCGCGATAAGGAACAGGCGCCAGAAAAGGCGCATCGGTTTCGATCAAAAGACGATCTTCCGGCGTGATGCGCGCCGCTTCGCGCACGCTCTCCCCGGTTTTGAAAGTCAGCACGCCGCCGAAGGCGAGGTGGAAGCCCTGCTCGAGCGCCTGCGTGGCCTGCTCCGGTGTCCCGGTAAAGCAATGCAGGATGCCAGGCCCGCTCCAGTGCTCCGCCAGAATCGCCATGGATTCCTCCCAGGCCTCCCGTATATGGATCACGATGGGAAGGTTGAGGGTTCGCGCGATATCCAGTTGAAGAATAAAGACTTCGCGCTGCGTGTCGCGGGGTGAATGATCGTAATGGAAGTCCAGCCCGATCTCACCGTAGGCTACGACCTTCGGGTGCTGACCCAGCCGGAGCAACTCATCGTAAGTTTCAGGCGTGACCTTCGCAGCCTCATGCGGATGCACGCCCACGGTCGCGACGATCTGTTCGTGCCTTTCGGCCAGCCGGATGGCGCGGTCGAGTTCCGGCGGTCCGTCGCCGGTCCCTATACAAAGGATGCGGTGGATGCCGGTATCCTCGGCGCGTTTAAGCACGCCATCGAGATCGCCCGCGAATTTCTCGTGGTCGAGGTGGCAGTGGGAATCGATGAATCGCATCTTTATTATTTGAGCGGAATTACTTGAGCCGGGCTCCAATCGGGACGTCTTCGTGGAAGCCGGGCAGAATGGGCGTCCCGCCTTCGAGCGATGCGGCCACAATCATGCCATTCGATTCAATGCCGCGGAGCTTGCGCGGGTGCAGGTTGGCGACGATGACGACTTTGCGTCCAATCAGCTTTTCCGGCTCATAGGCTTTGGCGATGCCGGCCACGATGGTGCGCGGCTCGGCCTCTCCAATATCGATCTTGAGATGGAGCAGCTTGTCGGCCCCTTTCACTGGTTCGGCGGATTTGACCAAACCGACGCGGAGATCGACTTTGGCGAAATCGTCGAAGTCGATTTTGGGCGATGCGGCTTCCACCGGGGCGGCCGCTGCTTCGGTCTTGCCCAGCAGCTTCTGCTGCCGGGCCGTCTCGACTTCTTCGAGCTCTCTCATGCGGTCAATCGCGCTCTTCGCTTCGATGCGCGGAAAAACCGGCGCGACCATCCCGATCTTCTGACCTTCCGGCAACTGACCGAACTTCAGATTACGAAGATCGACCTGATCGAGCGGACCGGTCATGCCGATTTGCGCCCAGATCTGCGTCGTCGATTCCGGCAGTATCGGGTGGAGCAGCGCGACAGCGACGCGAAGAAGGTCGGCGGACGCGTAGAGCGCGTCATCCAGTTGCTGCTTCGCGGCATCACCCGCTTTCGCGAGCTTCCATGGCGCCTGCTCCACAATGAACTTATCGGCGGCGGAAAGCATCGTCCAGACCGCTTCGAGGCCTTTCGAAAATTCGAAAGCCTCGAAGGCGCGCGTGGCGTCTTCAATGGCTCTGGTCACTTCGTCCTGCAGCGGGTAAACGTTCCGCTGCGGAATCACACCGTCATGATACTGGCGGATCATCGTGAGCGTACGGCTTGCCAGATTGCCGAGGCCGTTGGCAAGCTCGGCGTTGTAGCGGTTGACCAGCGCATCGTAACTGAAGCCGCCATCCTGACCGAACACGATTTCGCGGAACAGGAAATAGCGCAGCGCTTCGGCGCCCATTACCTGACGAATCGGTTCGGCGCGCACAATATTGCCGCGCGACTTGCTCATCTTGTCGTTTTCGAAAAGCAGCCAGCCGTGCGCGAAAATCTTTTTCGGCAGCGGCAGTTCGGCGGCCATCAGGAACGCCGGCCAGAAGACCGCGTGGAAACGGAGAATTTCCTTACCGACCAGATGGAGGTCGGCTGGCCACAGCTCCTGGCCCTCGAATTTCGGCTCGCGGATGGCGCTGATGTAGTTCGTGAGCGCGTCGAACCAGACGTAAACCACGTGGCCGCCATCGAGCGGCACGCCCCATTTGATTGTGGTGCGGCTGATCGAAAGATCCTGCAGGCCGCCGCGCACGAAGGCGATGACTTCGTTGCGGCGCGATTCGGGCTGAATGAAATCGGGCTGATCTTCATAGAGCTTCAGCAGGCGTTCGGTAAAAGCCGAGAGCTTGAAGAAATAGTTCTCTTCCGTGACGGTTTCCGTAGGGCGTCCACAGGTGGGGCAGTTATCGCCGGGTTTAGCGTCGTTGACATAGGCTTCGTCAGAGACGCAATACTGCCCGGTATAGCTTCCTTTATAGATATAGCCTTTCTCGCGGCAGAGATTGAAGAGCCAGCGGACGGTCTCGTAATGCTTCGGATCCGTGGTGCGGATAAAGTGGTCGTACTGGATGCCGAGGCGGTCCCATTCGGTGCGGAATTCGTTCGAGATCAGCGTGGCAAATTCCTGCGGCGTCTTGCCCTGCGCAATCGCGGACCGCTCCACTTTCTGGCCGTGCTCATCCGTTCCGGTGACGAGGACGGCATGATAACCCTGCATCGTCTTCAGCCGTTTAATGGCATCGGCCGCCAGCGTTGTGTAAGCATGGCCGATGTGAGGCGCGGCGTTGACGTAATAAATGGGCGTTGTGAGGTAATATTTCATCGTGTTTTCAGATATTCGTGCGTGGCGGCGGCGAGAATTTCCTTGAGCGGCACACCGGTTTCGGCCGCGATGCGGCGCGCATCTTCGTATTCGGGAGCGAAACCATCCGGCGCGGTTTTGACGCGCACAACGCCATGAGCGGTGGTGACTTCCACCCAATCGCGTGTCTGGACGCGGCGTTCGGCGCAGTAAAAGCGCACGCCGAGCGTAGTGGTTTCGCGGAAAATCAGAGCGATCAATTCCTCGCGTTTTTCGGGCGGCGCGATCACCTGCAGAACAACGCCGGGCCGGTTCTTTTTCATCTGCGCGGATAGAACAAGAGCATCGAGCGCGCCGGCTTCGAGCAGTTTCTCCGTCGCCCAGCCGATGACCTGCGGCGAGGCGTCGTCGATGTTGGCCTCGATGACGAAAACCGTAGTGTGCTCGGGCGCGCGCGTGGGCTCGCCGATCATGACGCGGACGATGTTGGCGTGCTCACGGAAGTCGTGATCGCCGGCGCCGTAGCCAATCGACTGAATGGTCATCGGCGGCATCGCGCTGACGGATTCGGCCAGCGCCGCGACAATCGCGGCCCCCGTTGGCGTAGTGAGTTCGATCGCCGGGCCGCGCGCGTAGATCGGTCTGCCTTCCAGCAGCCGCGCGGTAGCCGGGGCAGGGACGGGAAGCACGCCGTGTTCGGTTTTCACCGTGCCGCTGCCGACGTTGATGGGCGAACAATAGATCTTTTCGATATTCAACAAATGGAAGCCCATGCAGATGCCAACGATGTCGCAGATGGAATCGACCGCTCCCACTTCGTGGAAGTGAACTGTTTCAATGCGGATGCCGTGAGCCTGCGCCTCGGCTTCGCCGAGGATCTGAAACACACGCGTCGCGGACGCTTTGACGGACGGCGGCAGTTCGGCCGCATCGATGACCTTGAGGATGTCACCCAGATGGCGGTGCGCCGGCGATTCAGCAACCGTGACGCGGAATTTAACGGCGGCCATGCCGCGCCGGCGCACCTCTTCCCACGCGAACTGACCTTCGGTCGCGAGAGATTTCAGGGCGCTCGTGATGGCCTCGCGGTCCGCCCCGGCATCGGCGAGTGCGGCGACCAGCATATCGCCGGCGAGGCCGGAGAACGCGTCAATGTAGCAGATCACGGTAACTCCAGTTTAGGGGATGAGGATGGAATGCCGGTGAGGGTGGGTTCGATAGCGCGGCAACTTTCACCGAATTCAATTACGATGCCAACGGCAATACGACGCAGAAGCGTGGCTGGGATTCTGTGAAGGCGCCTCGTTCGCGGGCATGGAGCGCCGCCAGGAGGCTCGTCTGCTATGGAACGGAGGCCCTGATTGACATGCACTCACCTAATGAGCCGACGTAATGAACTCGAAAGTCAGAATCAATTCGGAGGATTGTGACGTGGCGCCGGGCTGGTTCCGGGCGCGCCTGAGGCCAATAGACTTTGCCTGAGTGACAGCCGCCTGATTCAGGGCTGGATTACTGCTGGCAAGGATCTCGACTTCGCTTAAGGCACCGTCACCAGCCAGATTGCCGTGTACCGTGGGAATGAACTTGTCATGGAACCGAATCCCCGAGGAATAATCGTAGCGAACGAAGAGGCCGGGGCTCGGCGAATACTGATTCAGAAGACCCCTCTGAGCATCGACGCAGTATTTGGATTCCTCCCAGTTTCGGCCGCCAGTGAATACCCGCTTGCCGGCTCCGGCCACGATCAGAACGCAATTTTGCTGCGCGCCGTTCAGGGTGCCGGTTGCGGTGCGAATGGAAGCCTGCGGCCCCACACGGGGGAAGACGTAGAAGATCGCCGACCGGACCTGAATCAGGCGAAGAGGGAGAATCCCACCGGCTTGGTTTCCATGCAGACCGTTGGCTGCGGACTCCGGATAAAGATTGATTGCCGAGTAATTCGGTCCCACGGCGGTCCAGCGGCATCCGCCACCTTTGGGAGCGACGTCTTGGAGCGCCCAGCTTCCATCCGAACTCAGCCCTTCTGAGGCGGTGAAGGACGTCTTCAGATCATGGGGCTGCGCGCGAACATTGGAGAGGTTGTGCGCCTTATCAGAAGGCCGAGTGCGGCGATACGTTGCTGCGCGTCCTGCACGGGCTGCGCATCGGAGGCGACCAATTCCAATGGATCGGGAGGCAAAGGTGGCCGGGGGATCGTATCGAAATCGAAACCTGCGGCGAATGCGGCTATCGACAAAATCGGAATCAGCGTCACCCAATGAATCTTCATTTGGGGTTCTGCGGCATTGTGGTTTACTCACGGAACTATTGCAGCGTACGCTCGACGACCTCCGCCTTCGCTGTGCCACCGGCAGAAACTACGACAGGATCGGCCCGAACGCGGGCGCGCAGCAGTTTTCCGATAGCTTCAGGAGAGCGGTCCGAAGGCGTGGGTGTGGCAATCACGTAGTATGTGCCGGGGGCGATCACGCCGGATTTCCAGGCCCCGGTCTGGTCGGTGATTCCGGTCGTATAGGTGACGGCGACGTCGGCTTCGGTGATGGCGTCGGCGGGGAAGACGGTAATAAAGATGTCATCGGCCGGGTTGCTGTCATTGTCAGTGGCCGCAACCTGAATCCTGCCGCCGTTTTCTCCGATGGCGATGCGAAGCGGCGTGTTATCGGCCGATGACCCAAGGGGGATAGTGTGGCGAAGAACGTCTGTATTCTCGTAAGTCGCGCTTTCGATATACATGCCAGGGGCGAGACCGCGGATGGTGAGCGAGTAGTTATCCGCAAGCAGGCCTTCGAACAACAGGGAGCCGGGAACACTTACTTTATTATTCCCTGAGTCCCCGGTGTGCTGGGCATAAACAAGTGACTGGAGCAGGATGGTGAGGTCGGGAATCGGTTTGGGGTTGTCGGGTGTGGCGGCGGGCGCGGGGCCGTCGAGCGTCACTTCCACCGGCAGACTGACTCGCGGACCGGCGGCAATGGTCACGTCGCGAAGATCGGAGTCTGTCAGGGTGAAGGTAGCGGTTCCGAAGAATGCCGGGGGATCGCGGAAACCCGCGCCGGGCTGATCGACATGGATGGCCCATGTGCCAGGAGTGAGGCCGCAGGCGCGGATGGCGCCATCGGGGCCGGTCTTGCCGTAGAACATGCCGGTCCCGTACATGCCGCCATTGCCGGATTGTCCAAAGGCAGGGGTTTCGGTTGAGATATCGAAATTGAGGGCGGCGGGGGCGCGTCCCGCGAGGGTATGGCCCTCGATGCAAAGCGACGGTGCGCGAACAACCGGAATATCGAGGCCTTCGCGAATTTCGCCATCGCCGAGCGTTACTACCTGCGCGCCTTCAATGGAGGTAGCGCCGGGGTAGAACGTTGGGGCGGGGAGGCGCTTGCGCATGGCGGGATTGGTGGGAAGGTCGGAAATGGGGCCTGCGTGGGCGGGACGGGGCCGGACCATAACGATGAAAGCGCGGCCGGGCTCGAAGCGGGAGAGCGTGAAGTTGCCCTGATCGTCCGATTGGGTGGCGCCCGTAAAGACATAGCGCAGCGCGCCGTGCGAATATTCGCGCGCGACGAGCATCACCTGCATGTCGGGAACAGGCTCCTTATTCTGATCGATGACCCTGCCTTTGATCTGCGGCGGGATCGCGAGTTTCATATCGACCGAAGCGAGATCCTGGGCCTGGCCGAGCTGGACGCGGCGAGAGGCGTGGAGAGGAAAGCCCTGCGGCTGATCCTTCGACACGTTGACGGTAATGCCGCCGGGCTGGATGCCTTTGAGGAGATAGTGGCCCTGGGCATCTGTCTTTGCGTCCACGCGCACGCCGGCGGCGCGGGCGGAGACATCTGCGTCCGGAACCGGCGCGCCGGTTGGGGAGTAGACGATCCGGCCGCTGATGGAGCCGGACGGGGTGGGAGCGGAGAGAATGGAGGGGTCCTGCGCCGAGAGCGAATGTGCGGCCAGGAGAGAGACGAGAACGGTGAACGGGATTCGCATGCTTGCTCCTGCTATGTGCTCCTGTTATTTCGCTGGGACGGGAACGTCGAGATCGAGGTTGACTGTAGCTCCGCCCGTGATGTTGACGTCGACACCACGCAGGTCGGCGGTAATCCAGCGGCTTTGCGATGCTTCATTCGCGTCCGCGGCAAAGAGGCGATAGCGGCCGGGCGGCAGGGCTGTGAAAGAAAATGCGCCGGTGGAGTCCGGCTGGGCAACGCGCGCGGAGCCGGCGGAAGAGTCACGGTCAGTGAGCACGGCGAGAAATTGTGCGTTGTCCGGGGCGCCCCTGATCGCGCCGCGGATGGCACCGGCGGGCGAGATGACGACTTCGATGTCACCATTTTCTTCGCCGACGTTGATATTCCTGGGTACCGCGTAGCAGGCGCCGCCGGGCACGCTTGCGGAGACGCGGAAGCGGCCGGGCGCGAGATTGTCGACCTTTTGCGGCCTGGAACTGATGGTCTGGTTCACGTTCAAAACGGTGGTCCAGTCTTCGAGCGACGTCATGGACAGGGCGGCGGAATCGGGACAACTGTTGTCGGTTCGCTTCAGCACGAACGACGCGGATCGGCCGGGTGCGGGCGAGACAACAAGGCCGGTTACGTTCTGGCCGGAAACGATAACATGCATTCTGGCGTATTGCGCGATGGGTTCAAGGATGCCGCCGCCACCGCCATACCCGCGCGAGGGGCCCGAGACAAGCAGATCGTAACTGCCTGCAGGAATACCTTCGAAGGTGAATGCGCCGGAGGGGTCTGTCTGGGCAGCCGCAATCGCGAGGCCCGGCTGCTCCGGGAGAATGAGACCGAGCCAGAACCGCCCTTCGTTGGGCTTGAGCTCGCGATCGATTTTGCCGCTGACAGTCCAGGTCTCGGGCGAGCCGACGATGAAGTTGGCCTGGACCTGCTCGCCTCCAGTGAGAGTGAACAACGAAGGCGAGGCATTACTGGGATAAAACTGCAGGCCCGTGCCGAGGCCGCTCAGGGCGGAGGAACTTCCGTTTTGCGCGGCGCGCTGGCGGGTGGCGCCCCAGGCGGCGACAACGGCATATTGGCCGGGCGGCAGATTATAGAGTCGATAGCGGCCGGCGGGATCGAGCGGGGTGAGAGAAGCCGGGCCGTTCATCGTCTGGTTGAGCGGCCGGAATGAGTCACCGTCAGCGGGCTTCGGCATAGCGTAGACGAAGCCGCCCGGCAGGGGGTGTCCCGCGGCATCGGTGACCTGGCCGGAGATGGCGGCGCCGCGGATGAGGCGGAACTGATGGGCGATTTTGTCGGCGTCGGCGGCGATTTTGAATTCGAGAGTGACGCCGAGGAAATTGGGCTTCGAGAGGACGAGGCGATAGTCGCCGGGGTTGAGATCGGGAACAGCAAAGTTGCCGGAGACGTCGGTGTCGAGATCCGCGACGAGCCGCGGCTGGCCGGTTTTGGAAACACGGACGTCCACGGATGCGAGGGGCGCGTTGCTGTCGTCCTGGACGACGCGGCCGCTCAAAGAGCCGGCGCGGAGGCTGTGCGGGGCAAGGGCAAACAGTGCCAGAGCGAAGAGGGGCAGGGTTGGCGAGAGACGCAGGCGGTCCATCCTCCTAATAAATTAGGATTATTTTCCCATAAGCTGTGCCCGCGTGCAACGGGGGCGTCTCACTGATTGAGGGGCATCAGTACGTAACGTTCAGTAGAGTGGCGTGGATACTCAGTTCTCCGAGGCCTTTGAGGCCTTGTCGACAATGATCATCTCGATGGGTCCTTTTGTCGATTCCAGCTTCAGGCCGAGTTCCTCCTGGATGGCAGTGAAGAGAGAAGGCAGTGTTGAATCGGCAGCCTGTTCGGACGCCCACTCCAGCCGGAAATCGTATTCGCCGGTGAGCCCGGTCTTGTCGATCACGGGGCGGCCAACCTTTCCGGCGAGATGGTCCGCCAGGCCGGCCATGCTCGCCTTCGAGCCTTCGATAGATGCCTTTCCCGACCGGGAGGAACTGCCGATGCCAGTAACTCCCGGCGTTTCTGTATGCGCGGTAAGTTTCGGGCCACTCTTTGCTAAAACCAGGGCGTAGACAGAGCCCTCTATGGTTTCGCGGTGCACTCTCAGGCTAAACCGATCCGCCAGCATCGCGCGCACAGAGGGCGCCACGACTCATCTCCTTCTGCGTGTTGGCTCTCGCGGCGATGTCATATTTAGGAGAGTCCAGTTCGTGGGCAACCCCTGTAATCTGAATGTCCCTCACGCCGTATGCGTAGGCAATAAGATCCTTCAGACTCATATTCGTGGCGTTGAATCTCCCACCGGGATCGGTACCCGCGCTGCTCGTGTGGCTGTCCGTGAGGTTCAGTTTGATCGATACTACTTCGAACGCCGATGGTTGTGCTTTCGACAAAACCGCAAACGCAAGTATCAACAAAAGGCGCGATGTCTTCATTCGTAAATATCCTGTCTGTCGATACTACGCAAATCGAGCCCTATAGTTCACACCTGGAATCACCCTGGGGCAAGTGAGCCGGATGTCGCCCGGCACTGTTCATCCTGCTGTCAGCGATATCCACTGGACTCACGGCTGGCCCGGATTCGTCCTGCGTTCGAAGATTCCTACGGAATAGACGTTCGGCTTAATCCAGCGACTCGTATAGCCGGCCTTTTCGAACTCCTGGTCAAACCATGAAATCCACGAAGGATCGGAAGTAACAAAGATGATCTTGTTTTCGTTTTTCAGCGAATGATCGATCAACTGCACAACATGATCTTTCACCGGGTCCGTCAACCGGAAGGGCAGCGGTATAAGTGGATTTTTCATGGGATAAGCCACGAACGCGGCGAAAAGATAACTCCCCGGAACATTCCCGGCCTGCCAGTCCTTAAAATCCGATTCGGTAAGACCGCTGCGCGCCATTACTGGCGGTAACGATCCGGTTGATTCGTTTTGAATGATACGCATGGCTGGCCGCAACTCAGCCTCTCCGAGGTTCCGGAGGCTCACAATATGTAATGGATTCCCTGTGGTCAGCAGCACCCCCATGAGAACCCATGCAAAGCCCACCCTGGGGCCGAACGCGGAATAGCCCACGCTGGTCAGAAGTAAAACCAGCCCCAGTGCGGAATAAGAGATGTAACGGGGCACAAATACCTCCGCCGACGTCACGGTGGAGACGGCGAACGTGATCAATGGGCCGGCGCACCACCAGACAGCCGTCATCGCCACCATCCCCGCCCCCCACGCTCCGCGCTTCCGGGCTATGTCCGGATACAGGGTGTGAGCCAGTATTCCCATTGCAAACAGACCCGTGGCGAATACGGGGGGCAGCAGGAGCTCGGCGAGATCCGCAAGGGTTGGTTTGTGGGCAAACGATAACGTGTGCGCATCACGGAACAGCAACAGCAGGTGCGGAACAAGAGGCAGCACGAGCAACGTAACCGCGATATAAGCAATGACCAGGTCTCCGGCGCGTGTAAATCGCCGCTTGCGAAACACCTCCCACGCAAGCAGCGCCGCATGCGCGACGAGTATTACCGCAAACATGTAGTGAAAGTAAAAGACGAGCGTCAGCGAAACGACATAAGCCGACAGCCACCGGCGCTCCCGGTGTTCCGCCCATCGGTAAAGCGTCCAGCACGAAGCGGCCGCCGCGGCCATCGCGAAAGTGTATGGCCTGGCCTGCGTCGCGTATTCAATTGTGATGGGGCTGAAAACGAACAGAATCGCCGCGATGCGCCCGGCGCCCGGGCCAATCGCGTCATTGGCGAAACGATACAGGATGTAGCATGCAGCCGCGGCGCCCAGCAGAGCGGGCACCCGGAGGAGTATGTCCCGGAAATGTGATCCTTCAAAGCAGAACAACGAAGTAATTGCCGAGTAAAGAATCGATTGCCCCGGCCAATTCCATGTCTTTTGTATTGCTGCGACCGGCCCCCCGCGTGCCATCCAGAACATGCCTGCTTCGTCAATCCACAGGCTCCGAAGCAGAGGAGGCAGATACACGGCAACGAACGCGAGAGCCAGCAGTAACCTGACACCCGCCCGGGGTAGACCCGTTAATCCGGTCGTATTCCTGGGGAGTGTATTGGTCTCGCCTGTCTGGCGCTGCACTCCGGCATCGGCATCGGTCATGATTGTGGAGTCATTTGAGCGTCCCGGATCGCCGCCGCCCGCACCAGTTCCGTCATCTTGTGCTCCAGTTCACGCGTTCGTCTGTAGAGCAACAAGACTATGTGGATGCCTGCAATCAACGAAACATATAGCAGCAGGTCGGTGCCTCGGCCCACGCCGAGAGATCTTGCAATAACGGTCGTGAGATCCGGAAAAAAGATGAAAACAGTGGCGGCAAGGAACAGC
>Ga0134125_10000919_pt1 | contig 37641 bp, 54 predicted proteins | sample KB31751_FD_96464 | JGI IMG/M metagenome (GOLD analysis project Ga0134125, IMG submission 96464) | Terrestrial soil microbial communities with excess Nitrogen fertilizer from Kellogg Biological Station, Michigan, USA - KB3-175-1 | ecosystem: Environmental > Terrestrial > Soil > Unclassified ...
CTAAAAAGCCGCTGAACGCTCACTGAAAAGTGCAGAAATATGAAAGGGCATAGGCCATCGCTGTTTCTTGTCCCCGCGGTGGCTGGCGTTCAACGGTACTTTTATATCGTGAATGAACCTACTTACATCGGCATAAAGGATATGGTGGCTTACATGAACAGTGGCAAACCATTCAGCATGCTGTATGTAACATGGGATCATACGAAAGGGGCTGGTGGATCTGTGAAGGAAGTGCAGCTGGCATATAAGCATTACAGCAATACAACAGGCAACACAGCAAAGGCAAAGGAAGAAGGCATCAAAAGAAATCCAAATCATTATCACAACAGCACGATGAATATAAAGATACCAGGGCAGGCAGGTGTTGATGTTCGCAAAGTTCATGTGCAATTAATCCGTCGCTTCAATGGCGCAATCGTTAAATAAATGGATATAATCTTTTCAGAAGGTAAAGCAGTATCATCAACAGCCATGTATCAAATGGCAACGCCTGATCCTGTGGATCGTGCAGGCATTGTTCCTTCCAACAAAGTATATGTAGCTAGTGAGACAAGCGATCAGCCCTGGGTTAACTGGGGGTATGATAACCGCAAACCGGAAAAGCTTGTGGAGAAGATTGGCAAAAGTGGCGTGCTAAGTGCAGCCATTGGCGCCAAGGCCCGCATTGCTATTGGTAAAGGCATTTGCCCGGTGATCATTACCGGCCGCAACAGTAAGACAGGCGAAGAGGAAATGGAATGGATCTATGATGCTGAGATAGAAGATTGGCTGGAATTGAATAACGACTACTTTAATTCACTTCGTTCCATTCGTGACTGCATTGGATATGGATGGACACACGCGCGGATCACAATGGGCAACGGTCATCAAAACATTGCGGCATACAAAACTGATGATGTGGTTAAATGCCGCTTGGGTGTAATGAATCCGGCATCGGGAGAAATAGAGCAAACATTTTATTCCCCGGTTTGGCGCAATGTGAACGGCAAAGGTGACACCATTAATTATAAGGCAATTCAAATGCTTCGTGAAAATGGTGAGTTGTTAGATCTTCAGGCAAGGGTAAAAGGTGGCAGTAAAGTAACAGAATTCAGCATTATCAGCCGGGGCGATCTGGATGGAAGATCTTACTATCCAAACCCGATCTGGCATAGTGTAATCGATTGGGTGGAATTGGTTATAAAAGTTCCTGAAATGAAAATGGCGATGTTCAACAATCAAATGAGCATTAAGTACATGATCACTATCAGCACCAGGTATTTTGAAAAGGCCGACATCAAATGGAACTCATACACTGCCGCGGAAAAACAGGCAAAGTTTGCTGATAAAGTTACTGAGATCAACAAGCATTTGACAGGCAACGATAAAGCTTATAAATCAATCGCCGTTTCTTCTTACATGGATCCAACAGGCAAAGAAATAAAAGATATTTCGATTGAGGTTTTGGATGACAAAGTAAAAGACGGAAAGCTTTTGCCCGAATCATCAGCCGGTGATAAGCAGATACTTTTTTCTTTAATGATGAACCCAACGATCATGGGAGCCAACACATTTGGCGGTGGTGACGGTGGCGCCGGATCCGGAAGCGATATTCGCGAAGCTTACCTGGTGCAGATCATGCTGATGGAAGCTGAGCGCCGTATGAATTCAAAAGTTTTCAACCTGATAAAAAGATTTAATGGCTGGCAGGATAAATACAAAGGCAAAAACCTTCAATTCCGTTATCCAAATTTAATTCTTACAACCCTTGACACCGGCGGCAGCACGGCGCCAGTAAACCCATAAATATGCCTCTTTTTAAAACCATACAGGAAATTGCGCAATACATAACGATCAGCAGCGCTTCAACAGCATCGCCAATGCCCAAAAGCCGTGGCGCTGAAGAAGATTACATCAAACCTGTTTTGGGTGATGCTCTTTTTGCATCGCTTCAAACGCAGGTTACAACCCCGCCGATCACTGATATAGATCTGTTGGATAAAGTTCGCGCGGCCCTGGCATATTTGATCTATTATAAAGAATTGCCGCTCATGCATACGATCATCACTGAATCAGGTTTGCGTAACGTGACAAGTGATAAGATCCAAGGCGCTTACCGCTATCAGTATGAAGCGACACGGCAATATTTGGAAAATGAAGGTTTATCAGCGTTGGAAAAGCTTTATGAATACCTGATGGCTAATGTTGAAACCTATACAACATGGCAATCATCTGATGCATTTACCAGGCTCAATAAAAACCTGATCAAAACCGGCAAAGATTTTTCTTCTTACTATTATTTGTTTCAGCCAAACCGTACATTTTTTGCCTTACAACCGGTGATGCAGGAAGTAGAAGATTTTTATATCAAATCCATTATCGGAGATACTTTCTTCTCTTTCTTAAAAGATACCACTTCACTTTCACCAGAAGAAAAAAACGTGGTGGATATGCTTAAAAAGGCCGTTGCTAACCTAACCATTCACAAAGCGATCACGAAGCTGGCGGTAAAAGTCAGGCCTGAAGGATTTACCGTGCAGCTTGCTTCTACTGACAGAAATCCCGCCTCTGAAAATAATGCCGGTGCTGATCAGTTGGAACAGTTGCACCAGGAAACATATCGCGATGGCAACGCGTATTTATCGAAAGCGCAACAATACCTGAACAACCTGGCAAGTGCAGAGGTTTTCCATGATTATTATGTTTCATCTTTTTACCAGGATCCATTAACCACAATTACAGATCCTAACGATTGCATTCGTGGCATCTATGCTTTTTAACATGAAAGAAATTATTTACGATATCAACAAATCTTTTCTTCTTACAGAATCAGCGGAAGAATTAACCGGCAAACAGTTTATTCAGCTTGCCGGTTTGTTGCACCAGGAATACACGACGCAATTGCAGGCTGATCTTGCAGCCATGCGCATTCTTTCAGGGATGTCGAAGTTTAAATTTTATTTTCTTCCAGCTGATGTTAAGATCCGAACGCTGGAACGTGCATTGGAAACGATGGAATGGGTTTTTGACAAGATCAGCATCACCAAAAATTTACTTCCTGTTTACAAAAAATATTATGGCCCATCTGAAGAATTGAACAATATGACTTTGGCAGAATTTCATTTTGCTGAGCAATATTACTCTCAGCTAAAGGGTGAAAATTATGACGCACTTCCCTATCTCATCGCGACGATCTATCGACAGTCAAAGCCGGGGTACAATAAAAGCCTGGATACAGATGGGGACGTGCGTCAAAAGTTTAATTCGAACGTGGTGGAATATCACGCGAAGAAAATAAGCAAATGGCCAAAAGCCGTGCAATATGCGATTCTCATTTTTTACGACAGCTGCCGCGATAAAATTGCAAAAGACAACAAGGAAATTTTTTCAGGATCAGGCGAAGGTGATGGATTGGGAATGTATTCTGTAATGCGTGGATTGGCAGGCCCAAAGTTTGGCGAAATTGAAAAAGTGGAAGAAATGCTGTTGCACAATGCTTTACTGGAATTGAACCTGATACGCGAAGAGGAAAAGGAATTGGAAAGGATGTATAAAAAATAAAACTGTTTATATGGGCACCTTCAAAGCGAAAGAAGATTATCTAAAACAATTGTGCATCGATCATCCGGATGTTGCACACGGCGCTGTTGTTAATGGCATCACGCGCAACAGTTTTTTCCGGATAAATAGTGATGAAGAAATGATTGCTGCAACGCTTACCAACATTTCATATCCTGCCGTTGGCTATCTTTCTTTGAAAGGCAGATTGAAAGATACTGACAGCGCTATGATTGACATTCGCCATTCATTTTCCAACGCCTGGCTTTTCATCCAGCATGTTTCAATGATCACCGTCACAGATGGATTCACAGATGCAATCCAGGAATGTTACGATCAAACATTTGCCATCGTGGAAGATTTTATCAAAATGATGAAAGATGATTTTGAAGCAAATGGCAGTTGCGGCGCTTTCCAAAATTTTGATTTGAATAAAATCAGTTACGAAATGGCCGGGCCTGTCAATGAAAATGAATATGGCTGGTATTTATATTTTGATGATGAACAAAAAGCAACCAGGATAATATGAAGATAAGTCAGCGGCCATATAAATTCTCTTTCTCCAAAAATCCGATTCAATATACTTTTTCGGAGATCAGCAATTATGCTGATGCCGGTTGTTACCTGTTGATACAGATCTATAAAAGAGATATCGGCGGCGCCAATGAAGTATTGCTTTTTACAGAGCAAATAAAACCGTTATCAGCAACCGTTATTTATGACATGGCATCCATCGCGGAATCTTCACTGGAATATGCCATGCCCGATTTTGCAGGATCTGTTTTGCAGGCCGGTAACAATATCAAAGAATTCTATGTAAAGTTTGCCACCATCACGGATGCAGCGCCAACACCAACTTATACCAGCGATACAGCCGGGTTTATTTATGGCATCAAAGGCGGCATTCCACAACCGCAATGGGATTGGAACAATTATTTCGTGAATTATGTGGCAGCTAATAAGCCGTTTCTTACCTGGCAACCAAATAACCGTTTCATTGGCCTGAACGATTCTTTTTTCATTTCATTTTTAAATTTCCTGGCATCCGTTCCTTTATCGCTGATCGTTGATGTGGAATATATCGATGGCACCACTGACCAGGTTGTTACTGATTTTACGGACAGCACCAAAGTTTTATATCACATACAGGCCGGGCCGGATCAACTTGGTTTGAACGCGCTGCACGCTGATAAAAGATTGTATAAATATTCTTTATCCATCGTTGCCACTTCTAACCATGCCACCATTTTTGTCAATCCTTACACGTATTATGTTGATTATCGCAAATTTTACAACACCAAATATTTGCATTATTACAATTCGCTTGGCGGCGTGGAAATGGTGCGCATCAATGGAATGATTGAAACTACCGCTGATGTTACTTTTACTGAATCAGAAAAATTTGGCGGCAATGTGATCATCGGTTCGCCAAACCTTGAAGAATACACCCAAACAGCGAAAAGCAAAGTGGATTCTTTCAAAGGCGATTCAGGATTCATTTATACCAAAGCTGAACAGGATGTTTTCCAGGAAATTTTATTAACCCGTTTTGCATGGGAAAGAATTATCGGAAAGAACTGGCGGATTTATGTTACAAATAAGTCAACATCGCTGCGTAAAACTTCAGATAAAACGTGGGCAATTCCATTGGAATGGCGCTATTCATTCAGCAACAGCGTTTATGCACCTGTGATCGATTTGGGCGCTGGCGGTGATGGCACTAATTATTGTATCAAACCAACCATTTCCGGTTCGCCTTCGCTTCCTGATGGTATTGCTGGTGTGGCTTATTCTTATTCTTTCACCTTGTCTGGCGATACACCGATAACACTGGCAGCCATAACAAAACCTGCATGGATGACCATTGCAATTTCAGGCAGCACGGTAAGTTTCACCGGCACACCGGCAGAAGGCGATGTGGGAAGCGGCATTGCTGTATCGGTTCAATTTAATAATTGCGCCGCCGATTCTACAACCTTTGCAGATACTTTAAATGTCGCTTGTGTGGCCTTTGCAGGATCTACATCATTCCCGATTGCCCACGATGGCATTCCGTACACTTTCAGCATCTATCTCAGCGGCATTGCACCGTTTACGCTTTCCAGCTTTGTGGGGCCATCATGGATGACCGCCACTGTTGTGGATGATCATATTGATTTCAGCGGCACACCAGATACCGTGGATGCATCTATCCCGATTTCATTTACCATCAGCAGTTGCACCAGTCTTAATTATTCAGGCACGATGAGCGTTGAAAGTTCATGCGATGAATATTACAACAACACCGGTGGCCCGTTGGATATCACATATACACCTTGCGGCACTGATACACCGGTGAGCATCACTCTTACAGATGGACAATCTGTTTGCGGTACCACATTCAGCGGCAGCGGCTTTGCATTCCTTACTCACCTGGGCAATTGTTTTTAAAAGAAAATCAGCATGTTAGCGATTAAAGTAAATAATGAGTTTATTGATCTTCCTGCTGATGTATCGCTGGAACTGGAAAGAAATAATCCTTTCCTTTCTGATGATGCTATACAGGGAGAATACAGCCTGGGATTAACGATTTCCTATACAGAAAAAAATTACCGCCTTCTGCAGTTCACCGGCAATTTTTATAAACCCACACAGAAATATATTGTTGATGCAGAGATCTATGATGCCGGCATGTTTCGTTATGCCGGGCAACTGGTGATCACGCAGCATTCGTCAAACATGAACAATATTGAGCAAACCGTTTGGACGGGTTTCTTCACCATTGGCAGCGCTGCATTTTTGCAAAGAATACAGGATGTTTTGTTGGAAGATGTGGATTATGGCGGTGATCGCTCTTTTACCTGGAATGGCGCCGATCCTAATTCCGGCGCCGGCACATTCTGGCAGCATATTCACGAAGCGCGTGTGCCAAATGCTTTCCCTTATACTTTTTATCCTATTTACAACGACAGCTTTGCATCGGATTACCGCACCAGGTGGATGAATAAATTAAATCCGCAAAACAACTTTGAAGCGCCCATTGGCGATATGTCTGCTTACATGGAACTTGGCAACGCCATTTCGCTTTGCCCGGCCATTTATCTTTCGTATCTATTGCAACAGATATTTGCAAATTTTGGATGGAAGCTGGCTGGTGAAATTTTGGATGATACCGGATTTAAAAAAGTAACAATTCCGTCTTTTAACTCGATCCATTGGACGGATTACAACCGGCGCGGCCCGGATCAGCGCCTGGAATATTCGCAATCTTCGCCCATTGTTTTTGACCTTGCTGATCATGTACCGCCAGATCTTTCCATTGGTTCTTTTTTGGTTTCCATCAAAAACAGGATGGGCTGGTGGTTTGATTTTGACAGCAACACAAAAACTGCTTACCTGCATAGCTATAAATCCAATATTGCAGCACCTGTAAAAGACTGGACAAAATATGTGCAATCTGCTTATACGGCAGATTATTCAGATCCGGATAAAGTTTATTCGCTCATAAATAATATTGATCCTGCCGATGATTACCCGGTTACATTGAACATAGATGAATCGCTGATCACGCGCATCGCCAGCCGCGCGTCGTTGCCAGCCGCCAGCATTGATTATGATGGACAGTATTATTTTATCTTCAATGAAAACAGTTATTATCTCTGTGAAATTGATGAAAGCACTTCTGATTATGCCTGGCATTTTGCAGCTAATAATATTGGCGATTATACACCGGCCAATGCTGATACAACGATTGAATCTGACATCAGCACCATGCCAGGCAGTTTGATTGCCGCATCATCAGGCGCAAACATTTTAGTGCCTCAATGCCAGGTTGCAGGCAACTATTGGCATTCAACCCTTGGTGATCAATCGTGGGGTGTGCGCTTCCTGTTTTATCATGGCATGTTTACGGATACCGATGGAAATAATTATCCGTATGCCAGCGCTGTCAACGAAACCATTTCCGGCAGGGCCACCGGTGATTGGAGCCTTCCATACCGACACGAATTTGGCGCTGTGAATGATGGCACCTATGATTATTGGTGGAAAGAATGGCTGAAATTATTATCTATCCAGGATACGCGAACATTCACACTGGCATTGCCCGTTGCTGAATTACGAAATTTTTCTTTCAGTGACAGGATATTCATTAACAATGTTTTTTTCACGGTTGCATCAGCAAAAGAAACATTGCCTTACAAAGATTTGATTGAAATGAAAATGAAAAGGATCTATTAGGATATGAATTATGAATTAGTAAAAAACTGGCTTGCCGGAAAGCGAAATTATACAGTTGGGTGTATCCTTTACAACCGCTATGGCACGGATGAGGAATTGAAAAAGTTATTTGAAAAAGGAAAAACAGATTATACCGAAAAGAAGCTGGTTGAATGTTTGAAAGCAATTGCAGAGCCATCCGCGAAGCTGCAGCGGCCTGAACGAACCACGATGAACCATGAAGTATTTCCGCCATCTTCCAACAAAGTAATTCACTCCCTTCGCGGACAATGGATGCCGCTTTTCACGGAAATGAATTACAAGCGGCATGAACTGGATAAGTTTTTATTTCAAAAAACAGATGCAGCAATGAGGCGCCGCGCAAAGCTGGCAATGGAAATATTATCACTGGAAAAGCAATGCATGAGGATCTGGCAACAGCGCGATCATTATATCGAATTTGGCCACCTTCCTTCACAGCAAAAAACAGAACCGGTTGTGGATCCAATGAAAATAGTAGAACGGTATAAAAATGTGCAAGGCTATATCAGAAGGTATAAAATGTATTTACGCAAAGATCCTAACGATGCCAAAAACCAGGCACTATTAAAACAGTATGAAGATGAATTTGAACTTTTAAAAAAGCAATGTGCAACAAAATAAAATATACCAAACGCGAAGCACAAACGGCGCTCAATTTTCTTTTCAAAAAAAGGAATTTTAAAAACCGTCGCGAAAAGAGAATTTACCATTGCCCTGAATGCAATATGTGGCACCTAACCAGCAAAGATTTATATGAGGAAGATCCAAAACAAGAGCCGCGATAATTTTGATATCATCCGTGAATATGTTTCCGGCGAAAATCCTGATATTGAATTAAACGATGTGCAGCAAAAACAACTTCGCCGATGGAATTTTTACATCAACCTGAAATTGCAGGGCGAATTAAGCACCCGTGACATCGTTAAAAAAATGATGGATCAGTTTGATGTGGAACGTTCTACATGCTTTAATGATATGGGCATGGCAGAAGCCTTGTTTGGATATTCTGCGTCGCTCAATAAACGGTTCAGGATTGGCGCCAGGATTGATTTTTTGGAAGAGAAAATAAATGAATTGTGGAATACTGACATCTATAAATTTAAAGAAGGAGAGGGAAAAGGCGATGCAATTCAATTACACCTGGAAGATATCCAGGCAAGGCATGAGCTTGCTGCAAAATTGGAAAACACACTCCAAAAATATTACGATATCTATCCTGAAATGAAACAACAGAAATCGCCGCGGATCATCAATTACAATTTTACCAAAAACGAATATAACATTAATGAATTGCCGGAAGAGGAAGAAGCAGTTGAGATCTTAAAAAACCAAATAAAAGATTATGAGCCAAACGAAGAATAATGAATGTTATTTCGTACCTGATAACAAAACAGCATCAGCAACAATTTGTGTTAATTGTGGCAAAGAAAAAATGTTACATACAATTGGTGAAGGAATTAAAATAAATAAGATAATTATTATCAGTGGAAACTAAAGAAGTTGAACTAAATAAACCCCAGGCCGATATTCACCTGGTGAACGCCAACAAAACGTATTGCCTTTGGGGCCGTGCAACCGGAAAAAGTAATGGTGGCATTGGCCCGCGCATCGTTCATTTATTCAATCAAATGCCGGGCGCTCAAATTGGATTTACTGCACCAAGTTATAAAATGGCATTCGGGCAAATATTGTCAAACGTTTTGGGCTTCCTGCAGAATGAAATGAATCTTTTTGAAAATGAAAATTATGTCATTGGCAAAAAGCCGCCTGATGAATGGCCGCAATCGATCATTCCCATCTTTGACCATAAATATGTATTGAGTTTTGACAACGGTTGCGCCATGCCGATCCTTAGCCTGGAAGCAGAAGGAACCGGTAATGGATTTAACCTTCAGGCGAATGTGGGTGATGAAGCAAAATTTTTCAACGAAAAAAAATTAAAAGCAGAAGTGATCCGCGCGATTCGTGGTGGCAAAAAACAATTTGGCCACCTTCCTGAATTTGAATCACAATGGTATTTTACAGATAAATATGAAGGCAATATCGAATGGCTTTTAGCGAAGCGTGAAAAGATGGATATGAACCTGGTAAATGCCGTGATCAGGTTGCAACTGGAAGTGAACGAAATGAAAGCTGCACCAATGACGGATTCATTACAACGCAAAATAAATCAGTACGAAATCCTTTTAACCAAAACCCGCAAAAAATTGATCTTCGTTAGCGAAGCGAGTGCAGAAGAAAACCGCGAAATTTTAGGCGATGAATTTTTTGAAAATCAAAAAGAAGATAGCACTGAAATTGAATATGATGTGGCCATTGGCAACAAAGATCCTGATCGCATTGAAAATTCTTTTTATCCTCAATTATCTGATCAGAATCTTTATGCAGAAAATATTGATGTAGATCCATCGCGGCCGCTGATCATTGCGCTGGATTACCAATGGAGAATTTCACCAATAGTGGCAGGGCAAATCGCACAACTTCCCGGTGCCAAAAGACTTTCCTTAAACTTCGTGTACAGCTGCCACACTTTGCATCCGGAAGGAATAGCAGAAGCGATTGACAAATTTTGCCATCATTTTCGCAATCATCCTACAAAGCTGGTTTATTATCTTTTTGACAAAACAGCCACCGGTAAAAATCCGACGGTGCAGCCATTTTATGAAACCGTTATTGAATGTTTGCGCAAAAATGGCTGGGATGTTGTTGCTGAACACATGGGAGAGCCACCGCGCCATGATGACAAATTTAAAAGCATCAACCGCCAGTTGAAAGGTGAAGAAAATACGCTTCCGATCCGCATCAATAAATTACGCAATCCGGATATGCTGAACTCTATCCGGATGACAGCGGCCCGGAAATACAATGGCAAAACGGCAAAGAATAAAGATGATGAAAAAAACCTGAGCAAACCCGCTGTAAAATCCACGCATTATTCAGATGTATTTGATCAGGTACTTTATGGCGTGCTGGATCTTAACCTGGTGCCGCACAATACGAATAGTGGATTTGGGATGATTATTTCTTAAAAAAGATGGCTGGTCCTTGCGATCAACAGCACGAGTGCCGTGAAGATACTTTCAATCTTTTGCCAGCCACCAGTAAGGTGGTTGACACTCGTAATAATAAAAACTGTTGATCGCGAAACGAAGATAAGTTATAAATTTTTTTACCAGTCTGATCCTTTGGAAGCCATTTTAATTTTCAGTTTATCTATCAGATCTTTCATGCCGTCCGATACTTGCTGCATGGCCTGTTCATACTGCTTTCCAACCATGTTTCTTTTGATGCGTTTGGCATCTTCCAGGGCGAATAAATGATCATCACCATAATACACCAGGTCGTACTGAAAATTGCTGAAATCATATTTATACCGGCCGTCTTTACATTGGATATTTAGTTTGAAAGAAACATATTGCGTTCCGCTTGTTAATCCTTTTAAATAGATCTGAATGGCACCGGTGCCCGCAACGGTCTTACTGATATCATCATTTAGTTGCGTCACATCTTTGCCTGATTTAAAGGCATCCACGATAAACAGCTTTGCATTAGAATATAATTTTTCAGCACTGGCGGAATCCACATTCACCACCTCAGTATATTCATAATTGCCATCTGCGTTTTTCGGTATGGCATCTTTCTGGGCAAAGCAAAACATGGGCAGCATTAGGGCCACCAAAATAATTTTTTTCATAATTTTTTATTTTAAGCGATGTTATCCAGTATCATTGAAAAAGAATCAAATAATAAAGGCAATAGCAATATTACCTTCACAGCTTTCATATGGATATTTTTCTTCTTTAACTTACATACCGCTGCCGTACCAATTTTAATGCATTCGCATTTGCATTCAAATTCATTATTTAGCCACCCTACGCTGAGCGGCGACGGCCTTCTTTTTTTGACGGTAATTGCGCTTTCAGGGCATCCCGCTCCTGTTCTAATTCCTTTACTTTTTTCATTAGCTCAATTTCTCGCTCGAGCAGTTCAATTATTTTCATTTGTGAATTCATCATAGGCGTTTCAGGTTCGGCCGCCATTCCTTCCGTTGACGGCTCTTTTTGGTGAAAATCGTTAGTTGGGTTTCTTTCAAAACGATACAGATCCAGATTATGATCTTTTAAAAGATGTTTGAATTCGACAGAAAGTTTTCCACCGTTCTTTTCCGCTTTCCGGATATGGTAATTGATATCCTGCCGCGTCTTACCTATTCTTTTGGCAAATGCAGTTTTGGTGCGGCTTTCGGCTTTGATCAGTAGTTCAAGTAATTCAATTTCTGTCTCCATTGTTTTCTGTTTTGGGGCCACATTTTTAAAAATGTGGAAAAGAATGTGGAAAACCTTTTTCCATTTTGTTTTCCGTTTCGGAAAACAAACTTTACATTTGTCTTAGAATTTTATAAACGTGCAATAAAATTTTAAAGACAAACAATAAACTTACAATAAATTATGAATATGGCAAAAAAAATAAAAGATTTAACACAATCTGAACTGTTTGCACGTGAACTTCTTGCCATCGCTGCTGACGTTACGGAAAAAGACCGGAAAGAATACATGGCCAAATCCAGGAAAGGAGCCACCACCGTTTCCAACTATCTGAACGGTAAAGTTTACAACGCTGATACCGCTGCTGAGATGTTGGTATTCTTTCGCGAAAAAATTGCAGAACGCAACAAATTATTAAGCTAAAAATAATACTGATGCTTACAATCGATTTTTCAACCAACGCAAACGGCAAATTATTCTGTGATGTTTTCAGCGACATCAGGCTTTATAACGATTCATTTGAACCATGCACAGAATGCGAAATCATTTTGCGCGGCCAGTTGATGGGAATCGCGAAGATTGAATCAGCTAATAAGTTTCATTTTTATGCACTAAATAATGGTGCCTCCATAATTAATTGCGGGAAACCTGCTCCATACCAAAAGAAGCTTTTAACCAATTTTTATAATAGGGGTTTACCAATAAATCCAGATACCATTTTTCAAAATATTGTTTTCCGATGGATAGAAAGAAACGGCAGTGTGCAAAACGTGCTGATAAAAGAATGGTGGGAAAATCAAACTTGTAAAGTTGTATGAATAAAATTTTAACCATCACCGGAAAAATTATTTATGTCATCTGCCTGGTGCCGGTGCTGGTAATAGTGGAAGTGATAGCAGCATTTTATATGATGATCTATAAAGCAAAAATTTGAAAAACCAAATACAAACCGTCATTATGAAGAAAGTGAAACAAAGGAATAACCATGCAAGATCCAGGAGAAGAATTAAACTTTTGAAGCTGAAGAATTTTTGCAAAAGAGTAATGTAAAATCGCGCCGCGAAAATTGCAAAATTAAAAAAAGCCAAAAGGTAAAACGCTGGTTGGTCAAGCTGCTAAACAAATTCCTTATGTATCAAGATTTCAAAGGAGTTTTTACATGCAGAAAGGGACTAAGAACCAGCGCCAGAAAAGAAAGATATGGAAGCAAGCGCCTCATATGAGACAGCGCGCTTAACGATTGTTCTCAGGGATTATAGGATAAAGCAAAACAACCGGCGTGTATTTCAATACGGCGCCGAATTTTTAAAGCAATTGAAAATTTTAAATAAATAAACGATGTGCCTGATACCGGTAATACCAATGGTGAAAATATTAACGCAGTACGCGGTGGCAAACGGCATCAAACTCGATTGCAACAACTGGGAAAGCATCAAAGCAACTTTTGAAAAATATAAAATGGATTGTGCTAAAAAAAATTGATCATGATAACATTCATTTACATCTTTTGGCTGGTATGCCTGGTAGTAAGCATCTCCGCAATTGTTTATCTCTGTAAATCGCAGACAGGTAAAAGCCGTTTCCTGGCATTGTTATTTTTCATACCGGTGGCGGGTTTTTCACAGCAGGTAGGCTTTCACTTTGATTATGCTGATCGGTATCACCTGGGTGCGGGCATCGAAGGTGGCGTGTTCAAATGCGATTCTTATTTTGGAGCCAACACACAGATCTATTTCAGCCGCCAAAGAAACTACGTGGTAACAATGGATGCAAAATATGGGTATCGCATTGGCGATGTCATTCCCTTCGTATGTGCCGGATATTACACATCAGGCGGCGAAGCTGTGAAAGCAGGCGAAGGCATCAGCGGCATAGAACTTGGCGGCGGCATCAGTTACCAATTTCGCGACAGTCCTTTAAAAATATCATTACAGCTTACCAACGTTTCTAATAATATTTCTTTCGCGCTGGTGAGGGATTTGTGAAAAATAATTTTTTAAAATAAACTTTTAAATCATGCAATATTTTAGTTACCTGGGTTACACATTAACGCTTAAAAATAATTTAGAAAAAGCAATTGTTGAATTCCTGAAAGAGAATGACAGGAAAGTAATTAACGAATCAAATCTTTCTGGATTTAAAAAGTATATCGTTGATGGAATAGAATTATTGAATCAAAAGTTCAACAAATGTAAACCGCGACGTGTTTCCTGGTGGGAGCCAAAGAAAGGCGATTGTGCTTTATCAGGAGTGGAATTTACCAACTTCATTCTTTACAAATCAAAATAAAAATTTGTCAGCGCCCATTATAAATATTTCTGCACAAGATGCAAAGATTCTTTCCGAAGCGGAAAGAAATGCTTTACATTTATTGTCCCAAATTTTTGTCAAAACAATAATTGCCACACATGAAAAAAGCGATCGGTTACATCAGGATCAGCACCAAAGATCAAAGCAACTTCTCTCTTTCAGGTCAGGAGAAATACATTCGTGAATATGCCAGCCAGCACAGCATTGAGATAAGCTCACTGTTTACTGACGAAGGAAAATCAGCGAAAAATTTTGATCGCCCGGACTGGAAATTGCTGGAAAAATTTATCGAAAAACATCACCGTGATATCGATTATCTTATCGTAGCAAAGTATGATCGTTTTTCCAGGAACGCCGCTCAGGGACTTTCCAAAATAGAACTGCTGGAAAGAAAATTTAAGATCATCATTGTATCAGTATTTGAGCAAATGTTTATTGATTACGATTCGCCTTTTTTCTTCAAACAACGTGCAGACATGCTGATCAGCGCTGAATTTGAATGGCACGTTATCCGCGATCGCACAAGGTTTGGCAACCACAATGCACGCAGCCAGGGAAGATATTTGGGAGTGGCGCCATTCGGTTATAAAAATGCGCGTGACGAACAAAACAAACCCATCCTGGTAATGGATGAAGCAAAGGCCAACATCATTAAAAATATTTATGCAGGATTTCTCCGCGGCACCTCATTCACAGAATTGAGCAAAGCGGCAAGAAGCGAAGGTTTAACCAATTCCGGCAGATCCGCCATACAACGCATACTTACTAACCCTGTTTATGGCGGATTAATCTTCGTGGCAGCCTACAAAAAAGAAGCCGCCAAATATGTGAAATCCATTCACCAGGGAATTGTTGCTGAGCACACATGGTGGCAGGTGCAGCAACTGATGAATAAAGGCAAAGTGCGCACGATAATAAATGATGAAGTGCCGATGCGCTCTGTGTTACATTGCCATTGCGGCCATCCATTAACGGCCGGAAACAGCAAAGGGAAAACAAAATACTATTGGTATTATAAATGCAACAAACACCCTGAAACAAGCTACAGCGCCGTAACGTTACACAATCAGTTTGATGAACTTTTATCGAATCTTTCTTTATCAAAAGTTCACATTGATTTCCTTCGTGAAGATGCGCGGAAAGAAATGGAATTGCAGCTTCAAAACCGCGACGCAGAATTGAAGGAATTGAAAAAAGAATTGCACACGAACACCACTAACATGCTTTCACTGGAAGAAAAATTTATCACCGGCATTATCCAGTCGGACACATATAACAGATGGCACAGTAAGTATTCTGCGACTGAATCGCATCTGCGCTATCGCATCGAAAGCCTCACCGGCGACAACCAGTTAGCCTGGAAGCTTTTCGATAAGGAATTACCTAAGCTTTCTGACATGCGCTTACTTTATTCATGGGCCACTGTCCCCCAAAAACAAACATTCATTCGGATGGTGTTCAACTCACAATTGCGCTATGAAGAAGGTGTCTATCGAACACCCTATTTGCTACCGTTCTTTTCGCTGAACACCGCGTCATTAAAGGAAAAAAGGCTGCTCGAAGTGGAGCAGCCAGAGGAAGAATTTGGAAAAATTGTTGGAAGTACCCCCACCGGTACTTCAATTGAACTCTCCACACAATTTCTTTCTCTTATTGCGCAGATAAAGGCTGCGTAAATCCACTTATATTTTTTATTATCAAAAACCCAAAACCAATGCAAACGACAAATCTCGTAGGGCAAACCGTGCGCTTTTCCTATCGAAACAACAAGGAAGGTGGTTACGACACCAAAACCGTTTTCCTCATCAAAGAATGGTGGGACGCTAACCGCCGGTACTATCGCGCCAGGGACATGGATAGTATGGAACTTTTTGATGTGATTGCTGATAAATACGACGAGTATTTTCTTACCAACCGCTGACTGATCAGGCCGGAGCATCATCGCGAAGCCATTCAAAATAAATCTCAAATCGATTATAAAAAATAAATCGTGGCAGAAGAAAAAACCAATCAATCATTTTTCCACAAGCGTTTGGATCCGTTGGGCGTGACGGATGAAAATAACTCAATTTCCCTTTGGCAAAACGATATCAATAATAAGGATTCGCACGAAGAAATATTGGTGCCCGTGCCCATCTTTCGCGAAGTGCCTGAAGGAATAGAAATTGCACTTTACACGTTGGATCGCCTGCAGATCACTTATTCAAAGGAAGGCACCAAAGCGAAAAAGAAATTTTCTATTATTCGCCTGGAAAAACCTGTTACCCGCCCCGATGGATCAGTGATGAAATATAAGTTGCCAAAGGGCGCCGGTACGCATCCATTTTTCCCGCCTGCTTTGGTTGACAGGTACGACAAAAAAGAAAAGTTCAACATTCTTTACCTGGTGGAAGGATATTTCAAAGCCTGGTATGCAAGCTTGAACGGTGCAAACATTGTTGGCCTTAGCAGCATCACGCACATGAAGAATCTGGAAACCGGCAAGTTGCATGATGATATTTTAAAATTGATGTTGGCGTGTGATGTAAAAAAAGTAGTGTGGCTAACTGATGGCGATGCGATTGATATTACTCAGAAGGAATTAACTGATGGTTTGGATCTTTCCAAACGGCCAAAACAATTCTTTGGAACGGTTTCCACGTTCAAAACTTTGCTGGATGATTATGAGCATCTGGAAAAATGGTTTTTTCACATTGATACAGATAATATTCTTTCCACGCACGCTGGAACACTGCGTGATCATGTAAAAGGCATTGATGATCTGCTGATGACGCTGGATAATGAGAAAAGCGAAATCATGATGGATTTGCACACGATGCAGTCCGGAAGCTATTTTCAAAAGTTCAATATTACGTATTCCACCAGCAAGGCATACACCCATTTTCATTTGCGCGATGTGAAAGATTTTTATTTATTCCACGCGGAACGCCGGCCCGAATTGAAAGGCAAAGAATTCATTTATAATGGAACAAGGTATCAATACAATGAAGAAACCGGCGATTGCGATGTGAAGATCCCTGGCGCGGCAAAACTATATTTCCGTTGTGGCGATGATTATTTCAAATTCGTTCAAATGCCTAACCAGTACAAGCAGCTGGAACGCACTTTTCATTCTCGCAAAAAAGGAACGATCACGGATGATCACGGCGCCAAGTTCACGAAGTTCATTCCGAAATATGAAGCTTTTTGCAACGTTCCTGATCACTTCAATTTTGAACAGGTAATTCATAACTGCTTTAACGTTTATTCGCCTTTGGATTTCATGCCTGATGAAGAAAAATGTACGGAAGATGATTGCCCTACGATTATGAATTTCATCCGGCATTTGTTTGGAGAAAAGATGGTTTTTTATCATGATTCAGAAACAAAAGAAAAGCTGGAATACCGCACCATGGATTTGGCGCTGGATTACCTGCAGCTTCTTTACCAACAGCCGCAACAGAAGCTGCCGATCGTTTGCCTGGTGAGCCGTGAAAATAATACCGGTAAATCCACATTTGCAAACTTTTTACGCATGATGCTTGGCGCGAATACTGCAATAGTTGGCAACGCAGATCTGCAATCTGATTTTAATGCACATTGGGCAACAAAAAGTGTGGTAGTGTGCGATGAAACGAAGATTGATAAGCAGCAAGTGGTTGAAAAAATAAAAAACCTTTCCACGGCCCGCAAAATATTTATGAATGCGAAAGGACGCGGCCAGGTTGAACTGGATTGCTTTATCAAATTTGTTTTGATTACCAATAATGAAGATTCTTTCATTCATGCCACTGATGATGATATCAGATATTGGGTAATAAAAGTGCCGGTTTTAACGCAGGAAAATCCAACCATTTTAGATCAGATAAAAGAAGAAATGAGCAGTTTTCTTTCTTTACTGCAAAACAGGAAATTGGCCACGAAGCTTGAAAACAGGATGTGGTTTCATCCTAAACTTTTGAAAACTGATGCACTCAATAAAGTGATCGCATATAGCCAGCCACAAGTGGAAAAAGAAATGCGGCATTATCTGAAAGAATTGTTCCTGGATACCGGTGTGAATGAAATATGGATGACAACCGATGAAGTGCATAAGGAAATATTTAAAAATAGTACCCGATATGAGCGCTATTATTTGCAACGAATTATTAAAGACAACCTGAAGTGTGACACCTATCATTTATTTGAAGTTGATGGCATCCCGAAAAAGTATAAAACGGAAGAAGAAGCCATTGCCGCTTGTGAAGTAAAATATCCGGATGCAACAGGTTACCTGGCACTTGCAAAAATTAAAAAGTTCCATACGGTGGCGCGATATACTTACCCACGCATGGAAAAAGTAATTACCGATGGCAAGGAAGAAACCAAGCGCATAGAAGTTACCGGCCACGGACGTCCGTTTATTTTCCACCGGAAAGATTTTGTAAAAGATGAAGATAATGTGGTGGTAACGCCTGAAGATCTGCTGATCAATTCAATGAGCATGAACGGCGCTGAAACTGTAAAAGCTGATGATCAACCTTTTTAAATTATGGAAGTAAAGAAAAACATTACAAAAGGTGTTTGTGCAACAAAATTTTGCAAAAACAAAACCTATGGACGGAAACACTGTTCCACCTGCCGTTGCAAGAAAACACGGCAAGCTGATCCGGTAAAGTATGCATATCAAAGCCTTCGTAATAATGCAAAAAGAAGAAACATTTTATTCACGATCACATTGGAACAATTTCGCGAATGGTGTTCCAAAGTTATTTACATCGGCTTCAGTGGAAGAAGATCCACCAGCTTCACCATAGACCGCCGCCACAATGATATCGGTTATCACATTGATAATATTGAAGTGATGGAAAAAGGTGAAAATGTAAAGAAGTTTTTTTATTACGACTATCGCACCAGGCAAACATCTTTTATGGTGCATAAAGAACAGCAATCAACTGAACCAGATTATTTCTAATTAAACCAAAAAACAAATGCCACAAAAAGAAATCACATTCAAAAAGCGCCGCGCTGAAATCAATATTGATGAATTGGCAACTATCATGGTAATGCTGAGAAAGTACAGCAAATATTGGGAAGAGCATTACGGCTATTCTAACCGGGTGAATAAAAAGAACTGGGAAGCAAAGGCCGATGCCTGGATAAAGAACAATGTAAATAATCAATTATGATATACACACCCGAAACATTGAAAAAAGTATGGGATGCTGTAAAAAATCGCAGCAAGTTAAAAGATGTAATGGCTCAATTTGGCTGGTCAAAGGAAGAAGCGATTGAAGCTTACCACCAGGCGTGCAAATTATTTGGCCGCGGCCCACGACCGGTGAAAATACCAAAAGTGCAATCGATGGAATTTCGGAAGATGCCAAAGAAGTGGAAACGTGCGCCGGCGCAATATTCGAATGGTGGATACCTGGATACTTTAAATAAATACAGGTAACGTCAAAGCATTGGCGATGCTTTGGCATTCAAAACCCTTTCGCCGGAACAAAAGCAAAATTAAAAATCTAAAATTGATATTATGAACAAAAGCAAAATCGAAGCTGGTCAGCCGGAACAGGTGACAGTAAACGAACAAAAAGCCGATATTATTCCTTCAGCCCAAGTATCCGCCAATGCACTTGTTGTCGGCTGTACGGTTAGAGAAAATAATGCAAGCATAAAAAAATATCTTGAATCACTTTCAAAACTTATACCTATTGAATGGGATAGGTTTACTGAAGATGAAGATGGGGATTTCAATATTTACGGATGGATAAAAAGAAAAGATGGACAAAGGGATTTTGTTTTATTAAACCTTTTTTTAGAATATGGGAATATCCGTTCTTATAAATCAGGGTTTGCGACATCCTCAGCTAAATATAGCAAGACGATTTATATGTGTCTTTACGGCACTACTAAAGGTCATAATAGTTGCCGCAAAATTGAAAGTCTGGTAGTATAGCCGATAACGGCCACGTATTTGCGATGGGCTGGAAATAAACGAACAGTCAGCCCAAAACGTCAGCTAAATTAAAAAACTAAAAATCAAAAATATGAACAAAAGTAACATCAACGAACTTTCAGCCGAAACCGAAGCTGATAGTAATTCAAAAGCTAAAAATCAGCAGGTCAGCCAGCCTAACGCAAATACGAATGTTGGCAGCAGTCAATCTTTCAACAAGTCCGAAGCTGGGAAATATTACGAAAAGTCGAAGCACCAGGACGACTGGGGTGTTGATGTTGTATATCCTTATTCTGTTGAAAATATAATTGAATTATCTAAATACGAAGGCATTTTGCTCGGATTAAAAATATGTAAAGAAATGTTTGCACAAGGTCAGATAAGCCATGACAATATTTACGAAAACGAAATCTATTATCGTGAACTTTTACAAAATAAAATGGATGAACTAATGTTGGACACCTGATTGCTGCCAACGGTCAGGGCTTGGCGATGGGCTGGAATAGAAATCGTTCAGCCGAAACAAAAGTAAAATTGAAAAACTAAAGATGATGAAAATAGAAAATGTTGATAAATGTTCGTCTGCTGGAACAACTGCTGATAGTGAACTACAGCCGATTGACTTCCGTCAGCCAGCCTATTGCCAAACCCCATGTTATGCGCCGTCTATCGTGTTTCTCGACATTGATGGGGTGTTCAATTGTCAACTTTTTTATAGCAGCAAACAGTTTCAGAACTACAGAGAAGCAAAGAAACAGTTGCGTAAAGATGTAAAAGCAAAACGAATTGAAAGGCTCGAATATTATGCAAGTCAGATTTGTAAAGAACGAGTTCAATGGTTTAATAAATTATGTGAAGAAGTAAATGCTGTTGTTGTTATTTCTTCAACTTGGCGGCAAAATAAAACTGTTGGGGAACTTCAAGAAATAATGGATTACTGCGGCGGTAATTTTAAAATTATTGATAAGACACCATACACGGGTTATGAGCGTGGAACAGAAATATCAAAATGGTTGCATGATAATATTAAACCTGAAATACACGGTTGCCACTATTATGATTTTCATCGTTACGTGATTATTGACGATGATAGTGATATGCTGTTAAATCAAAGGTTTAATTTTTTTCAGACAGACAATTATTCTGGTCTTACACCGAATACTTGCTATAAAATAAAAAGATTTTTAACTGGCCGCACTTTCGGACTGTCTGCCGATGGCGCATAACTCATATATGTACCCCCCGCTCATAATTACTTAACTTTTAAATACTTACAAATGGACACTGTACAAGCTGAAAAATTATTCGTAAACGAATGCAATCAAAGAACTGGAGCCAAAGCACTATTGATAATTATGCTTCGCAGGTGCGTTGTTTTTTGAGAGAATTTAAATCGCGTGACCGGGCGCGCAATATTACCGCTGATGAAATTGAAAAATATCTTTTGCAAAAAGTTCAGATCAACACGCGCAAACATGCCAGATGCGGTATCCAGGCTTTTTATAAACTGGCCATAAACCAGCCAATGAAACTGGCGCACATTCCCTGGCCTAAAAAGGAAAGAAAATTACCACAACCTATTGATGCCAGTGACGTGCAAAAGTTGCTGAAGGTTTGCACCAATTTGAAACATAAAACCATCATTGCGTTGTTATATGGCTGTGGGCTGCGTGTGAGCGAAGTAATTAATATGAAGATAAAAGATATTGACAGCACTAAAAATATCATCAATATCATTGCCGGTAAAGGCAAAAAAGACAGGCAGGTGATGCTGGCGCCGGAATTGCTTTCGCTGCTTAGAAAATATTACCAGGCTTACCGGCCCAAAGAATATTTATTTAACGGACAGTTTGATCTGCAGTACAGCGACCGAAGCATTAATGAGTTTTTGAAAAAATATGCGAAGCTGGCCGGGATAAGGCAGAATCTTCATGCTCATTTATTGCGTCATTGCTTCGCCACTCATTCATTAGAGCAGGGCACGGATATCAGCCTGATTCAAAAACTGCTGGGCCATAACAGCATTAAAACGACAATGATTTACACGCATGTGAGCACCAACATCATTGCCAATACTCATTCACCATTGTCAAGTCTTGCATTGTAAAAATGAACCCCTTATACTTAAAATATTCCCACCAACAGCCCATGCAGTTTCATTTATGCGATTCTAAGCGCCTTCATTTTTGCGTTACATCAGCCACCAGCTTCATTTTGAAGAAAGCGCCGCTACTGCGTGGGAGTGGCAGTAGCAGTTGTTCAATCGGAAATTTTGCTTTTTCAGCCGTTGAAATTCGCAGAAAAGATAATATGAAGAGTGAAAAAGTATTTTTTGAATCCTGTTTTTCAGCGTTACAAGCGTTACATTTTAATTTCAAATTCAATAAAAATCAATACAGTAAAGGATTTAACGTTGTAACGATACACACAAAAACACAGGATTTTGTTACAAAGCGTAACAGAATCCGTAACGCAGCGTTACAACGTTGTTACAAATCGCTTGTAACAAGGATGGTAAAGGATTTGAGCCACTTTGTAACGTTTGTAACAGGAAAAGTTTGTTGAATAAAAAAATAAAAAAATAAAAATGGAAACATCTGTTATCAACCAGGAAGTAAAAGAACTTCCACTGAAAAATCTGAACAATTGCCTGGCATGTGATGCATTTAACTACATCACCTTTGCGCCGGATCGTTCCATTACTGATAAAGATCTTCAAAAGGTTTATTATGTAAAAAATGGTGATGAAGCTTTTTATTGCCAGATAGTGGATCTGTATCGGTGCGATTTTTCGCGAATGCCTACCATTGCTACTATCTCAGCCACCGGCATGGAAGCACACGAATGGGCGCTGTGGTGGCTGGAACAATACCCGGAAACAACGGCAGAAACGAAAATGGTTGTTTATCAGTATAAAAAAATAAAGGTTTAATTATGGAAAAATTTAAAATAAAAATTGAATATCTGCCAAAATATTCTCCCGAAAATGCAACTTACAATGTACAGGAATGGAACATTGATAATTTACAGGATGCAAGGAAGTTGATTATTGATCAGAGAGAAATTCATGTGAAAAAATCTAAATGGTTTAAATTATTTAGAGATAATGAATTAATATTCGATTCGCATCTTATTAAGAGATAAAAAATAATTTTCATTTCCCCTTTTTTTTCATTAGATTAGGCGAACCGTCTTAATTAATTGCATTATATCAAACTACCAATACCTGTTAAGACCTATGTACGCAAATACATAGAAAAAGAATATCCGGGCTCCATAAAGCTTGGCTTTAAAAACACCCTTGGATATTACCTTTATGTAGTGCTGGAAAAACAATCTTCCCACTGGCACCGGAAGCACGAAACTCTTTTACAAAAACGATATTCACTGCTCACTGATCATTTTATTGTGCAGCTTCCTGCAAACTCAGATACTTTTTACAAAACCGGTTTTTCTCTTCCCATTTCAAAAGCCATCCTGATCAATGATTATTTTGAAGATCAGATCATTAAGGAAATAAATTTCCGGGCCAACACTTACTGTAAAGTTGGTTTTAGCAGAAACCAGGCGATTGAAGATTTCTGCGAAGAGTACAATATTATCATCGATGTTGACATTACGCATGGCGCTCTGAAAAAAGCTGAATACCGTTACAGAAAATATAAGGCGCAATTGTCCCCGCGCGAATCACAGATGCCAACCATGCTTTTTAAAGAAAAAGCAACACGCTGAAGCCTGTGTTATTTCTTGTCCCCGATTGCCGCTGATGCCGCTGGTAAATTAGCAGCATGAATCAAACTTCTTATAATGGAGTTTCCAATTTTATAAAGGGCCTGCCGGTGATCGGTGGCTTTTGCAAATTTTGGTTTATTCCTATTGAAGAAGTGGATCAGATGCCCGTTATTAATCCAGCCACCCAGGTATTGAAAACTGAAATAGTATTAAAAGCCGGAAAAGCCTGGCGCGGCCCGGTGCCTGTTCCGGATGCACAATTAGGATTTACCGAAAGTGCAAAAACAGGTAATTCCGGCCCTTACTATCAAATAAAAGTTGGATGCAGCTATCCGGGCGATATTCCGGCAGCCCGTGAGAACATTGAAAACATGGCTTACAGTCAATATATGATCGTTGGCAAGCTTCGCACAACAGGTTTTTTTGTAGTGATAGGCAATCCGGAAGCGGGTGCAGACTTCAGCGGGAATTTTGACAGTGGCAATACCAACGGGAATGGCGCGCTGAATACCATTTCATTTGATATTGAACAGGTAAATAAAGCATTGGTGCTGCCTTCGTTCAATGGAAGTGAAAGTGGATATGTCAATTTCAGCGGGCAAACAATTTCAAACGAAAATGATTACTGGGAACTGGAATAAATAATTATGTCAGAAAAAGTATCAAAATTTAATAATGCAGCGCCGTTGGATGGAACAGAATATGTTCCTGTAATACAATATGGAGCGAACAGAAAAACGACTGTTCAGAAAATAGTTGACCTGGCAGCGACCACTGGCGGCGCCACCATTGATGATACCACGCCTTCGCTGACAAAGGTTTATTCTTCCCAAAAAACAGAAGATTTATTATCAAACAAAGTTGATGTAGTTGCAGGAAAACAACTTTCAACAGAAGATTACACAACAGCGGAAAAAACGAAGCTGTCAGGCATCGCAGCAGGTGCCCAGGTGAATGATCCTAATACCACCCTGCAAGGCAATACTTTTAATGGCATCAGCCAACTGGTGAAACTGGACGGTGCAGGTAAGCTACCGGCAGTTGATGGAAGCCAGTTGACGAATTTACCGGCTGCATCCATATCAGGCACCGCTAACCGAATTTCTGTTGTTGCCGGTGTGATTGATATTGCTGCCGCTTACATTGGGCAAAATACAATTACCACACTGGGAACAATTGGAACAGGCGTTTGGCAAGGAACAGCAATTGCATCCGGATATGGTGGAACTGGCTTTACAGCTTATGCGAAAGGAGATTTGATTTATGCAAGTGCTGTAAATACCTTGGCAAAATTAGCAGCGAGTGCAGATGGAAATGTTTTGACGCTGGCAGGCGGTGTTCCTACATGGGCAGCAGCAGCAGGTGGATTGCCATCTCAAGCTGGTAATGCCGGGAAACTCTTAACGACAGATGGAACAACTGCAAGCTGGGGAACTGCTATACCAGGTATATGGAGTGTAAATGGTACTTCGTTATACTACAACGCAGGTAATGTAGGAATAAATAATTCTGCTCCTGCATATCCGTTAGAAATCACAAATAGTGCACTTGGAACTGGAATCGCAAACGGTTTAGTTCTTTCAAGTTACGCTACATTAGGTTCAAGTTATTCTAATCCACCAGCCATATCTTTTAAGTCACAGTATTATCAAAGCGGAACACTTCCATCAGAGTTCAGAATTTCAGCAAGAAACAGGGCGCTTAATTTTGACATGAATAACAATAACGCAGCCTTCACCAGTTGTCTGTCAATAACAAACGACGGATTTGGCGGTGTGCTTGCCGCGCGCAGTCTAAGTTTGACCTTGGGAATAGCCTTCGCAAATGGTTCAATAGGAACAAGCGGTAATGGAGCAATAACGAATAATACTAATATGGTTCTTCAGGTTGCTCCAAGTACTTTTACTTCAACCGCCTATACTAATACTGGCACTATCAGTTCAACCACGGGTTCAGGTGCCTCTAATTATGTATATACCAGCTTTTTATCTTCACCGACATTTAATAATAGTCTTGGACTTGGTACAGTCACAGCGCGCGGGTTTTACTACAATCCAACCAATACAAATTTAACAGGAATAAGAAGTATAGGGTTCCACGCGGAAACAGGAGACAACCTGTTTGGCACAACATCAGGAAGCGTTGGAATTGGAGCAACAACCACAATAGATGCAAGTGCAATTTTGCAAGTAACATCAACATCTAAGGGTGTTTTGTTTCCAAGCATGTCAACTACACAAGTTGCAGCAATTGCAACACCGGCGGAAGGATTGCAGGCTTACGACAATACTTTACATGGACTAAAAATTTACAACGGAACCGTTTGGAACAATATCGTTCATTCCGCCATCGCAAACGGGAAAGTAACTACCGGTGCACCATTTACAAATGATGGTTATATCATCGTAACAATCGGCGGAACCAATTATAAATTAATGACAACAACTTAATCATGCCATACATCCAACTTTCTACCAACGACATTGTAATCGACATTCCTGATGTGAACATCGGGCAAACAGTAATAAAGCGCACTGCCACATTGTTTGATATGGATTACAACACCCACAACAAGCAGGTTGTGTTACGCTGGCTCATAAAACACTTTGCCAAAAATGCTGACGGCACTAAAGGAGATTATCTGCCTTTCATAACCGATTGGGCAAAAGAATCCATCGCTGATAATACTACCATGTGCGACGTTACCAATGGCCAGCCAATTTATAAAACGCATGATACCGGTGAAGTGGAAAAAGATGCAAATGGCAATCCGATATTAGACGCCAACGGAAACCAGGTGCCGATAATGGATTATGATCCCGCTATCAATTATTCAGGCCAGTATGATGTGTTCTTTAACATGGCTCAGGCGCAACCGGTGTTGGTCAATCCAATGATCATTCAATTCGGGCAACTCGTACAATCATGGGATAAATAAATTCTTAAACCAAAATAAAAAAAATGACAAAAATTGATCTAAACGTGCAGCTGATAGATACAACAGGCAACACAGTAAAAGACAGAACACTCGCGCAAACATTGAGCGAAATAATTGCCACTCAAACAGAAGGTAAAACGCTCAAATTATATGGATGGCACAAAACTTTACAGGTAGGCGATCCGCTGATATTGGATGATGCCGATAAAAAGGATTTGGAAAAACTGATTGACGAACACAAAACCATGTTCGTCTTTGTAAAAGGTCAACTGTTGGAAGTGATCAGCAACGCAAAAGAGGAAGTAAAATGAAATACATCGCAGCATTATTAGGAGCCATTTTACTTGCCGTCATCTTCCTGCCGGTAGGGTTCCTTTATGCCATGTTTTTCCGGGGCCGCACCAATTTTCTTTACAAAACATCCATCGGTATTGATCAGCTTGGCAACGTGGTTTGCGGCAAACTTTTCAACCTGATTTTGACAAAAAAAACTGGTTATCCATTCGGCAATGAAGATGAAGTGATCAGCAGCGTTATCGGAAAGAACCTGGCAACCGGCACACTCACTTTCGCTGGGCGGTTACTTGCTTTTTTGCTGGATGAAATCCAAAAAGGGCATGTTGAAAAATCGATTGAAAATTTCAGTGAAGCAACAAATAAAACGGTTTCTTAATCTTGTCCCCTCCCTGCTGAAAAAGATTATACAGATTTGGATTCACTTTAAGTAAATAAAATACGACTAAAATGAAAACCTCAAACATTATCAAATTAATTGCAACAGTATTGTTGCTTGGTTTGGCTTTTTTCCTGTTTGGATTTGAACCGCCAATAAATCCAACCTGGTTTCAGGATCACCATACTTTATTCGCTGGAATTTCTGCCGCATTGGGCGTAATACTGGCCGCAACCACGTTCAAACCCGGTAGGAAAGTTTAAAAACAAAACCATTTTTTCGCCCATGCTAACTGCCTCATTAACTGCTTTATTTTACCTGTACAATATTGTTTTTAATACTGTATTTGTTTTTTATACCAAATACCAGTTTGAAGATGAAAAAGCAGGATGGGAGCGCTCAAAAGGTAAATGGCACAAATACGGGATGGCCATGCGCGTGATGGCTTATGCCGGGCCGTTTGTGGGTGTTTTTTCATTACCTCATACGAATTGGAAAGATTGGTTGTTGTGTGGCGTGCTGATCATGCCGCTTTGGGATATAATGATCAACGTGGAAGCATTGGGAATGGCGCCTCTTTACAACGGCGCCACATCAACTTTGGATAAGAAATTTAAAGGAATCAAATGGATCATGTATGCGTTGCTATTGATAGGCGCCATCATCATCAAATTTACCTACTAACCTTGAAAACTACAATGACTGAAAATTCGAGTCCTTTTTACCTGTTTACCAGCTTTTGTTCTACCGTATTTGCGCTGGTAACTTTCCATGATGTGCAGGTGATGCTGACAATTATTGCAACAATGGTTTCTATTGTCAGCGGCTCAATGGCAGGTTATTATTATTACAAAAAGGCCCGTGGCATGAAATGAAATATTATTTAAAACACCTGATGTGGCTGGCGATTGCAGCAATAGTGCTGTACTTTTTCTGTTGGCTGCACACGGCAGGAATAATATTAAATGATTAAAAAATGAATACCCAATTCAAATATTACAGCGTACTGATCTTCCTGATCATCCTGGGCGTTTTTCTGGGCCTGTTGATGCTAACAAGTTCCTGCAACGTTTCCAAAGCAAAAAAAACATTGTCTGTTGATAGTACGCACGTAAATAAAGTGGATTCAGGATCTGTAAAAAAATCAACCGCAACCGATAAAACCACCGCCGATTGGGAAAGGCAGGTGTTAATTTTTAAAGATACCACCATCAATCATTATTCTACTTCGCAATCGCCTGTTGATTACAACCGGCTGGCCGCTGTGATCAATGAAAAAGGAAATTACCAGCGCGACAGGCAAAGCACCGGATATGATTCATCCTGGAAACAACAAATTGATTCTTTGAAAACGGTAATAAAAGAAAGCCAGAAAGATAAGACTGAGAAAAGTTTTTCATTCTGGCAGATCATAGGAATTGCGGCGGGAATATCACTTGTGTTTTTCATTATTGGAAAATTTAAAATATCACTGAAATGAACTTTAAAAACACCGCTCTTTATCAGCGCGTAAAATCAGAAACGCCAAACTGGTTCAAAGTGATCAGGAAGATCAGCATTGCTGCGACAGTGATAGCAGGTGCATTGCTGGCGGCAAACGGAGTGGCAGGATTTGTATTGCCCGAAATTTTAAACGCGCCTTGTCAATGGATCATGGTGGCAGGCATCACCGGTGGCGCAATAGCAACAACAGCAAAAAAATAAAGCTTATGTATAGTTTCAACTTTGGGCCTAATTGGTTTTGGCGATTGCTTTTTATCCTGGCTGCAATTGGTTTGATCCTGGGAATTATAAAAGTAATACACGCCATTATCTGGATTTTTCATCATGTTCAAATTAACTGACTATGGCAACCGATATCGTGTCCGAAAACCGCCTTTTACAGCTTCATCCAAAAGTGAGAGATAAAGCCATTGCCGCTTATCGCGAAGCTGTTAGGATTACACCTGTTGGTGTTCATCCTTTCATCACGCAAACTTTAAGGACATTTAAAGAAAGCGATGATCTGTATGCACAAGGCCGCAGCAAACCAGGAAAGATCGTTACCAATGCACCCGGTGGATCTTCATTCCATAATTATGGCCTTGCCATTGATTTTGTATTGCAGGTAAATGGATTGCCAAAATGGGAAGTGAATGCAGATTGGATGAAAGTGGTAAAATGTTTCAAAGACCAGGGCTTTGCATGGGGCGGCGATTTTAAAAGCATCAAAGACAATCCACATTTTGAAATGACATTTGGATACACCTGGCACCAGCTGCTGGAAAAACATAATTGCAGCGATTACATGGCCGGAAAAGACAGCCAATATTTAAGACTTTAAAAAACAACAGCTATGAAAAAAATGTACTTCGCGCTCTTTATGACCGCGTTATTTTCCTGTAAAGAAAAAAGCAATCAACATCTTCAGTTTGATGACCAGGGAATTATTTTAAACGACAGCATTACCATTGCGCCACATGATGCATATTACCAAAGCCAGGAAAAGCCAACCCGTGGCACATCGGCAACCGTTGCGATTGCAAATAATAATGACACAGCGAAAGTGTTTATAGTGAAGATTATTGAGGTAGTGCCATAGCTTTTATTTTCTTGTCCCCGCTTGCTTTTTTGCATCACAATAAGTTTGTATCGTGAAAATAAGCACCGTACTTTCTTTATTGCGTGACAACTGGATGATGACTGAATCTTCTATCCAGGCTTATGCTGACCTTGCCAAAGAATATTTGTCAGGCAATGAGATCAGTACCGGTTTCTTTTCAAAACTCGCTCTTCCGAATGTTCCGGATAATATTGCACTGATCCCGATCAATGGCGCCATGACCAAATCAGATATTTGTGGCGGCATGGGAACGCGCTCCTTAGCAGCTGCAATTAACCAGGCTGCAGCAAATCCTTCAAAAAACTCTATCATTTTATATTTTGAATCCGTACCAGGTGGCCAGGTGGATGGCACTGAAGTATTGGCCAATGCCGTGAAAGCAGCAAAGGACATGAAACCGGTATTATCCGCTGTTTCAGGTTTGATGGCCAGCGCGGGTGTTTGGGTAGGATCTCAAAGCACTGAAATATTTGCCACATCAGCAACAGATCAGATCGGTTGTATTGGTGTGATGGCAAAATTGAGAAACCCGGCAACAGCCAGCAATGATACCATTGATGTGGTGAGTGATCTTTCGCCAGATAAAAATGCTGAGTTCAAAGATGTGCAGATCTTAAAAGATATGTATCTGAACCCGGTTGCAGCCATGTTCCAGGATGCTGTAAAGGAAGGCAGAGGCGATAAGCTGAAAGCTGGTGATAAAGTATTAACCGGCGGAACTTTCATAGCAAGTGAAGCCAAAAAGAATGGATTGATCGATGGCATAATGCCATTTGACAAAATAGTAAAAAGAGCGAATTATTTAGCAAAAAAACAAAATCAAAATACTATGAGCGCGACAAAACAAAATATTGCGACAGCAGCAGAATTTCCTTTCAAAAATGTATTAGCCGCTGCAAAGGTGGAAGCCCTGGCACCGGTGGAAGAAGGGTTTGCAATGAGTGAAGAAGCATTGACCACCTTAGATGCACGCATCGTGGAATTGAATACTGCTGAAGCTTCACTGGCAACAGCCAACACACGCATCACTGAATTGGAAGCAACAGTGGCTGAAAAAGAAACTGCCATCACAGCATTGAATAAAACTGTTGCCGATTATACTGGAAAGCCAGCGCCGGTAACTGCTGATCCTGTTGTGAAGAAAGATGCTGAGCCGGATCCGAAAGCGAAATATTTAACCAGTGTTGATGAGGAAGCTGCGAAGCTTGCTGCCAACTGGGAATAAAATAAAATTTTTTAATAAAAATCAACCCATTAAAAACTCTTTAAAACTATAAAAACACCATGGCCGAAACACCAGATTTATCAGCGATATCCACCTCATTTAATGAGTTTGGCGGAAAGATTTTCCGTAAGAATATCAATCAAATGAATTTCTCTAACCAGGGAATTCTTGTTTATAAAAACGTAAAAGCACCGATGGTATTGCCAAGGGTATCCGCATCCACTGGCGTTCGCCCATATTCGGCTGCTGACAACACCAACCAACCGGTTGCTGTTACTGACCGTACTTTGACTGTATATCAGTCAAAGTGGGATTATGATATTGATCCTGAAAAATTCAGAAACACTTATTTGGCCCGCTTCAAACCAGGCACTGCCGCGTTTGCTGACTGGATCAACCAGGTTGTTGCAGAAGAATACCTGGCATCAATCAGTAATTCTGCCGCTTACCTTGGCTCTTACAATGCATCAGGAACCACACCTGCCGCAATTGCTACAGGCTGGGGAACAATCATTGCCGCTGAAATTACAGCCACAAACCTTACACCGGTAACAACCACAGCAATCACCACTGCGGCGCTTGCAGGATCTGAAATTGCAAAAGTAGTTGCAGTCGTGCCGGTATGGATGCGCGAAAAAGGTTACAGGATCCTTTGTTCTTTTGGAACATTTGATTTGTATGCTGCTTATTATGCCAGCACATTCCAGTACCAATTCCAGCCTGATGCAACAGGAAGATACCGCATCAACAACCAGAATGCATTTTTGCAGCCTGTTAGCTGGATGGGAACATCACAAAGAGTGATTGCAACCATCGATGATAACCTGGCAATGGGAACTGATGGCGATAATGTGCAGGTAGCTGCTTCTGTTCGCAGAAACATCATTGAAGTTCGCGCCATGATGCCTGTTGGCTTCCAGATCGCAGATTTGGATGCATTGGTGGTGAATTCAAACGCTTAATTTTTTTATCAGCAATAATTACAAAACACGGATGGCCGTCCGCAAAAACGGCCATCCTTTTAAAAACAAAATTTTTATATGGGTATTTTCAGTAAAACTGAACCTGAACAGCAAATAGATTCTTTAAAGAAAGAAGTAAAGCAGCAACAGGAAGTGATCAACGAATTGAACGAAGTGAATGCCACCCTTCAGGATAAGATTGAAGAATTGGAAATGCAGATAGAAAATGGCAATAAAAGTTTGCCCACTGAAAAAAAACCGGTTTTACCAGGAAAGACTTTTAAAGTAAATGGCGAAGAGCATGTATTCATCGTGCCGCAATTTACCAACCCGCTGGATGGCAATTTGAAGATCAGTGCAGAGGAAGCTTTAACCGATCCTGAATTGCTGAAATACATCGTGGAACACGATTGCGGACTGACAAAGAAATTATCTTAAAAATTAAAAAATAAAAAAACAGCATGGCAAGTTTAAACCTTTATAAAAAGTTTGATAAAACCACACAGGAAGCAACCAGTGGCGGTTATAAGAACGTTGTGTTTTGGGCACCAACGGATACTTTCACAGCAATACAGGTTCCAACACCAACACCGGCAGCTTTGGGCGATAAATTTAAAATCACCACGGCGCACACGTTTCCTACTGATGAAGGATTTATCAGCTGGCTTTGTAAGCAGGATAGCGTAACAATTAAAGGTGTTACCATTGGCGATCCGGGAAGCAACGAAATGGAATATACTTCTACTTTTATATTGCTTGGCGATGGTGCCGCAACCCAGGAAGAAGTTACAGAGCAATTAAACAGCAATAACCTTTGGTTGTTGAAAGATAGTGCCTGCCTGGCCGGAAATCCTTATGTACAGCTTGGTAATGAATGCGTACCTGCAAAAGTATCTATCGAATTTGACGGCAAAACAACTGCCGCCGGTTTGAAAGAATACACAATTACCGTTGTTTCCAAGGCCAAGGCATTCTACAGTGGAACTATCACTGAAAAGCCTGTACCGGCTCCATAATCTGAATCAATTTTTTTAATCAAAAAATAAAACAGTATGGCTTTTTTTAAAAATCCGGATGTTGAAAAAAAATATCAGAATACCAACGGCGATGCAGATCCAATCATCACCGTTGCTATCCAATACCGCGGCAAGCTGAGTGGCGTGCCGATGAATATTGCTGATAAACTTTTCGCTGATGGCGCGCACATTGCACCAAAGAGTGCAAAGCCCGCGGATCCTGTACAAAAGGATAAATAATCCAGTATCATTTACTAACTGAAAAGCCTCGCCGCCGTGAAAAGCAGCGGGGCTTTTTTAATCAAAGAACAGAATGGAAGAGTACGACAACGATAAGATAATGGAATGGGGAAAAAAGAACCTGGCAGCGATTAAAACTACTATTGATGCGCTGGGCATAAAGCATTCGCCAAAATCACCCAATCCAAAAGCGCTAAAAAATAATATCACTTTAAAATTTAAAAAAGACAGGGACGGGATCATTAACCGGATAAGTTACGGGATGCCACGATCCGGCGTATTTGAGCACAAGGGAGTGAGCCGCGGGCACCCGATCAGCAACCCGCGTACTGCAAAAAAATGGTTTGATACTCCAACCGATAAGAACCTTCCTGATCTGCAGGAAATAGTTGCTGAAAGTGGTGTAACCTATGTTATTAACAATCTGAAAATTAAATAAATCCAATGTCCGATTTAGCAAGAAAAACCGCGAGTATTTATATTGATAACGAACCTGCAAAACAGGCGCTGATCAATTTGCAAACCCAGGCTGATAAACTAACTGACAAGATCACTAAGGGAACAGCGGCCGGTAAAAATATGAATACCGAATTGGCAAAGCTGGATAAAGTAAAAACACAAATTGCCGGTGTTCAAAGCCAGATCGACCAGGGATTGCGGCCGTCATTCAATCAATTGGCATCTGCCGCCAGCAAGGCCAATGCTGAGTTGAAGAAGATGAGCCAGGATGATCCGGGATATGCAAAGAAAGCTGAACAGGTGAGAGCCTTGAAGGGAGAGTTGGGCAATCTTTCCGGACAAATAAATACCGTGAAAGAAAGCAGTGAATCTTTTGCCGGAAGCTTTGGAAAAATATTTTCCCGGGTAACGGAATATCTTTCTGCTTATGCGATTTTGGAAGGGCTAAAAGAAATTTTTAAAAGTTCCATTGAGGAAGCGGATCAGGCAGAATTAGCAACTGTAAACTTGAAAAACGCTTTGGATAATGTTGGCAGAAGCGATTTGTTTGACAAGTTTACGGCCAGCGCTGAAAAGTTTTCTAAAAGTTTTAAAGCGATAAAGGATGAAGATATTAAGGCTGTATTTACCAAGCTGATTGATTACGGAAAGCTGACAGAATCCCAAATTAATACGCTTCTTCCAATTATTGTAAATTATGCCGCAAAGCAGAAAATATCGCTTGCTGATGCTTCTGATGCGATAACCAAAGCGCTTGAAGGAAATGCGAAATCTTTAAAAACGTATGGCATCAATATTACGGCCGCTAAAACAGTAACGGAAAGATTTGGAGTTATTGTAGATGACCTGGGCCCAAAAATTAAAGGCGCTGAAGTAGCATTTGAAAGTACCGGCGCCGGCGGCATGGCAATTTTCAAAGAAAATCTGGATAAGCTAAAAGCAAAAATCGGGGAATTTCTTTATTCACTCGTGTCTGTTAAGACATCGGCTGATGAAGTGTTTGATACAGCAAAAGAAAAAACTGAAAACTATAAAAACAGTTTACAGCCATTGCTGGATAGGTATGATGTTTTGAAATCAAAAACATCGTTGAATAAAGATGAACAAACTGAATTGCAAGGGATCATTCAAAAGATTGTTGAAATACTTCCATCAGCCGCAACAGAACTGGATAAATATGGCCGAGCACTGGATATTAATAAACAAAAAGTAACTGATTTTCTGGATGAAAATAAAAAGTTCCTTGCTGAAAAAGAATTCAAAGCTGTTGATGAAATCACAAGCCGAACATTAGTAACACTACAACAAATTAACAAGCAAAGGGATGAATTAAATAGGGGAGTTATTTTAAGGACTAACGCCGGCGGCGGGCTTCCTTTCGAAAGTAAAGCTTCGCTGGAAGAAACGCAGCAACAAGTTTCTGTGTTAAGAACCATGCAGGAAAAGCTGATCAATGATGCATCTACTTTAACCGATAAATACGGAAAAAAATTACCAGCCGCGGTGCAAGCCGCGGTCGATGCGATTAAAGGAGAATTTGCGGCCATCGCTTCAGTAAAGCCGAACACGCCTGAAACAATAATTGGGAATGGCGATCCGAATGCAGATGCTGAAGCAGCAAAGAAAGCAGAAGAAGCAAGAAAGAAAGCCGAGCAGGAATTTAAAGCGTCTCTTGCACGCGCTGATGCATTTCGTAAACAGGCACTGGATGAAATTGCGAAAGCCAACCAGGATGAAATTCAGCTTCTTAAAGATAAATACAAAAGCGAAGCCGATGATCAAACAAAATCTCTTGCTGAAAGATTTGCGGCCCTGAAGTCCTATAATGATGCCGGTTTAAAGTTAATTGAGGTAACGAAGGCCGGGCAACAAAATGCATTGGATAATGAAATTGCTACCGATAAGAAGAATGCCAAATCAAAGCAGGAACTGGATGCTATTGAACAATTGAGAATTGCAAAGCAGGCAGACATTGACAAGCAATATGCATTATCTGTTTCAAATTTTAAAATTGAAGTTGCTCAAAAATATACTCAGGTTGCTCAGCAGGAATTTAAGAAGCAAACAGATCTGATTGATAAGAATTATAAGCATCAGGTTGAAGTGTATGAGCAGCTTCAAAAAGACAAGGCCAATAATATTTCCATCGATACTGACAATAAATTGTTGGCCCTGGATAAAGCTTTCCAGGATGGTAAAATAAAGAATCTGAAAGATTATCAGAAGCAATATGATGACATAGTACAGGCGGGGCATCAGAAGGAATTGCAGCAACAATTGCAAACGCTGGAAACTCTTCAGGCATTGTTGAAGTTTTATGGGTTTAAGAACACGAATATTGATAAGCAGATTGCAGATAAGAAAGTTGAAATCAATAAAAGTGCAATTGATCAAACGGCGAAGGATGATCAGGCCGCGCTGCAAAAGAAATTGGAATTTGCTCAATTTGTTATTGGCGCGGCGCAACAGGTAGCCAGCATTATCACTTCCATCAATGACGCGAAAAATGCACAGGATGAAGCTGAGTTGGCAGACAACCAAAAGCGTTTGGATGCTAATACCAAAAAGCTGGATAAGGAGTTGGCAAAAAATCTCATTAGCCAGAAAGAGTATGATCGACAGCTGAAAGCTTTGCAGGATAAGAAAGCGAAGGAAGATGAAGCAATAAAGAAGAAAGAATTTGAAAGGAATAAGCAGGCGCAAATTATCCAGGCGATCATGTCAGGGGCCCAGGCGATTGTTTCTACATTAGCAGCACGGCCAGGCTTTACAGACATTATCAGTTTGGGTGCATTCCGGGCGATTAATATTGCGTTGGCAGTTGCAACAACAGCGGCCCAGGTTGCAACAATCTCTTCACAGAAATATGCAAAGGGTGGTTTGTTTGACGGGCCTTCCCATTCGGAAGGTGGGATGCCGATTGTAAATCCACACACCGGTAAAAAAGTTGCAGAAGTGGAAGGCGGTGAACCTATATTGAGTAAAAAGACTTATGCCAATAACCGGGAATTAGTTGATCAGTTGTTACAATCCAGCATGTATGGCAACGGAGCCCGGATAACTCCATACTGGCAGCAAAGAGCATATAAACCAATAAACTATTCAGGTATTACCAGAAGCATGGATCGTGTGAATTATTTTGCTAAAGGCGGTATTTTGCCAACCGTTTCAGCGGATTCATCTGATAATGCAGTTAAGGATGCGCTCATTCAATTAAAATCCAGCGTTGACACAAATACGGCAGTTGTAGTTGCTTTAATTCCTGCAATCAATGCAATGAATGAACGAGCCAGCCAACCGGTGAAGGCGTACACACTTCTCAGCGATTCGAATGCAACGCAGGCATTTTATGACAGAATAAAAAAGGAAACAACGATTACCAGGTAATAAATTTTCTTTGAAAGCCGTGAAATCTCACGGCTTTTTCATTTTTTCCAGTCCATCCGGCAAAATTTGAAAGTCCTGTTACTTCTATCTTCTGGCAAAACTGAAATAAAAAATTATCCAATTTTCGAGCGAGATC
>Ga0134125_10000920_pt1 | contig 37616 bp, 34 predicted proteins | sample KB31751_FD_96464 | JGI IMG/M metagenome (GOLD analysis project Ga0134125, IMG submission 96464) | Terrestrial soil microbial communities with excess Nitrogen fertilizer from Kellogg Biological Station, Michigan, USA - KB3-175-1 | ecosystem: Environmental > Terrestrial > Soil > Unclassified ...
AACATTGAATATGAGTGCCTGGTCGATAACCATCTATGACCGCTGGGGTAAGGAAATGTTCCATAGTACGGATCCTGCACAATACTGGAATGGAACCACCGAAGGAGGAGGAAAAGCTTCTGACGGGGTATATTATTATATCATAGATGCTACCTGCCAAAATACTACTTACAAGAAAGATGGATTTGTACAGTTAATAAGATAGGCAGAAAAAGAAAAAATAATCTCCAAAGACATGGGGTTAGCCTAAAATGTTAATTTTGAGTTTTATTAACTGATATTCATCTATAATATTCTCTTGATATAACTAAACCTACTTGCCATGAAGAATATAATTTACCTATGTATTTCTGTATTTTTCTTACTGCCCTTTAAAAGTGAAGCGCAATTCTCTCTAAATGGAAATGCCTCGGTTATTGTACCGCAATGCGTGGCGGGTGTTAAAACCTATCAGCTCACCCCTAGCTTAGGCAGCCAGGCAGGTGAAATCTGGGATTCAACCCAGATTGATCTGTCAAAACCTTTTGTAGTTCAATTTCAAATTTATCCTGGTGCACAATCCTATAGCATTGGAGCTGACGGAATGGCCTTTGTTATGCAGCAACAAGGCCTTACAGCTACCGGAGCCCCAGGTGGTGGACTTGGGTTCCAAGGATTGACCCAATCTCTCGCTGTTGAGTTCGATACTTATCAAAACGGATGGGACCCTGCATTTTGCCATACTGCTATTGAAAAAAATGGAGACATCGATCATACTGATTTAAGTGGTAATAATCTGGCCGGGCCTGTTCAGCTTTCGCCCAGCAATCCTTATTTGCCGGATGGAAACTGGCACAATGTAGAAATTGTCTGGAATCCTTTCAATGATTCAATGAGTGTTTATTTTGATTGCAGTTTTCGCGTGGGTTATAAGGGAGATATTGTAGATTCAATTTTTAAAGGAAACCCAAAAGTATATTGGGGCTTCACGGGAGGAACTGGAGCAGATTTTAACAGCCAACAAGTATGTGTAACCAATGCATTTACCTATAGCGATACGGCTAGTAATGCCACTTGCGTGGGCAATGACGGTAAAGCTACGGCTATTGTACGGGGCATAAATTCAGCATATACCTATTTATGGACACCATCCCATCAAACCACAGCTACCGCTACGGGATTAAGTGCAGGCTCTTACACTGTAACTATACATACTCCCGGTGGCGATTCATGTGTAAAAGTATTCGATACGGTAAGAATATATGGATCTTCTGCATCCGTAAGTTCTACCGGAGCCAAATGTTCTAAAACAAATAGCGGAACAGCAAACATAAATATCATAAATGGGAAAGCTCCCTTTACGTATGCATGGAGCAATGGAGGAACCAACCAAACCGATACAGCTCTTACCCCGGGAAAATATTATGTAACGGTAACGGATAATTCAGGGTGTAAAATCAAAGATTCTGTAATCGTAAAATCAGATCCTGCACCAACCATATCCACTATTCCACCTTTGAATGACAGTGTATGTTTTAAAGGAAGTACGGTTATCACCGGCACAGGTGGCAGCACATATTCCTGGGCACCCGCTGCTGGATTAAGTTGCACTAATTGTGTCTCGCCGACTGCATCACCAACTATTACAACCACTTATACAATCACAGGAACTGACCTAAATGGATGCACGAATACTGCATCGATAACAGTTAAAGTATTACCACTTCCCAAACCAATAATAACAGGGGAAGACACTATATGCATTGGCAATGCTACAACCCTTTCTGCAGCCGGTGGGACTTCGTATTTATGGAATCCCGGATCAGCAACAGGTTCATCCTACACTGTGCACCCGGCCATTACTACAACATATACGGTTAAAGCCACTACCGATGGCTGTTCGCACGATACTACCTTAAAAGTATTAGTAGTGCCTGTACCAAGTGCAACTATTAATGCAAGCAAAGACAGTGTATGCCTGGGTGATAGTTTAACATTGACCGGAAGTGGCGGAACTACATACCGATGGAGTCCCGGTAATTCAACCAATTCTACTATTCATATTAATTTATCGAATGCAACAACATACACCTTATATACGTTTGGAGGGACATGTGAAGATTCAAATACTGTTTCTTTGAAGGTAATACAACCCGTAACAGCTTCTATACAAATAACCCACGACAGTATCTGTCCTCATCAAGTCACAACCATCACTGCTATTGGAGCAGGAGGAACTGTCCACTATAAATGGAGTACCGGCGCAACAACGTCATCTATAAAAGTTAATGACACGGTAACCACAACTTATACAGCCACCGTATATGGAACATGCGACAGTGTTCAAAAAGTGATGACCCTAACGGTGGTTCCCCTTCCAAACCTTATGATAAGCGGAAAACGGTATAGATGTGGAGGCAGTAAGGATACGGTAACTGTAAATAGCACTACAAACCCAACAACATATAGATGGGCCAATGGAGCAACCAGTGCAACTATTATTACGGGGCCGGTTAATCATGATACTGTTTTTACTGTGACTGCATACAATAGTTTAGGATGCTCTGTCACCGATACGTTCTATGTATATGGAGCACCTTATCCGGTCGTAGGATTAAAGTATCCGGAGGCCTGTGGAACAGGCAACTATGTAATCATTACAGCAGACACCACTGCAGGAGGCGGACCATATAGTTATTTATGGAGTAATGGAAGAACAAAAGATACAAACGTGGTATATATTACCCAGAGCGGAACACTATTTACCTTATTGGTATCTAATCAGTTTGGCTGTTCAAAAACATTAACAGCCGATGTGGTGATTGATAACCCGCAATTATACGCGTGCTGTAATACAACCATATTGCTCGGAGGAGATACAACCATTTTAGCAAGTGGAACAGGTATAACAAAATATCAATGGACACCGCCAAACAGCGGATTAAGTTGCTATGATTGTCCGAATCCTACGGCAAGTCCATCTGTAACAACAACCTACACAGTGTCCGGGGTAGACTCGGCAGATTGCCCGATAGAACGCACCGTAACCATTATCGTAGAAACACCCTGTTATAATTTCATTGTACCGAATGTATTTACACCTACTACTGCAGGCACACTGGGATTGGATAATATATTTTACATACCTACGCACGGCTTCAGCACCTGGTCACTCCAAATATTTGACCGTTGGGGGAAAGAAGTATATAAAAGTACCGACCCTAATAAATATTGGGATGGTAACACGGCAAGCGGAAGCAAAGCCCCTGAAGGTGTTTATTACTATATAATAAATGCCAGTTGCACAGGAAACAACTTCCAGAAAGATGGTTTTGTACAACTGATAAGGTAATATAGATTTTTACGGCAGGTACAAGCGTTGAAAAAATCTGAAAACTGGTATGTTAAAATATGCGCAGCAAAGTGTAAATTTGCACCGCTATTTTAATTACCTATTCCTAATCGTTAATTATTAATAAACAAGTCATGCCTCAAACCCTCTATCCAACAGCCATATTACTTTTAGAAGACGGAAAGGTTTTTCACGGAAGGGCCAGCGGTGCTATCGGAACTACAACCGGAGAGCTTTGTTTTAACACAGGCATGACGGGCTACCAGGAAGTATTTACTGACCCATCCTACTATGGGCAGTTAATGGTTACCACGCATGTTCACATAGGTAATTATGGTGTAGAGGACCATGAAAACGAATCGAAGGGTATTAAAATAGCCGGATTAATTTGCCGCACTTTTAATGAAGTTCCCTCAAGGAAAAGAGCACAATCCTCCCTCAAACAATTTTTTATTACGAATGGTATTGTAGCTATTTCAGATATTGATACACGTGCACTTGTTCGCCACCTGCGGAGCAAAGGAGCTATGAATGGAATCATCTCTTCGGAAATTACAGATATTGAAGAACTGAAACGCTTGCTCAAAAAAGTTCCGTCTATGCAGGGACTCGAATTATCCTCCAACGTAACCACCGACAAACCTTATGAAGAAGGAGCTGCCGATGCAAAGCTGAAAGTAGCCATGATGGATTACGGTATAAAGGGCAATATTGTAAAATGCATGACCGACAGAGGGTGTAAAGTAAAAGTGTTTCCGATGAAATCATCGTTTGATGAAATTATGAAATGGAAACCCGACGGAATATTATTTTCCAATGGCCCCGGCGATCCGGAGCCTATGCACGATGAGATAGCCGTTATCAAACAACTTATTGAAACAAGTACTCCCATTTTAGGCATCTGCCTAGGCCACCAACTAATTGCACTTGCAAACGGAATTGAAACCTATAAAATGCACAATGGTCATAGGGGAATAAACCATCCTGTGAAAAACCTAGTTACGGGAAAAAGCGAAATCACTTCGCAAAATCATGGTTTTGCTGTGAGCGAAGAAGGCATTAAGAAATCGAAAAATGTGGAAATAACCCACATCAATCTGAATGACGGAACGATTGAAGGCATACGGTTAAAAGATAAACCGGTGTTTGCAGTACAATACCATCCTGAAGCCTCTCCCGGCCCTGAAGATGCCCGCTATCTCTTCGATGATTTTGCAAAACTTATGGAGAAACATAAAGTGGGTAAGAAGCAGGAGGCAGTAAATTCCTAAAAATCCACATCAAAACCGCTTAGTCAGCGTAAAGCCGGGTGTGATAGCAATAGAACCCGTCAACGGATTTGGAAGAAGGCTTGGAGTAAATTTCACCGAAATATCATCTGATACATTAAAACCATTTAACTGGGCATCTACATTGGCATCTACAATGCTGATGAGGTATATGCCTGCAGTGATTATAATAGACAAATCCCTATCATTGTGGTAATAATTAATTATGCTTGAAAGCTCGGAAGCATTATAAATACTACTATTCGGGTTTGCGTTTACTGCGTTTAACTGGTTTGTGTAGTAGTTATAATAGTGCTGGTTGAATGCAATAAAATATATGGCTGTACCTAATCCTGCATACAAGATGGGTAGCTTCCAATATTTTTTGTTATATATTTGTCCCAATCCGGGACAAATAGCAGCATACAGCATGGCCTTTTTAGCAGGACGACTTGAGTATGACACCTTCTTTGTTTGAGGTTTTGTGGTATCTGCACCTTGTGCAGAAGCTGTATAGAAAAACAGGCACATTACTCCTGCAAGAAGAAAACAAGAAAGTTTTTTTGTCAATGGCTTATTGGCCGGCATGCAACAGTGCTAAAATCTTGCGGAATTGCTCGTCGGAAGAAAAGGGAATTACTATTTTGCCTTTTCCACCCGAACGGGAAACCTTAACCTTCGATGCGAATACGCCTGATAAGTTTTGTTCAATATGCTTATCTTCTTGTGAGGTTCCATTACCATTCTGCAAATGCTTTGCTGATACTTTACCCTTGGTGGCTCTCGCCTTTTCTTCGGTGTCTCTTACACTCAGCGATTCGTCTAAGATCTTATCAAATACATTGAGCTGGCTAATCGGGTTATCAATATTAATAAGGGCACGCGCGTGGCCCATGGTAATTTTCTTTTCGCGTATGGCAAGCTGAATTACCGGTGGAAGTTTTAAAAGACGTAAATAGTTAGTAATGGTAGTCCTGTCTTTCCCAAGCTTTCCGGATAACTCCTCTTGGGTCAAGCTACATTCTTCAATCAAACGTTGGTAACCCATTGCTATTTCAATAGCATCTAAATCCTCACGATGGGTATTTTCAATCAATGCCATTTCAAGCATCGCCTGATCGTCTGCCAGGCGAACATAAGCAGGTATTTCAGTAAGTCCGGCCAATTGCGAAGCTTTGAATCTTCTTTCGCCTGAAATGAGTTGATACTTATCCTTGCTTACTCTTCTTACGGTTATCGGTTGAATCAATCCATAATGAATAATAGATTCTCTAAGTTCATTGAGGGCTTGTTCATCAAAACGTGTACGGGGCTGAAAGGGATTAGCTTCAATATGTTCAATAGAAATTTGGGATATGCCCCCATGCTGGGTGCTGCTATGTCCGGATGACTGTGTAGTTGTTTCCGTCCCTTCTCCGGTGTTATCAAGCAGCGCGCTTAATCCTCTTCCTAATGATTTCTTTTTAGGTTGCTGACTCATTTCTTAATTTTCTTCGAGATTAATGATCTTTTCACTTTGTTTTAAACGGGTCATTTTATTTTTTTGCAATACTTCCCTGGCAAGGTGAAGATAGTTTAGTGCTCCACGTGATGCAGCATCGTGCATAATAATTGTTTTCCCGAAACTGGGCGCTTCGCTCAACTTAATATTACGATGAACAATAGTATCGAATACAATCTGCTGAAAATAGGTTTTTACTTCTTCCACTACTTGTGTACACAGGTTCAAACGTCCATCGTACATGGTAAGTAGTATGCCTTCCATTTCCAATTCAGGATTCAGACGTTCTTCCACGAATTTTATAGTTTGTAATAGTTTGCCTAAACCTTCCAATGCAAAATACTCACATTGAATAGGAATAATAACCGAATCGGCTGCAGTGAGTGCATTGAGGGTAATCAGTCCGAGCGAAGGAGAACAATCTAAAATAATAAAATCGTAATCATCTTTTATTTTGGCCAATGCACCCTTCATCATCTTTTCCCGGTTTGGGAGATTAATCATTTCTATTTCGGCACCTACCAAATCAATGTGCGATGGAAGTAAATCGAGATTAGGGGTTTCGGTGTTTAAAATAACATCCTTGGGTTGAATATTATCAATAATGCATTCATATAATCCGGCCTTTATTTTTTTTAGGTCAAATCCAACTCCGGATGTGGCATTCGCCTGCGGATCGGCATCTACCAGTAATGTTTTATGTTCCAATACGGCAAGGGCCGCAGCCAGGTTAATGGCTGTAGTGGTCTTCCCTACCCCACCTTTTTGATTTGCAACTGCTATTATCTTTCCCATCTATTATCGCTTATTTAATTTATTAAATTTCCTTAGTCTCTCCTATTTCTATAAACATAATCTTCTTTTCGGCCTTTTCAAAGGCTTGTTTTACATCAGCCACATCAATCTTAATCAAATCAAACGTATTGTAATGCATGGCAATAATATTATTGCATTTCACATAATCTGAAGCCTTGACAGCATCTTGATATCCCATCGTAAAGTTATCGCCTATGGGTAACATAGCAAAATTGAGTTTTGCCTCCTCGCCTATCAGCTTCATATCAGGAGTAAGTGCTGTATCTCCGGCATAATAGAAATTAGCTTCTTCAGAAGAAACTACAAATCCACCCGGACTGCCTCCGTTTGTACCATCATCAAAGCTGCTGGAATGAACCGCATTTACACTTTTCACCGTAAACTCCGGAGTAGAAAAACTTCCGCCCGTATTCATAGGACGAAAAGATTTTATTCCTTTTTTGGCATAGTACATACAGATTTCATAATTCGATATGAGCATGGCTCCTGTTCTTTTGAGAATAGCTTCGGCATCGGCTACATGATCTCCATGGGCATGGGACAACAAAAGATAATCTGCCTTTATCTCATCAGTTTTTATTTTCGATGCCAAGGGATTCGGGCTTATAAATGGGTCAAACAAAAGGTGTTTGCCTTTTATTTCAAGGCCAAAACAAGAATGTCCATAATAGGTTACTTTCATATAAATACCCTTGGGTTAAGAGAAGATGCACTTAGCTTCGCGAATTTACGACCTATCCTGGTAATAGCGATGTTTGTTGATAATTATTTTTGAACAGGGCTTGTTCTTTAATTCTTCCGTTTGAATGCCATTTTGCCGGTAGCACCCAACAACAAATAATCATGTGTAATGGAGTTAATAGCAAAGTCGGTATGGGTAGGGTATCCTTGCATATATTCCACTATGGAGTAGCAGGTAACCGCATCGGAAGAAAACATATTATCAGTGAATTTATAGCTAAAATAAGAGACGTTAGTTTTTTTGCGGGCACCTTCTACAATTACAATTTTTTCTGTTAGCGAATCATCGGTAATAATAAGCACGTGGCTTGTATCCCTTGCATCTACCCATGTCCCGGCAAGTAATTGCCTGATGGTATTGGTATCTAATTTTTGGCATGGATCATATATTTTATAGGAACTTTGGCATTTGGCTTCTATGGCAAATGCAAGAAAAAAGACTCCGATTAATAGATACTTCATTTTACGGTATTTTGTCATGTAAAAATAGAGATTTTTCTGTTTGCCTTTGCATTAATTTTTATCCAAATCACATTTCCATTACCTTTGGCAAACTATATTAACATAAAATGATGCAGACTATACACCACTGGATTGACCTTATACTTCATGCAGATACCTCGTTGCAAATGCTGGTAAATAATTACCAGGGCTGGACATATCTGATACTTTTCACCATTATTTTTTGTGAAACGGGGCTTGTAGTAACCCCATTTTTACCCGGTGATTCATTATTGTTTGCTGCCGGAACCATTGCCAGCGGACTTAATGTGCTTAATATTTACTCCCTCCTACTATTTATGTTTATTGCCGTATTTTTGGGAGATAATTCCAATTACTTCATTGGCAGATATATTGGGCCTAAAATATTCAACCTCAACTTACGTTTTGTGCGTAAAGACTATCTTATTAAAACCCATTCCTTTTATGAAAAATATGGAGGCAGGGTATTGGTTATGGCACGTTTTATGCCTATCATCCGCACTTTTGCACCCTTTGTGGCAGGCATAGGCAGTATGCGCTATACACGCTTTCTTTCATTCAGCTTGTTGGGTAATTTGTTATGGATAAATGTTTGCCTTTGGGCAGGTTATTTGCTCGGCAGTAATGAATTCGTTAAGACACATTTTACGGCAGTTACACTTGCCATTATTGTAGTGTCGTTAATGCCTGCCCTGTTCGGAGCATTAAAAGGCTTCCTGAACCGTCAACGTTCCTAGTTATTCCAACAGCAATTGTTTGGAATATTGGCCTTCGCAAAATAACAAATCTACAATACTCAGGTTTTTTATAAAGCCATGTTTTTCCTCAAAAACTTGTTGGTATTTTATCGCCTTTAGGGCCGCAGCAGAGTTTACTTTAGGTATATTAAGGGTACGATAATCATTCGCGTTTTCATATACTTCTTGATACGATTCAGTGAACGAAACATTTATCTCGATACCCATTAATTTATTGATTAATTCAAAAAGTTTCAAGTTCCAGTCTGCAAGCATATCTATCTCCTTTCCTGTGTATAGGTTGTAGAACTCTTCCTCGTAATATTCAAAAAATGGTGAACGACGATAAGCAGCCTGTATCGAGCGCCAATGAATGGTTCTCCAATTCTGTTCGTAAAAGATGGATACATCCTTCAATGCAGTCCTTTCATGATTTCTTTTTATAGGCACGCTAAGCTTTAAAGCACCATTAGCTCCATAAATCACACAACGATTGAAATAAAATTGTTTGTGAAAATTTTCATGTATATCAAATAGCACTTTTTTATGCTTCAGCATTATTTGATAAAAAGCTATAGAAGGAAGATAGGAAAGCGGCATAATGCAGGTATCGTTATTATGCGCCTGAATAGGAGAAGCAGGCAAAGAAAATTCCACTCTGTTATTTATCTAAACTGCCAAATACTTTCTTCAATATATCATCTACCCTTGCAGCCGGATTTTTACGAATTTTAAGCTCTTCGGCAGCCAGGAGAATAAATAAGCCACTCAAGGCTTTTTGGGTAACGTATTCATTCAAATCGGGATTTACTTTGGTAACAAATGGAACCGAATTATAGGCATTGGCAAGAGGTGTCCAATACTTAGTAACCTGCACACTGTCGATAGCAGCTTTTACCACCGGCAAAAAAGCATCATGCAGTTGTTGCGATGTTTTATTTTGCAAATATTGGGTAGCAGCATTATCGGGGCCTTTTAATATTTTCATTCCATCGTCAATACTCATGGATGTAATGGCATTTACGAAAATAGGTGCCGCTTTTACAGCAGCTTTTTCAGCAGCACGGTTAAGGCTCAGAACAAATTCATCAACCTTCGATTGCATACCCGCACTTACAGCTGCTTGCCTCACTTTTTCAGCATCTGGTGGGAATGGAATTTTGATAAGACTGTCTTTATAAAAACCATCGGCTTTAGAAGCAGATGCACCTGCATTATTGGAGCCCACACTAAGTGCATCCTTCAGCCCTTTTACAATATCATCGCTACTCAAAGGAGTGCTGCCGTTCTTTTTGCCGGTGAGGTTACTTAAACCTTGGGAGGCACTATTTTTGGCGTTTTTAAGATCAAATTGGGCTGATGCACTTACACTTATACTGAATAAAAGAACAACTAAAACCGGTTTATATTGCATAGATTGTATTTATTAATTGTACACAAAAGTAATTTTTTGGATGAGGTTAGGATGAAGACTGAGAGCCACCGGGCAGGTGTGGGCTGTATGTTCCAGCATTTTTTTCTGTTCATCCGTATATCCTTCAGAGGGCATTGTAATAGTAATATGTATTTCCGCTACCCTTCTTGGATTTGCCGCCATAATTTTAGTAACCTCGGCAACAGCGCCATCCATATTCATGCTTCTCGCTTCGCAGGCAATTCCCATAACTGTAAGCATACAGGTAGCTAAAGAAGTAGACATTAAATCAGTAGGTGAAAATGCCTCGCCTTTTCCATGATTATCAGGAGGTGCATCGGTTATGATGGTATTGCCCGATTTTTCATGCGTAGCCCTTGTTCTGAGCCCACCGGAATAAATAACCTTTGAGGTAATCATAGCATCTGGTTTATTTTGTATAAATTTGCCCTACAAATATAGGACAAAGTATTGATGAAGGTGCGAGACAAAAAACGAAAAGAATGGCAGTCTCCGGCGGTACATTATAATTCGGAACCAAGTACCTGTTACTCATGGCTCATTTATTTTTTTGCTCTCATCCTATTGCTATTTATACCTTTCAGCAAAGTCCGTTCACAAAACATATTGGAAGATACCCTTGGGGTTGCCGATGCCAATTTATTATTTAAACAAGAGGCCCTCGGCGGTGTTTCTGCCCATACCGAAGGTTGGGGATTTTTTTTCAGACGGGCAAAGATATTGAACATCTACCGGAAAATATTTTGGGAAGCAGAAGCTGTTACCATGCACGATGAGCATGAATATAAAACCTCCGACCCGAATGAGCCCAATGCTACCCCCTACTATTTTGGAAAACTAAATGGCATGGAGGCTATCCGGATTGGCGTAGGCGCCTCGCAAATGTTATGGAGGAAAAACGATTTAAGCTGCACTCAAATTGATGTTGTATATGCTGCCGGACTTTCTGTGGCAGTACTAAAACCTGTTTACCTTGAAATTATAACAAACAACCCGAACGGTAATGATTTACCGGTAGCTCGGCAATATGATCCGAATACCGATACCCCATCCAATATTTATGGCAGAGCCTCTGTTTTTGATGGATTGGGGCAATTAGCATTTTACCCGGGTGGTTATGGAAGAGTAGGCTTGAATTTTGATTTTTCCAACAGGCACCAACTTGTAAAAGCTCTTGAGCTGGGTGTAATAGTAGATGTATACGACAAAGTGATTCCCATTATGGCATTCACCAAAAATAACCAGGTCTTTATAAATTTATATGCGTCCTTTAGTTTAGGAAAACGATGGACTGATTAACCATTATGACAAACGACACCACACTCACATCTAATGACACAAGGCCAGCAAAACCTTCCTGGCTTAAAGTAAAACTTCCTACAGGAGAAAACTATCGTAATGTACGGGCTACGGTAGACCAAAACCGTCTTCATACTATATGCCAAAGCGGAAATTGCCCCAATATGGGCGAATGCTGGGGGGCAGGCACAGCTACTTTTATGATTTTAGGGAATATTTGTACCCGTTCATGCGGATTCTGTGCAGTTGCTACCGGTCGGCCCCATGCAGTAGATCTGAAAGAACCGGAACGGGTGGCTGAAGCTGTTTCGCTTATGAAGGTAAAACATTGCGTAATCACTTCTGTTGATAGGGATGATTTAAAAGACGGAGGAGCGGATATTTGGGTAAAGACCATACAAACTATACGAGAAAAGTGCCCAGGGGTAACCCTTGAAACCTTGATACCTGATTTTAAAGGCGATCCGGAAAGTGTTGCAAAAATTGCCAAAGCAGCCCCCGAAATAGTATCGCACAACCTGGAAACGGTGAGAAGACTTACCAAAGAAGTACGTGTGCAAGCTAAATATGACCGCAGCCTGTCGGTACTTAAAATGCTTAAAGATGCAGGTATACGCACCAAATCAGGCATTATGCTCGGATTGGGAGAAACATACGAAGAAATAACAGAATCGATGGAGGACCTTAGAAATGCAGGCGTTGATATCCTTACCCTGGGGCAATATCTTCAACCAACACCTGAGCATCTTCCGGTAAAAGAATTCATCCACCCTGATATTTTTGCGGAACTGAAACAGATAGGATTATCCAAAGGATTCCGTTATGTTGAAAGTGGTCCGCTGGTGAGGTCTTCTTACCATGCTGAAAGACACCTATTTTAACAATTGGATTACCAGATTTTAAGTAAGACCTATGTTGTATAATAACTGAAACCCGTATTTCAATAAGTGAAACCCACCATACAATAAATAGGAGAATAATTCCCTTATATATCGCCTATATTTGTGACCAGTCTCGATAACTTTTTTAACCAAAATAAGCTAAAGAGATTATGGCATATTAATAATTAATATATTTGTTCGCCAACATTACCATTTATTACACTAAATACTATGAACATACACGAATCTACCGAAACCCGTAAAAACTCCCTTTCGTTTGCAAGTTTAAGCATTGCTGTTCTGGCTGTTTTCATGGGTCTTTTTATCTCCCTATTTCCCAGTCACCGGGAATATTACCCGGTTGCAGTACCTGCAAAAGATGATGCTGACCGTGATGCAGGAGCCAAGGGCGAGGCACAATTCTTTTTTGATGCCCGTAAAAACATCAGTACCAATACTATGGATTACATGTCCATGCTAGCCGCTGATATGGCTGTGAGAGCAAGGGATAATAGTCACAATACCCATTCGTCTATGGTAACATCAGTTCCAAATTTTAACTGGCAGAGCATGGGACCTAATAATGTAGGCGGACGTACACGAGCCATCTTAATCGATAATACCGACCCCACCCACCAAACTATTTTTGCCGGCGGAGTTTCAGGAGGAATATGGAAATCAACCAATGGCGGTGGCACTTGGGGTAATACCGTGTCGGCTATTTCGTATAGTATAAACGATACGATGGCAAATATGAATGTAAGCTGTATTGCCCAGGATGCAAATGGGGCTATTTACATAGGTACCGGTGAAGGATTTTCGCTTTATTCAGAAGGAGAAGGATTTAGTTCAGCTATTCTCGGCGGTGGTATTTTCAAGTCTACAAATGACGGAGCAACCTGGCGCTTATTACCTAAAACTGTTCCAAGCGCAAAAAATAATGCAACTACCATTTGGGCATATGTGAACAGGATTGCCATACGCCCCGATAATTTTAAGGTAATTTATGCTGCAACTAATGGAGGTTTAATGATTTCGCATGACAGCGGAGCCACTTGGAGATATGCCTATAATTCTGTCACCAAAAACAAATTACCATATAATTCATTAGATGTTAAGATTTCGAACGATGGAAGTGTGGTGGTAGCCTGTATTAATGGATATGGATTCTATTGCTATCCACAACAAAATGATACCATGTTCACCGAAATGCGCACTTCGGGGGCAGGTCATTTGAACCCCAGCGCCGGTGCAGGTCGTATTGAATTTGCTATTTCCCCTACTAACTCTAACCGGATTTATGCTTCTGTTATCTCTGGTAACTCCCTCGATCCTTTCCAAACAAGTACGCTGTCGGGCATATTTATGACTATGACAGCCAATACCAATGGAGGTTATTGGTATGATATCGGCCCAGGAGGAAGTTTAACGTTTGACCCTTATGCTGAACCGTTAGGTGGCGATGACCAGGCTTATTATGACAATACATTAGGGGTGCCGCCTGCTAATGAAGCACAAGTATTATGCGGCGGAACAACCCTTTGGGAATGGAGCGGTGTCACTAATACTGATACAGCGGGTAACTGGAAAAAAGTGAGCCATTACAACGGTAGTATTAACTTCTTCTACGATCCGCTGTGGATACATCCTGACGAGCACGCTATTGTATTTGATGAAAAAAATCCACAGACTGTGTTTGTGGGATGCGATGGGGGTATTTTCAAATCTACTAATTGGTATGTAAGCCCTAATCCAGCTATTGCCGGAGCATCTAATCAATCGGGCTCCGTTAGCAGTTTGGTTTTTCAATCTGTCAACAGAAACTACAATGTTACCCAATACTATACAGTATGTTTTGCACCTAAAACTGATACTATTCTGGTTCCTATGAGCATTAATAACGGAACAGGCACTACTATGGTAAAGGAACATTTAGGTTTAGGGGGGGGTACGCAAGATAATGGTACACCTTTCATTCCTGGTTATTTCTTTCCGCATTATCCAAATGATGGTATTGATGCGAGTGGTGGTGACGGTTCAGGTGCAGTAGTTTCTCAACTTGACCCTAATGTAGCTTATTTCTGCAGTGATTTGGGTGCCTTACTACGTGAAAACAATTTGTCAGCCGGTTCAACCCCTACTAGTGCATATACCACATCCAGAGGACTTAATAAAGGAGGAAATATTGACAGCGTTCACGCACTTGGAGGATCTTGTTTTGTTTTTCCAGTTGCTTTGTATGAGAATATCTATGATACATTAAACCATGATTCTCTTCAATTCATAGCAGCCGATTCAAATTATAAAGTAGGTAATATTATTTGGCCTATATCGCCCACCGGAGGAATTACTTACCCATACAAACTTACACGTGCAGTAAAAATACATGATACTATTAATGTTCCTGATAGAGTAGTATCAAAACTTGTTGTTGGTTTTACCGGCTCTGCGGGTGGTCTATGGATAACCGGACAGGCTGCCAGTACCAACATAGTAGTTTGGATTCCTTTTGGCGGTCCTCGCTCAACGCCGAATAGTTTTTCAGGCAACTCACCGATACATGCTCTTGCATGGTCACCTGATGGGAATACATTGTATGCAGGTACCGAAGATGGCCACTTCTTCAGGTTTTCCAATATGAACTCCATTATCGCTAATAATTATAAGAGCGGTGCACTTTGGTCAAATACGGGAGGTGGCATTGTAAACTCCTCTAACCAAGTTGTTTCGACAGACCTGAGTTCGATACTTAATGCTTCCGGTAGAGATATTCTATCTATTTCTACAGATCCTGCCAATAACAATAATGTAATGGTAACATTAGGCAATTATGGAAGTACTACTTATGTATACTATTCCAATAATGCTCTTTCTGCTACCCCTACATTTAGCAGTGTACAAGGCAGCGCACAAAGCGGTCTACCTGCTATGCCGGTATACGGTTCGGTGCTTGATATTCTTGATTCTACCGGACACTACATTACCAATTCGGCTATGGTTGCAACAGAACATGGTATTTATACTACTTCCAATATTACTGCGGGCAGCGGTACTAAGTGGATTAAGAATAACATAGGTATGCCTAACTGTCTTGCCTTGGCTGTGAAACAACAAACAACCCAACCATGGCTTTGCAATAACTCGGGTGTAATATATGTTGGAACACATGGAAGGGGACTCTGGACTGCCAACAACAATTTCAATGTCACAACCGGAGTGTCTACGGTTTCAGAATCTGCCCCTGCAATAGGCAACCTATTGATATATCCTAACCCAATGACCGACAGAGGCAATATTGAATTCAACCTCTCTTCGGCCGATAATGTAACTGTTGATATTTACGACATGCAAGGAAAAGTAATAAAAACGATCAACATGGGAAGCCAATCACCTGGTTCGCATACAGTTACTTTTGAATCGACAGGATTACGTGCTGGAACTTACTTCGCTGCACTTACCGGAAGCGATTTCAGAAAGGTTAGTAAGTTTATAGTAATTCGATAAAAAGATATCTTAATTAAATGACAAAAATCCCCGCTCAATGAGTCGGGGATTTTTAATTTTAACTGCGAGTTCATTTTATTGCAATAACCAGATACTTGCTCTCTCCCCAAAATGTGGAAGGCATAACTATACTGAAAGAATCTGCTTTGCTCCCATTAATTACTTTATAGGATTGGTCGGGATGTATGGTAATAATTCTTCTGAATTTACCATGAAGGCCGAATCCTTTTAAGCTTAGCGGGTTTGTTTTGAGAAATTTATTCTTGCTTAACAAGGGATTTAAAACAGCTACACGTCCCACACCGATAAAGCCTCCTTCCTTATCAATAATTCCTTCATCTTTCAGGTCTTTCATGGTGCCAACTATATAATATACTGCACTCAACTCACTCATTTGAGCGCGTTGGCTCCTTATTACACCAATGCTATCATTAAACCTTGCAGTAACAAGCCTTACTGAATCATTTGCTTTACTCAATTTAGTTTGTAATTCACTTATTTCTTCATCCTTTTCGGCAGTTTCCTGGGTGAGATGAGCTACCAAACTTTCCAACTTCGTATTTTTCGTATCCATTTTCTTCAGCATCATCTGCAAATCATTCATCTTTTTATCATTACTCAGAATCCAGTCGTCAAGCTCCTTAATTTCTGCTACCGTCATTTGCCTGTCATCCATATCACCCGGAGACTTCATTGTTATAATTTTTTCACGTTCCTTTATCCTGTCCAGGTTCTCCTGCATTTCATTCAAATCATCCAGGTAGGCTGTTATTAGCGAATCTTTCTCGTTCGCCAGCACTGCCCGCATAGAATCTCGCTGCGCCAGGCTTTTTATTTTTTCTACCTCCTCAGTGCCGGTATGGTTGCACGCTGCTATAGCAACCACAGTAATTATAACAAGTCCCTGTAACTTCATATTTTTGAAATTTAATTTTTGCGAGCCCATTTATTTATTGTGAAGTATCCTTTTTATATTTTCCAGGCTCAACACTAAACTTCACAAATATAGAATGGATGCAAAAAACTATTCTTCTATTTAACATTTTTTTGCTTTATACATAATCAATCTCGGCAAAACAATAAAAAAGAGCGACAAATTTCTTTAGAAGAAACCTACCGCTCCCGGAAAGTGTGTTCTTATCTTTTACTTTAAAAGCACCAATTGGCCAACATGGTATGCAAGGTGGCCCGCTCTCCCAACTACAACATTCAGCCGGTTTCTATGAGGCTCTTTTGCAAAATCTTCAGCAGTAACAGCACTATGTTTTTGGAACCATTCATCCACTTGCATTTTATTAAAATGCTCTGTGAGTTTTGAATTTACATTTTCCCAGGCAGTCCTCAATTCCTTTACGGAAGGAAGTTCTGCAACTGCTTTATCAGGCTTGGTGAGGAATGGTTCATCTAGTTGAGGGTATACTTGTGCTTCAAAATCGAGCAATGGCAACATTCTGTCATGTACGGCGGTTAGATGTCCCAACAAATAAATTCCCCGGTTTCTGCCCGGCGCAATTTCTTTTTGCAGTTGTTCATCGGTAAGTCCGTTGAATATTTCATTGGCTTGTTTGATTCTTCCATTCCATGTGTCGAGCACTGATTTTACAGCTAATTGATTTTGGTTTGTCATTTTGATTTGGGTTTTATTAATTAATTATTAGTTACGTTGTGCATTTATAATTTGGGCTTCTTTATAAGCATCCACGGCAAGGCTGAACATAAGTACAACAAGGCCAGTAAACAATATGAGCCACTTTTCGGTAACCAGGCCGGTGAGGTAAATGGAAATTTCGCCCCAGCGAATAAGTATCCATGCTACAATTAAGGCTATGCCAAGGCCTTTGCGTTTCCCATTATAGAGATAGCCGCCGCCAAAGAGGAACAAATTTAAAATAGCAGCAATCCAAGGATTTTTCATAATTTATTGGTTTTAGTGATTAGTCTTCCGGCTTACTTATTTTATAAGTCTTAAATTTGAGACTACAAATATAAAGCAACAAACTTGTATTTTGCAAGTTTTAATGATATATATTTGTAAAATAATTCTTAACAGATGCCCCAAGGGATTATAAAAAAGACGGAAAAACGTTCCCTCTGCCCCATTTCATGCAGCCTGGAGCTGATTGGAGACAAGTGGTCGTTAATTATTATACGGGATATGCTGTTTGCCGGAAAAAGCACATATAATGAATTCTTAGATTCTCCTGAAGGCATTGCAACCAATATTCTGAATGACCGATTAAAGAAACTTACCGAATGGGGCATACTTACTTTTTCGGGTACGGAAAAACGTAAAAAATATGCCCTCACCCAAATAGGGCTTGATCTGAAGCCCGTTATTGATGCTATTGGAACATTCGGCATGAAACATTTTGAAGGAAGCAGGGAATACATGGAAAATATATTGAAAGCCCATAGAGGGGATAAATAAAAAAATCCGGGCTTACGGGACCGGATTTTTTTATTCAAGATGCCTTACGGGGCATTAATCTTTTGTATTTATTGCCAACCTTACGGGGTTGGGCTTCTTTTATTAAGATCCACCTTACGGGGCGTTATATCTTATTTAACGATACAAAGTAACAACCAAAATGATGAAGAATTAATGAACTTAGTCAAACATAAATGTGACTTTTATCACAACTTCAATAAAACAAAAAAGCCCCGCATTTCTGCGAGGCCTATCCTATCTCTTATAGCTTATATCTAAAGCTTACTTTACCTTATTAACCACCGCAGCAAATGCTTCTGGGTGATTCATAGCAAGGTCAGCCAACGACTTACGGTTTAATAATACACCTTTGGTATTTATCTTATTAATAAACTGACCGTATGTAAGGCCGTGTACGCGTGCTTGTGCATTGATACGTTGAATCCACAAGGCGCGGAAATTACGCTTTTTGGTTTTACGGTCGCGGTAAGCATATCCCAAGCCTTTTTCCAAGGTGTTCTTGGCAATGGTGAGAACATTCTTTTTTGCGCCCCAATATCCTTTGGTTCTACTTAATATTTTTTTCCTTCTGGCTTTGGATGCTACTGAATTACTTGAACGTGGCATGACTGTTTAGTTATGAGTTATGAATTATATGTTATATGTTTATACACCTAAAAGCGCTTTCACTTTGGTAATATTGGCATCGCTAACGACAACGGTTCCCGTCAAATGACGTTTGCGTTTCTTAGATTTTTTGGTGAGGATATGGTTCTTGTAAGCCTGTTTCCTCTTTACTTTTCCGGTAGCTGTAAACTTGAATCTCTTTTTAGCAGCGGAATTGGTTTTTACTTTTGGCATTTTTTAAAATTGAAATTGTTACGGGTCTATCTATTGGTTAATGAATCTCATTTTTTAATCTACACACTCTTCGATTTCTTAGGCGATAATAACATACTCATACGTTTTCCATCCAGGGTTGGCAATTGTTCCACTTTTCCCACTTCTTCCAGCGCTTGTGCAAACTTGAGGAGTAGCACTTCGCCCTGCTCTTTGAACAAGATGGTTCTTCCACGGAAAAACACAAATGCCCTGACTTTTGCTCCATGTGTAAGGAAGCTTTCGGCATGGTTTTTCTTGAAATTAAAATCATGTTCGTCTGTATGGGGTCCAAACCGGATTTCCTTTACAACAACTTTTGCAGTTTTGGCCTTGATTTCCTTTTGTTTCTTTTTCTGTTCGTAAAGAAACTTTTTGTAATCAACTACCCTGCAAACTGGCGGGTCAACATTGGAAGCAATTTCAACCAAGTCGAGACCTGCTTCTCTTGCCATTCTTAATGCTGCCTCAAGGGTATAAATTCCTGCCGTTATTCCCTCGCCTACTACCCTGACGGTACGAGCGCGTATCATTTCATTGATAGTGTGCTCGGGTTCCAATCTGCGCCTGTTCATCGGACGCGGACCATTATACGATGTTGCTATAAATTCCTCCTGTTTTTGTTAGTTACTAAAATATTTTTTGGTCTCTTCGTTAATTAAAGTGATAAAATCATCCACGCTCATTGTACCCTTATCTCCCTCGCCGTGCTTGCGAACTGCTACCTTTCCATCCTGGATTTCTTTGTCTCCAATCACCAGCATGTAAGGGATTTTGCTAAGCTCGGCATCCCTGATTTTTTTGCCTATTTTCTCACTCCTTTCGTCAAAGAGGGTGCGAATATCGTACTTTTTTAGTAATTGGAGCACATTTTTTGCATATTCTCCTTGATTTTCTCCAATTGGCAATACAGCAACCTGATCGGGGGCCAACCATAAAGGCAGATTTCCGGCACAATGCTCAAGTAAAACAGCTATAAATCTTTCCAGCGAACCAAATGGCGCCCGGTGAATCATAACAGGGCGATGTTTCGCATTATCCGAACCGGTGTATTCCAGCTTAAACCGCTCAGGCAAATTGTAGTCGACCTGTATGGTTCCCAACTGCCATGAGCGATTAAGGGCATCTTTCACCATAAAGTCAAGCTTAGGACCATAAAAGGCTGCTTCTCCATATACTACATTGGTTTTCAATCCTTTTTCGGCAGAAGCTTCTATAATGGCCGATTCTGCTTTTTCCCATTTTTCTTCGGTGCCAATGTATTTACTTCTATCTTCTTTATCACGAAGAGATACTTGTGCAGTATAATTTTGAAAATCAAGGGTCTTGAACACCTTCAACACCAAATCAATTACCCTTATAAATTCCTCCTTCACCTGGTCGGGGCGACAGAATATATGGGCATCATCTTGTGTAAAGCCCCGCACGCGGGTAAGTCCATGTAACTCACCGCTTTGCTCGTAACGGTAAACAGTTCCAAACTCGGCAAGCCTTACCGGTAAATCCCGGTATGAATGCTGGCTGCTTCTATATATCTCGCAATGATGCGGACAATTCATCGGTTTCAGAAAGAATTCTTCTCCTTCCTGCGGGGTACGTATAGGTTGAAAAGAATCTTTCCCATATTTTTCATAGTGGCCGGATGTTACGTACAAATCTTTATGCCCAATATGAGGAGTTACCACCTGCTGGTAGCCCAATTCAGCCTGCGATTTGCGCATAAAATTCTCTAAACGTTCACGCAAGGCAGTACCTTTAGGTAACCAAAGCGGCAAACCCATCCCCACCTTTTCGGAAAAGGTAAATAGTTCCAGTTCCTTACCCAATTTACGATGATCGCGCTTTTTGGCTTCTTCCAATAAGGCAAGATATTCTGTCAATTGCTTTTGATCAGGAAAAGTGATGGCATATATGCGGGTAAGTTGTTTGCGTTTTTCATCGCCGCGCCAATAAGCTCCGGCCACATTCAGCAATTTTACTGCCTTTATAAATCCGGTATTAGGGATATGCGGCCCACGGCATAAATCAACAAAATTACCTTGCTTATAAAAGGTAATGCTTCCATCTTGCAGTCCGTCAATAAGCTCCAGTTTGTATTCATCGCCTTTTCCGGTGAAATATTTTATAGCATCTGCTTTTGAAACATCCTCTCTTATATATGAATTCTTCTGCTTGGCAAGTTCCATCATTTTATCTTCTATCTTCTTAAAATCTTCAGCAGAAATAATGCGGTCGCCGGCATCCACATCATAATAGAACCCGTTATCGATTGGAGGGCCTATTCCTAATTTAATGCCCGGATAAATAGCTTCAAGCGCCTCCGCCATCAAGTGGGCGGAAGAATGCCAGAAGGCAGATTTGCCATCGGCATCATCCCATGTAAGCAGAGCCAATTGCGAATCATTAGTAATAGGGCGCGAGGCATCCCACACTTGTCCGTTCACTTTAGCTGCAAGTACTTTAGCAGCCAATGAATTGCTGATTTCTTTGGCAATATCCATCGCGGTTATGCCATCGTTATATTGTTTTACCCTTCCGTCGGGAAATTTTATCTCTACCATGTTTTAGTTTTCAGTTTGCAGTAGTCAGTGGTCAGTACATATGCCTGTGTTAAACGGACAACTGATTACTGGCTAATATTTTATAAGGTCTGCGAAATTACAAAAAAATGGCGGAAGGAAATTATGGGTCCTGAATCATGTTTTATCACTTGTAATTCTACTATTCCACCCAACCTTTTGATAATAAGCAGCGTATGGTATACTAAAGAGTATCACCTACCGTTTTAACAACATACCAAATTCAAACAACCATGAGAACAAATTTTGTAAAAACAGTTTTTGCACTGCTAATTATTGCCATTGCAGTTATTGTGGGATGTAAGAAAAATGATAATGCGCAACCGGCTACCACTCAAAATACAAATGCGGACAATTATTCTTCCATGGCTAATTTCTTTGCTAAAAATGGAGTATCTGCACTAACCTATAGTGTAACAGGTTCGGTTGGAGGCAGCTTCACTACGCCCCAAGGTACAGTATTGAGCATTCCGCCAAACTCTTTTTATGATCAAAATTTCCAACTGGTAAAAGGAGCGGTAACTATAACTTTTAAAGATATTTATAAAAAGAGTGATATGTTACTTTCCAATATGTCTACAAATATGGGTGATGATGCACCATTAAAGTCGGGAGGTGAATTTTTTATTAAAGCTACTTCTGGAGGTTCGGCATTATATCTCGGAAATGTGATAACAGTAAAACAGCCACTAGGTTCGTTTGGTCCGGATGCCAATATGCAACCATTCGTGGAGCCTATTACTGCTAATACGTTTGATTCGCCGCCGGCAGCATGGCGATGGGTCAATGATAGCCTTACAAATGTAACAGTACATATAGATTCCAATTCTGCTCTCTCCCATTATGTTTTCTCGCTCTATCAGTTTAATAGCCCAGTTGATTCGGGAACTTGGTGTAATAGTGATAATGCACAATATTTTTCAGCCTATCCTCAAACTATTTTAATCTTGCAGCAAAGCGACGATCCAGGTGCTTATAATACATATGTATTTCTGGTATTTAAAAATATCAATTCTATGGTGCATGTTTATAATGGACAGAATTATACTTTCCCCTATAATTATGCCCCGGTTGGTCTTCAATGTACTGTTGTAGCTATAGGGATTAAGGGAGGGAAAGTATATAGTTCATTTACACCTATAACCATCAGTGCCAACCAAACTGTAACTTTCTCAATGACTGAAACTACTACGGCCGCTTTCAAATCGCAATTGGCTACGCTTAATTAAACCCGAATAGTATCTGCATGAAAAGATTAATTGCATTTTCATTCTGTGTATTTGCTTTTTCATTCTTCAGCATTTGTTGCGCACAAGATTCTACCAAGACGCGACATAAACCAAAATCACTTTCGATAGTATTTGGCCAGGGCAGGCCGCTTGGCAGCTTTAATTTTGAAAATGCAAGCAGTAACTCCCCTCTTATTGAGTCAAAAGGATACACACGTGGTAATTCTTTTGCCGACCCGGGTGGGTTATTCGATGTAGACTTTTGTATTCCGATAAAAAAATCCTCTTTCGGATTCATCCTTCATTTTGGATATAATGGAAATGGATTTGATAATGATCGTTTCAGTAATCTGTACTTACCACAAAAAACATTTTTTCAGCCAACCAATTCTACTACCTTCTATTCAACTTCATCTGCCTACTCCATTATAACCTTGTTGCCGGGTATTACTTATACATGCGACTTCAGGAAATTCTTCTTCGGAATAAAAGTATTGGCAGGACCCTTGTTTTGCTCCGGTCCTGATATCTCCTATATACAATTAACCCCTTATAACCTTGAACCCTTTCGAAATATGTTTATTCCCACCTCTGCCGAGACTAAGGACAGTATTATTTCGAACCCCGAAATGTCTCTTTGCATGGAAGTGGGCTTAGAAGCAGGTTATCATTTTTGCAAAAAAGTTTATTTCCTTATCGGATGCGATTACTTGTATGCGGAACCCATGATTTCAATAACCACTAAATCATTCTATGACTATGGAGGTCAATTATCAACAGGATATGATTACGAAGGCTCCACTTTATCTATTCATAAAATCCCCATTTCATTATTAAATATTTATGCGGGATTTAAATTTTTACTTTAACCTTTATAAGTTTGTCTTTCTATCTTTGGCCCTCTAATTTATTTTCCCTATGAAAAAATTATTCATTTGCCTTTCACTTTTCACTTTTACCTTTTCACTTTTACCACTGCAAGCACAGCTCTTGCCTTTCCAACATCCCGGCGGAAAATATGTAACTGTAAACGGAGCCAAACTTTGGGTTGAAACAGAAGGCCATGGCGATCCATTATTTCTTATTTCCGGCGGACCGGGCGGGGCCCACACCGGACTACACAGCTTTGATAAATTGCAAGATTCCTCTACACTAATTTTTATCGATAATTTCGGAAGAGGAAAATCTGATACGGCAAAAGACATAAAGGAATATTCCATCAGTCGGGATGTAGAAGATATAGAAGGTATCCGCAAAGCGTTGGGCTACGATAAAATAAACATATTGGGGCATTCTTACGGAAGTGTGGTGGCTCAATTATATGCGATAAAGTATGGCGATCATGTAAAACATCTTATTATTGCCGATGGCTTTTTCAGTGGCAAAATGTGGCAGGAAAACGATGATAACTCCAACCACGAAATCCAGGAGAATTATCCCGAAGTATGGGATTCACTTATGCGAATGCGCAAGCGGGGCTTAGTTTCAGATGATAAACCATTTTACGAAGAATATGGTAAAGTGCCTTATGGTTTTCTGTATGCCTACAACCCTACTAACTTTTTACACGGCCTTGACCCATTATACCCCAACCGCTTTAATACAGCACTCTATTACCAGTTAGTTGGCCCTGACGGAGATTTTGTAGTAGGAAATGACATTGCCCAATTTGATGTAACTACTGAATTGAAAAACCTAAAAATGCCTGTGCTTGTTGTAGCGGGAAGATATGACAGGGTATCTGTTCCTAAATGGGCAGTGATGTATAAACAATATTGTCCGCAGGCAGAATTTGTAATGTTTGAACATTCGGGACACAACCCTATGGTGGAAGAACCGGAAAAAGAATTTCCTATTATTAGGACGTTTTTGAAAAAGTAGTTTATTCTATTTTTTCATCGGATAAACCCTTACCGAGAGGTCATCGAAATAAGCACGCTCGTGTCCATAATAATAGACATAGAAAAACACGGAGCTATCTTTTATAGCTGGTGGCACCAGGCATTTATATTGTATTTGTTTCCAACCATTGGCATCTGAATCAACAACCGTTTGACCTGACATATAGAAATCTCCATCTGTTTTTGAGCTAAAAACAATACATCCCTTCCCATCATTGGTCTTTCTCCAAATACTTGCAACCACTATATTTCCCGGAAAAGCCCGTATGCTATAATTAAGCCCATATTGATTATCCCAATTCATTAAAATGGAATTATTACCTGAATGGTGTTCTTCTGTAGCTACCCGTTCCGCCCCTTGTGCAGTATCTTTTCCTTCAATAGAAATAAACTTCGATTGATCCGATGTAAATTTTTCCATATCAAAATGCACCTCATTCCAGTTAGCCATTACTGTTTTTGCCCTATTGCCATTGGCATCCAACTCATAAACATATTCGTCGGTTATAATAGAACCGTAAACCAGATGGAAATTTGCGATGGTATCCTTTCCCCACACGGTAAGATTATTCAAAATGGCATTGCGCGTATTGAGGTCCTTCTGTATAAAATAAACCACAGCTTTCGGGTATTTCCCTATTAATTCCGGAGAATATAATACATCATCCCATTGCGTAATTATTTCCTGTGGATACCTGTATTGATAAGTATTTGGATATATTTTCTTCAGAAATTCCCAATAATGATTCCGATAATCTCCGGTATACGCAGCTCCCAAGCTAAGAGATGGCTCGATACGCGAGCTTTCAAAATCTGCAGACATAATAATTGGTTCATCCCGGTATTTTCCCAGAAATTCAGCCGTCGTCCCGGGCCTAGGTTGGGGAGGAAATGAAATAAATGTTCTGAGTTGGATACATATAATACATATAGAGAGTATATAAAATACCCTATTTACTATCGACTTATTCTTTAAAAATTTTACATTTAATTCATCCCTTACTACATGATAAGAACCTATGATCATTAAAGGATAGCAAAGCCGCACAGATATCAGGTAGTGAAATGAATAATGCTTTGCCACCAACAGGATAAGTATGAATGATGAAACCCCAACCCCGCAAAGCAACCGGGTATAGGTTTTATTTCTTTCACCGGCATTTCTGTATTTAATTAGTGCAATTACGATAGAAATAATCATGACAATATAAAACACCGTGAAGTAAAAATCTTCTTTAAATATGTTTAGTACGTTCGGCAAAAATTCCGATGAATTGATAAATCCCTTATCACCCTGCCCATAATGCCCCGTATGGGTCGCCAGGTTAAAAAGCCAGTCCTTTATGTTCCTCCATGCAGGAATGGCGGGCGACATAAAAACAAATAAGAATATAAAAAATGAACACAAGTATTGCATTCTTGAGCGCGTGGTCGGCAATACAAATAACACCAGGAAAATAAACGGGAAGCAAATGTATTTGCAGGAAACAAAGAACCCTGTAAAAGCCCCGTAAATCAATATTTTTTCCCACCTGATTTTTCCATTTGCAGGGGAATTTGGAAAAATAGTATTGCAATAAAGGTAAGCCACAAAGAACATACCTGCAATAACATAAAATGATTCAGGCGAGGGGCCACCTGTTGTAAGTATCCCATGAGTGCTTATTACAGGCGTAAGCTGAAACAGTAAAGAAACAACAAGGTTGCCTGTACGCTTAAAAACATAACGCCCCGTGGCCCAAGTTACCAACGCATATAAAATGGAGATAGTTACACAAAGCGTATAGATATAGCTTTCGGGATGAAGGAGCACATCTTGATAAAGCGGTATGCTATGATTAAAAAGGTGCCTGATATATATAACCATCCCACAAAAGCATTGTACAGGAATGGCAGGATTATCTATATAAAAGATTTTCCAGTCGCCACCGGCCATCGTCATCCCGTTGAAAAGATAGATATAGATAGGGTCGGGACCGATGGTATAAAATGGCCTCCAGTAAAAGAAAAATACCCCTGTAAACAGCAAGTAAACTACCGGGAGAACACATAACAATAAATACTTAGGCACCGGGGAACGCATCTTTTTAACTCAATTTTGACAAATATATTGATTTTGAATACGGCTAATGGGTTGGGTGGGTTTATGAATATATATGTTTTTCAAATGTACATGCGCAAATATTGCATCTATAATAAGTCATTGACTTCTCAATGACTCGATTTACCAAGCATTTGTATGGCAAAATATTTATATCTAACTTCCAATTTTATCGTTCAAATATGCGAAATGCTTACAAGTGACTGTATTTTAACTTGTACTTAAGCATCTAAATTTATATTTGCTATAGATATATTGAAAAAACCGTGAAGCAATGTGAAGCAAAAAAATTACGAAAAATAAATAGGTGAGATTCCTTCACTCTTCCTTTTCCATTCTTCATTTACAATGAGCCAATCATCTTAGAAGGAACAACCCATTCGTCGAACTGTTCGCTGGTGAGTAAGCCCAACTCAATAGCAGCCCGGCGTAGTGATTTGTTTTCCTTGTGCGCTTTCTTGGCAATTTTAGCGGCATTCTCATACCCAATATGCGTATTGAGCGCAGTAACTAACATGAGGGAGTTTTCGAGGTTCTTTTCAATTGCGGGCATATTGGGCTCTATTCCCACAGCGCAATGCTCATTGAAAGAATTGCATGCATCGCCAATCAGGCGTGCAGAGTTAAGCAGGTTGAATATGATTACAGGTTTAAATACATTTAATTCAAAATGGCCATTCATACCTCCAACAGAGATAGCTACGTCATTACCCACCACTTGTGCACAAACCATGGTCATAGCTTCGCATTGGGTAGGGTTTACCTTGCCCGGCATAATAGAAGAACCGGGTTCGTTTTCAGGAATAAGTATTTCGCCAATACCACAACGAGGGCCCGATGCGAGCAGGCGAATATCGTTAGCAATCTTCATAAGTGAAACGGCAAGTTGTTTTAACGCACCGGAGGTTTCTACCATTGAATCGTGCGATGCGAGTGATTCAAATTTGTTTTCTGCAGTAATAAAAGGTAAGCCGGAAATTTCAGAAATCTTTTTTGCAACTAGTACTGCATAGCCATTGGGAGTATTTAATCCTGTACCCACAGCCGAGCCACCCAAAGCCAATTCGGAAAGATGCGCAAGGGTATTCTTCAAAGCTTTAATACCATGTTCTAACTGCGATACATAGCCCGAAAACTCTTGTCCGAGTGTAAGAGGCGTAGCATCCATCAGGTGCGTACGGCCTATTTTCACCACATTCATATTAACTTTTGCTTTTGCAGCCAAGGTATTTTTCAGCAGTTCAACATTCGGAATAGTATGTTCCACAATCATTTTGTAAGCAGCAATACTCATTGCAGTAGGGAAAGTATCATTCGACGATTGTGATTTGTTCACATCATCATTCGGATGGATTTCCTTTTTCTCATCCATTAGCTTCCCACCTAGTAACACATGTGCGCGGTTAGCCACTACCTCATTCACATTCATATTGCTTTGTGTACCCGAGCCGGTTTGCCATACCACCAAAGGAAATTCATTATCCAAAGCACCTGTCAATATTTCATCGCATACTTTGGAAATAATATCACATTTTTCTTTCGATAAAACCTTCAATTCATAATTGGCTTGCGCAGCCGCTTTTTTCAATATAGCAAAAGCATAAATAACCTCTTTAGGCATCAGGTTACCGCCTATTTTAAAATTGTTGCGCGAACGCTCAGTTTGTGCTCCCCAGTATTTATCGGCCGGAATTTCTACCGGACCCATCGTATCTTTTTCAATTCTGAATGACATAATGTTTAGATTAATTTTTCAGGGCAAAATTAAGGAATTAATCCGTTTGGCATCATTGTCTTTGTCATTCTGAACTTGTTTCAGAATCCCCATATTTATGAGATGCTGAAACGAATTCAGCATGACAATCTCATTGTACTCGAATACAACTGGACTTACTTCAACAAATCAATAATTCTTTCAGCAGGTCTGCCAATAACGGCTTTATTGCCATATATGGCAACCGGTCTTTCAATAAGGATAGGGTTTTGATGCATCACCTTAATCCATGCTGCATCGCTTAGCTTTTTGTTTTTGTATTTTTCTATAAATAAAGGCTCTTTTTTGCGAAGCAAATCTTGTGGCTTCAATCCCAACTTTTTTAACACTTCTTTTAATTCCTTTTCGGTGGGAACATCCTTCAGATATTCTACAATTTCTACTTCGCAGCCTTGCTCGTTAAGCATGCTATAGGCCTCTCTGCATTTGGAACAACGCGGATTATAAAGAAGTGTTACTTTTTTACTCATCACGTTGATTCGCATTTACAGTAGAAACCTTGAGCGGATTAGCTGTAACCTGTTTGTAGTTTCGACGGGTACGAACCAAATCGCAAGCCAGGTAAACCGCATTGCGGAATGATTCTTCATTAGCCATATTTTTCCCGGCAATATCGAATGCAGTGCCATGGTCAGGCGATGTGCGTATAACAGGCAATCCGGCAGTGTAGTTTACTCCCGAATCAAATGCCATATATTTAAACGGAATCAAGCCCTGATCATGATACATGGCCAGCACCGCATCAAACTTCTTAAAAGCCATTGTACCAAAAAACCCATCTGCAGGATAAGGACCATACACCAACATTCCATCTTGCACAGCCATTTTTATAGCAGGCATAATTATCTTTTCTTCCTCTGCTCCTATCGTGCCCGAATCGCCCGCATGAGGGTTGAGCCCCAGCACCGCAATTTTAGGTTTGCTGATGCTGAAGTCTTGTTTCAGAGAATTGGCCAAAGCTTTTAATTTCTTCAAAACCCTCTCCTGGGTGATAGCTTCTGCCACCGAAGCAATAGGGAGATGGTCGGTACAGAGCGCTACCTTTAAATCGCCTGCCACCAGCATCATCAGTGAGTTGCCTTTCCCAAAACGCTCATCTAAATACCCCGTGTGCCCTGCATAAGGAAAGTTTTCAGAATGCGTATTATGTTTATGAATGGGTGCTGTTACAAGAGCGTCTATTTTGCCCTTGGAGAGTGATTCACAAGCCGCCTGAAATGATTTGATAGCATACATTCCGCCTGTCTCTGTCAATTTTCCTAATTCAATATTTACGTCTTCGGAATAAATATTAGCAAGATTAAACTTGCGGGGAGTAATGCCATCGGAGCTGGTAATGGTATTGTAATTAAAGCTCTCCATTTGCAATGCCTTCCGGTGATAAGAAAGTGTTTTAGCAGAACTATAAAGCACAGGAGTACAAAGCTCCAGCATCGCAGGGTCGGAGAAAGCTTTCATAATCACTTCCAACCCGATACCATTTATATCGCCTTGCGAAATACCTATCGTTATGGGCTTGGGAGAAAGGGTATTCGGATTTGGGAGTATAGTTGCCATAATATAAAATATAATAACTTATAATTGTTCTTTGGGGTGCATACGTTGGACAGTAACTCCAAATTTTCTCAAGAAATCAACGCCTTCATCTGATGCTATCTTCTTGTATTCTCCATAAGAGTGCATATAAAAAACATGCTTAATGCCTGCCGTATATATAATGCGGGCACATGCAAGGCATGGTGAAAGAGTTACATAGAGGGTTGCTCCTTCCATGCTTGCTTTATTTTTGGCAGCATATAAAATAGCATTTTGCTCAGCATGAATAGCAAGGGAACAACCTCCTTTACTATCTCGCGGGCAACCCTGATCGGGCCATTCCATATCACAATTGTGGGTTCCTGCCGGAGGGCCATTATATCCTAAGGAAATGATACGGGTATCTTTAGCAAGAACGGCACCTACATGCATCTTAACGCAATGTGACCGTTTAGCAAGCTTTTCGGCGAGTTCCATATATATATCATCAAAGCTGGGGCGCATGTATTTAATTATGAGTTATGAGCAATTGGCACTTCTCCTTTGTATTTATTTTTAAAGGAAGGCGAAATTAGCAAAAAGGGAGTTGTATTGCGGTCATTTTCCACTAAAATGTTTGATACTCCCAAATGATTTTACTGAGAAGTATCCCAATGAGCGTTCAAAGAATCAAGACTGAATTTTGCCTCTTTGTAATCGGGCTTTATAGATAAGGCTTTCAGCCAACAATATTTAGCGGAATCACTTACCTTCCATTTTGAATAATATTTCCCAAAATTATACCATGTAAAGGCATCCCCTGAATCTACTTGCAGTGATTTTTTTATGTAGTATGTAGCAAGCTTCCGATTACCCGCTTTTCCCGCTGCTATTCCCCTGTTATAGTATCTTATCCCAATCAAATGGTATTCTGTTTTAAGGAAAGGAGCATCCGGGTTCAAAAACTTTGCAAAATCGGCGCACCCCTTAGCCGAATCAGGCACATCGAGCACTGCATAGGCAAGCCCCAGGCTAAGGTAGCCATTGAGGTATCTGTAATTAATTCGCACCGATTTATGGAGATAGACCAATGCACTGCGTGTAAGAGGGATGATTTTAGATGTATCGCCCTGCTTTTCGGCATAATCAACTAATAAGGATCCGGCATTGCCATTAACCAGGAAACTATTATCGGCAATATGCACATCATGTGTAAATAATGTAAAATCATCTTTCCATTGTGTATTTCTTGCAACGGTTTCTATACAGCATAACCCTGTTAAACAAGTCAAACAAATCCCGTATATCATCCGCCTGCGTGGCAAGGCAATAGTTGAGGTAATCTTGACAATGCCGAAAGAAAGTAACGCAGTAAATCCAACGGAAGCACCAAAAACAAAGCGCTCTGCCATAGTGGCACCCACATCAATTAAAAAATTAGATACAAGTAAAATAGACAAGAGGAAAAACAAAACGAGTATTGATAAAACATTTTTTTTGTATACCAACCATGCCGTCCAAGCAATAATAGCCATATAAATTATAAGTGAAAGCCATACGCCTGCCTCGGAAAAATGATGATATGGAATTTGCTTGTATGAATAATCGCAGCATAAAGGATAGGGAACAAACAACATAAGCAAATACTTACCCAAGATAAATAATTCACTGGCCAGCTTTTCAGCGGCTGAAGCATCGGCATATGGATTAACAGCAGGATCAGTTAAATCAATATGATGGTGAAATAACCCTACCGCATAAATACGCATAATAAAGTAGAGGATAAATACACCAATATAAGGAATGGTTTTTTTTAAGGCAGTGATGATTTTTTCTTTTACCACGACATGCAAAAACAAAGGAATTATCGCAAGCATTATCACTCCATATTCTTTGGAAAGAAGTGCAAGAAATAAAGATATCGAACCATATACTGCATATTTTACTTTCTTGCCAATGCCATTTTTATAGACAAATATCAGGCTAAGCAATATAAATAACAATGAAAGTAATTCGTCTGAACTTTTAATGTTGGCAACTACCTCAGTATGTATGGGGTGGATAACAAAAAGAAGAGTTGCAAGAAAAGCCATATCGCGGCCGCCCAAAACACGGACAAAAAAACATTCCCTAAGAAAATAAAACAGGGAAAATACACAGCATAGAAAGTAAATTATATTCATTAAATGCCCTATGAAGGGGGAGTCGCCAAAAAATTGGTGCTCTATGGCAAACAAAACTTCAGACAATGGACGGTATCTTCCGCCGGAAAGCATCTGACCGGAATGCATCTCATCATAAAGACTTTGATAAGAATCAGAAGTGAGTATTTTGGAAATACCCTTTAAGCCTTGCTGCACATATTGGTTATGCTTTATTACCACTCCATCGTCGAGAGCGTATTGGTTATATAAGGAGTTGAAATAAAAACCAAAAGCAATGCTTAACAGGATAATTACCTGTTGGACAGAAGAAAAATTAAAAATAGAAAACTGTAATGTAGCAGTCTGCTCTTTACCCTTGTATTTTTGCTCTTTCACCATTCGTAATACGATGGCTGCGAAATTAACAAAAAGGTGGAGGCTTACTTCTATAGTTAATGGGCAAGCATATAGGTTGGCTAAATAGCCCTCATTTTATTTCCTTTTGCATCGTGCGTAACCTCCGCAAGCCCCAGCTTTTCCATCAATGGAGGGATATACATACCGAATCGTCCGCGAAGTCCTTTTTTAAGGCCATACCAGCCACCTACAGGGTTTTTCTCTGATCGTCCCCATGCTTCAACAGTGCCTTCTTTCGCTGGCTTTTGCTCATCAGCGCTTCCAAGTTCCAGCCAATCTCCATGCTTTTTCAGCATAGCATAGAGGTCATCCAGACAGCGGTAGTCATAATGTAAAACCGTTTTGCCAACAGTACATACAAGGATTTCTTTGCCGTCCTTTTCATCCGCATGCATAGTATATTCGGAAGACAGAGGCGGGGTTTTTAAAACCATCGGTTTATCTTTCGTTCCAATTTGATATTTCATAGTAGATAATTATGCTTTAAATATATCTTTAGAAGTGCCTACCAAGCTTAACAACTCCTGTTTTGGAGGGGTTTCAATTCCTTTTGCTTTTAATTGTTCCTGAAAATGTTTAAAGACCGGCAAGTCAAGAAGTGTCTTTTCATCTTGGTCTGTATTGAAAAAGGCGGTATGAATAAATGATTTTCCATCCGCCCCGAGGCAAGTATTGTAATTTATACCCGGATGATTTAGCCTTTGCAATTCGGCCATTACATTCCGGATGTTTTTCTGATTTTGCTCCACATACTCAGGCTTAGCTGTGTATGTTACTTTTACAATTTTCATAGAATTGAATTTTAATTTAGCTGATTATTTTAGCATTTTGTTTCCAATACTTAAATGGTAATATTCAAAGGTACTAAAAGTATTTTATAAAATTGTTTTGCCTATAAACGGGATAGTTTTATATAACCTTGTATAAACCCATGAAGCAGCTAAAAAGCATTGTGAACACGACACCAACATATAGGCAGTAATTGCCTTTATTTTACTAAAAAAGCAGGCGTATTTCTACCCCTGCTTTTTTATAAGCCTATTAGGCTATTCTGCAAATATTTTCCGTATATTCTTACTTTTTCTTTTCTACTAATCCCCTATCTTCCAGCATAGGCCTGATATCCGGATCGCTGCCATAAAAGTCATGAAACAGGATAGCTAAATCTTTGGTGTTGCCTCTTGAAAGAATCATATCGCGGAAACGTTGTCCATTTTCCCTGCTTAAGCCACCATGTTGCTCAAACCATGCAAAAGCATCGTCGTCCAGCATTTTGGTCCAAGTGTAAGCGTAATATCCCGATGCATATCCATTGGCCCAGATATGAAGAAAATAACTGGAACGATAGCGGGGCGGTACCTGTGGTAAATCAACATGGGTGTTACGCAGTGCCTGCAATTCGAAAGTATCTACATTTTGCATAGGCATCTCGGCAGATAATTCATGCCATTGCATATCCAACTCTGAGGCAGATAATATTTCGGTAAGGTCATAGCCTCCATTAAAAGTAGCAGCTTTTTTTATTTTATCGAGCAATTCCTGCGGCATAGGCGCGCCGGTTTTATAATGCTTAGCATAGTTATTAAACACTTCCGGGTACGATGCCCAGTGTTCGTTAAATTGCGAAGGAAATTCAACAAAATCGCGTGCAGTAGCAGTGCCTGAAAGGCTCAGGTATTTTTGATTAGCAAACATACCATGCAAACCATGCCCAAATTCGTGGAACATAGTAGTTACGTCATCAAAGCTAATTAAAGCAGGTTCTCCGGGCGCAGGCTTAGTAAAATTGCAAATGTTATAAATAACCGGTTTGGTTCTCAGCAAGCCTGATTGGCCAACCAGGTTGTCCATCCATGCGCCGCCATTCTTGTTGTCGCGTTTAAAGTAGTCGCAATAGAAAAGAGCAAGTGTGCTGCCATCGTGGTCGAATACTTCAAACACCCTGACATCGTTATTATATACAGGAAGATCTTTGCGTTCTTTAAATGTAATACCGTATAGCTTATTAGCAGCATAGAAAACACCGTTTTTCAGTACACTATCCAACACAAAATAGGGCTTTATCTGGCTTTCGTCCAAATCGTACTTTGCCTTACGCACTTGTTCGGAATAAAAATCCCAATCCCAGGGCTCCATTTTAAAACCGCCTTTTTGCTTATCAATCAGCGCTTGTATTTCGGCAGCTTCTTCTTTGGCTTTTTCGGTAGCAGGTGGTATAAGCTGCGACAGGAATTTTTCTACTGTCTCAGGAGTTTTTGCCATTTGGTCCATCAAAGTAAGTGCGGCATAATTTGGAAATCCTATCAGCTTAGCTTTTTCAGCACGTATTTTAGCAAGACGTGCAATAGTGGCGCGGGTATCATTAGCATCACCTTTTTCAGCACGGGTCCAGGAAGCTTCATACAATTTTTGGCGGGTAGCCCTAACTGTAAGCGATTGCAAGAGGGGTTGTTGAGTAGTATTTTGTAAGGATATTCTCCACTTGCCCGGCTGACCATTGGCTTTTGCTTTTTCCGCGGCAGCAGCCAACTCTTCATCCGAAAGTCCTGCCAGTTCAGCTTTATCACTCACCACCAATGCTCCGGCTTTGGCAGCAGCTAACAGTTGATTGGTAAATTTAGCCGATAGGCTGGCATCTTCCGCATTGAGTTTTTTTAGGGTAGTTTTATCGCTATCGGAAACTTTGGCGCCTGATAATATGAACTTTTGGTAATAGTATTCCACTAAACGGTTCGATTCTGAATCATACTTCATCTGCTGACGCATGTTATAAATCGTTTCAACGCGCTTAAATAGTTTTGTGTTGAGGTAAATGGCATCGTTGGCTGCTGAAAGGTCAGGAGCAATTTCTTCCGACACCTTTTGCAATACTGAGTCGGTATTGGCGCCACTAAGCAGGTTAAATACCCCATATACCCGACGGAGCAGGGCTCCGCTTTGTTCCAAAGGCAAGAAGGTATTTTCAAATGTTGGAGGATTGGGGTTGTTCGCTATATCTTCCACTTCCCCTATCTGTTCTTTTATGCCTTCTTCAATAGCGGGTTTAAAGTCGCTATCCTTTATGGCATTAAAATTTGCAGTTTGATAAGGCAATGTACTGGGATTGGCAAAAGGATTATTGGGTGACATAAGATTTTTGATTTCAGCAGACTTTTTATTGTTGTTACCACATGAGGATAACATTATCCCGATGGTTGCCGGAATAATTAAACTGTATACAATAGTGGGTATTTTCATCGTTAATCAGTTAGAAATATTTATAATTTGGGCGCAATATAATAAAATCAAACTTTTAAACAGATTAAATGGCAAATAATCTGTCTCGTTTTTTTAATAGTTATGAAAGTAAACCTGTTGGCCTATTTCTTATTTAAAAATTAGCATATCTTAACGCACTGAAACATGGGGTTTAGAACAAGAAATATAAAATACTTATGTGTTGCATGCGGACTGTTGTGTCCTTTTATTTCTTTCTCTCAAACTGTACTTTCGGGTAAGGTATACGATGCTCAAACCCGTGAGCCCATGCCATTTGTAAACCTTTTGTTGAAAAATACAACAGTAGGTACATCCTCCGATTATAATGGTGCTTATAAAATAATCACCAATGTAATTTCCGATTCAATTTTGGTGTCGTATATCGGTTATAAATATGTTGCCTATCCTATAAAGAATCATCAAACTCAGGATATCAACATTTTTCTTCAACCCGAATCATCAGAGTTAGGAGAAGTAACTATTCACCCCGGCGAAAACCCCGCTTGGAGGATTATGCGGAAAGTAATGGATAATAAAGAACAAAATGACCCACATAAAATTGAATCATATCAATATGAAGTATACAACAAGATTGAGTTTGACCTAAACAACATTTCGCGAAAAGTGGAAAAAGGAAAACTCCTGAAACCGGTAAACTTTATCTTCAAAAATATCGACAGCAGCAATGTGAAAGAAAAACCATACTTGCCGGTATTTATATCTGAAGCCTCCTCCGACTATTATTTCCGGAAAAATCCCCGGTTTAAAAAAGAAGTTATTAAAGCCACTAAACTTTCGGGCTTTAAAAATCAAAGTGTGGCACAATTTACCGGGGATATGTACCAGGATATCGATATTTATAAAAACGTGTTTGTCATTTTTGGGCAGGCTTTCAATAGTCCTATTTCCTATAACTGGAATATTTTTTACAAATATTACCTGGTCGACAGCATGGCTATTGACGGGCACTGGTGCTACCAAATAAGGTTCAAGCCCAAACACAAACAAGAGTTTGCTTTTTCGGGCAACATGTGGATTGCCGATACATCATTCGCTTTAGTAAGGCTTGAAATGACTATGCCAAGCGACATAAACATTAATTTTATTCAGGGCTTTAGTGTAATAGAAGAATATACACTGGTAGACAAAACCTATTGGATGCAAAGCAAAAACAAACTAATTATTGATTTTGCATTAGACAAAAACGGAACGGGTTTATATGGAAGAAAAACCACATTGTATAGAAACTTTATGGTGAATCAGCCTAAAGACAATAAATTCTATAATATCACCACTAATATTGAGGTAGAAGACAGCGCGGAAGGACGTTCGGCAAAATACTGGGATTCTATCCGCCAGGAACCTTTATCGAAAAACGAAAAGAATATTTATAAA
>Ga0134125_10000921_pt1 | contig 37588 bp, 34 predicted proteins | sample KB31751_FD_96464 | JGI IMG/M metagenome (GOLD analysis project Ga0134125, IMG submission 96464) | Terrestrial soil microbial communities with excess Nitrogen fertilizer from Kellogg Biological Station, Michigan, USA - KB3-175-1 | ecosystem: Environmental > Terrestrial > Soil > Unclassified ...
CCACAAGGTGCTCGACCTTTCCCTGGCGCCCTAACGGAAGCAGCAGACGCTCACAATCGACCGGCCGACCGCTCGGGTCCACCGTGCTCAGGATGGTGTAAACGGCACAACCGCTCCTGGCGCATTCGTCGGCCCCACCCAAGGCAATTGCTCTACCGAATTCAGGGACCACCTGATCCATTGTCCTTCCCGACCAATGCTGCCCGAATACCTGGGCAACATGGTCCCCCTGATGCAGCGCTCGGAAGCGCCGCTCACGAGGGCTTATCGTTTCGACCTGCCAGAATACGAGCTGCTTTGGATCGTGCGTCCGGTCATCTGGCCGAAACTGTTCGAGAGTTGGGAAGAACTGCCCGTTTGCCGCGTGATCCCAGTAGGCGAGCAGCGCGCGCTGGCTGATCGATTTGATCGGGTCGACCGGTATGAGCGGAAAATTCACAGCTCGCTTCCTCCACCTCGAGGCTAGGCCGCCGTGATTACAGCCGGGTTAAGCTGTGAGATTGCAAACGACCTCCTCCTGGCCGGCGTCGGCATCATCGCCATTCCCGCGGTATTGCATTGATGGGCCCAACGTCATCGTTCCATCCTACCGTAATCACCCGGTCTATGAAGCGACAGCCAAATTTGGCTATATAGCCCGTGCATCACACGTTTCGAGCCTGCCAATGGGGCAGGGGGAAAATCACGAGGCCCCGGTCTCCTAGGCACACCGGGCCTTGTGCATTTTTGCTTGAGAACTCTCGTACGCCCGGTGGCGGCTCCGCCAATGAGAACGGGACAGCTTGGTCCGGGAAACATGGGCCCCGCCCCGCATCACGAAGAGGCGGGGACCGTGTCCGGGCCACGTGGGGCGGGGGATAAATGGCCCAAATACCCCAACCGCGGCGATATGTAGATGGTTCCACTCGCAGCCCGTCTGGTAAAGGGTAACTCCCGCAGGCTGAAAGATTTACCAGCCCCGGTTGATTTTCGAATTGAGAAAGGCCGCCAACCGAGGCGCTCACTGCTCCGTGGCCGCGTTCTCGATTGCCTTTTGGACTTCGGCGGCGAGTACACCATAGTGCTCGGCAAGCTTCGCGAATAGGTCTCGCTTGGTTTTGTCGGTTGCCAATTTGGCGATCAGCGCACACTCGGAAGCCTCGATCAGAAGCTTCTCTAGCTGAGCTTTCATATCTTTCATTGCTGCTCCCCTGCGGAAACAACATACGTTCGAATCTTCGCCGCCACTATATCAAAAGATACCGATGGCCCATTATTCTTGTTTAGGGTGAAGCAGTTCTTTGAGGGCCAGCAGATCGGTAATGAGCCCTTCGATCCGGTCGAGCATCGGCTGGTCTAGGAGACGGTCGGACAATGCTCTGTAATGGGTGATTTTCTCATCGATCTCGGTGCATCTGTCGCACATCGCCGCGCTATCGGCGGCCGTCGCATTCACATGTATAACGATCCTGCTTAGCCCCGTAGTGTAAAGGACGGTGCAGGTCTCCTTCAGCTTGTTGAGCGTTGCAAACCTGTTTGGAGCAATGCGTACGAAAGCAAGGCAATCGGATCGGTACAGAAAAGAATACTCAAAGCCGCCATGCGAAGAGCGAGCCTGCCTGCAACCGTTTAAGCGTATGGAGGAAGCGTGGCTCAGTCGGCAGCAAGCGATGAACTCTCACCTATAGCTCGATGCAAATCGCCATTCATTTTTTTCTGCCATGACAGACAGCGGCGTGCGGCCTAACGGATCGAATGCATACTGGGAGGCTAATTGACCGTAAGCCTGCAAAGTAGCGATTTCATTCTTTATCGATCGATATTGATTTACGAAATGAGTTGAGGCCACCCGAGGCGGTTACGGCTTCCGGTGATTAATGGCGTACTTTGAACCGCACGAAATCCGGCGCGCACGGCTTGCGTGCGGTGCCGGCTTTATTGCTGGGACGTGGGATCGGTGAAATCCTTGATCGCCTTCGAAGGCCATCTGTTCCGGTTGCGCGTTGAAAGGAGAACCCAATAGGAACGACTGTTCAGGCTGCGACTTGAAGGCTGGATGTTCCAGTTTTGCGATGGGGCAGCGCAATCTATCACAGAAGATGCAAGTGGCGACGAGGATGCGATGAGTACCGCAGAAGGCCTTCTTACGAAGAAGATGCAGTTACTAGCATTGCTCCGAGAAGACCCAGATCGAGATGAGCGCGAGGAAATCGAGCGCCGCCTGGCTGAAATCAATCAAGCGTTGACCGCGCTCGAGTTGGAGCCGAGGCGGCGACGCGCCGGCTGACCATGGAACGCTGATTTGGTGGGTCTACAATGAGCCGCCGACCACAGAGCGGATCGATGACGTTCGCCACAATGGGCGCGCCCGTCCGCTGCTCAATGATGACCTCTAAGTTCCGCGGCCGCGCGGCCCCTTGCGCACTGCATCAGCCATCGGGCACTGGTCGTGCAACGAGCAGGGGGCGTTGCGGCGTCCACATCCGGAACACCCTTTGTCAGGGCGGACATCACATTCTTGAGTTCGAAGTCCTGGCGCATTCGCCAGATGCACTGCATCGCGCTAGCCGTCGATGAGCGCTTTGACTTTTTCAGATAGACCGGCGATTTCGAATGGCTTGCTCATGACCTCCATGCCTGCTGCAAGATGACCGTGCCCAACGGCCGCATTCTCGGCGAACCCGGTGATAAACAACACTCTGAGATTGGGGCGGTGTTTGCGCGCCTCATCAGCAAGCTGGCGGCCGTTCATGCCGCCCGGCAATCCGACGTCCGTGATCAACAGATCGACGACAGGAGCCGATTGCAAATAACTTAGGGCCTTGGCGCCGTCCTTTGCCATCAGAACTTTGTACCCGCTCTCCTCCAGTACGTCGGAGATCAGCATCCGGAGCGTAGGTTCGTCGTCAACGACCAGAATCGTCTCCCCGCCGCCCGGCTGGATGCGTGAAGGTGGACTGACATTCTGATCTTCTTCGGCCTGTCCGAGGTGGCGGGGGAAATAAAGGGACATTGTGGTGCCCTTGCCCAGCTCCGAATAGATCGAACCTGCCCGCCAGACTGACGGACAAATCCATAGACCATTGACAGTCCAAGGCCCGTGCCTTGTCCGATAGGTTTGGTCGTAAAGAACGGATCGAAAATTTTTCCGATGATGTCCTCGGGCATGCCCATCCCGGTGTCTGTTACGGAAATGGAGACATATTGCCCTTGCGGCAGATCGCGCTCGCGGGCGGCGCGCTCGTCAAGCCATCTGTTGGCAGTCTCAATTGTGAGATTTCCGCCTCCCGGAGCCATCGCATCTCGCGCGTTGATGCATAAGTTCAGCAGCGCGCTTTCGAGTTGCGTGCCGTCGACTTTGATCGGCCACAGTCCGCCGGCGCCGACAACCTCGACATCGGTACTGGGCCCGGCTGTCCGGCGGATCAGTTCTTCCATCTCGGAGATGAGCTTGTTGGCGTTGATTGGTTTGGGATCAAGGTTTTGCCGTCTAGAAAACGCCAGCAGCCGCTGGGTCAGCGTCGCGGCGCGACGAACGGCATCTTTTCCCGCGTGGATGTAGCGATCGATACCTGGCTTGCCATCGGCGACGCGGCGGCCAATCAGGTCGAGGCTGCCACCTGCCGCCGCCAGTAGGTTGTTGAAGTCATGCGCGAGGCCGCCAGTCAGTTGACCGATGGCTTCTATCTTTTGCGACTGCCGTAGCGCGTCCTCTATCTTCGTCCGCTCGGCTGTTTCCTCGGCGACGCGTCGTTCCAGGGTATCGTTCATCTCGCGAAGTGAGGCTTCCGCAGCCTTCCGGTCGGTGATGTCGCTTGCGGCTCCAAACCATTCGACTATCTCGCCTTGTTCATCCAGGATCGGAACTGCCCGCGAGTGCGTCCATCCCAATGTCCCGTCGACCTGAAACACGCGATGCTCCAGTTCGAACGGGCTCTTTGAGGCGATCGCTCCTTTGATCGCCATCATGACCTGCGCCCGATCATCGGGATAGATATAGGTTTTCAGCCAACTTCCACTCGGATGCTCCGTGTCGACGATAAAGCCCTGGCCTTCGAGCTGGATCATTTCTGTCCAGTCCGAGTTCATGCGATACACCGTGTAAGTGCTGGCGTTGACCAAGGCTCTGTAGCGTTGCTCGCTTGCCCGTAGAGTGGCGGTTGCTTCGGAGCGGACGCGAGCCAATTGCAGATTGGCACCTATACATGCGATCAATTCACGGGTTGAAAATGGTTTGACGAGATAGTCGGTCGCCCCAGCGTCGAAGCCCTCTATCCGATTTACCTCGCCGGCACGGGCCGACAGAAGGATCACCGGAACCTCCCGCAGCGCGGGATCAGCCCGGATTTCGCGGACAAGTCCGAATCCGTCCAACCGCGGCATCATGACGTCCGAAAGGATCAGGTCAGGTCGGTGCTCACGAATATCGGCCAGCGCCGCTTCGCCATCGGCCGCAGCACGCACCTCGCAATGACCCCGCAGGAGGCGCCTGAGATACTCCCGCATATCCGCATTGTCGTCGACCACCAGCAGCCGATGCGTACTCGAGAGTCCGACGAATTCCATCGGACCATCGGCACTCTGGTCCTGGGGTTCGCTGCCCGTACGATCGGGAAGCCACCGCATAGCCTCTTGTACGAACGCGTCCGCACGGACCGACGTTGACGGCAGGCTAGCCACCGCTTCGAGACGATCGGCGGGAAGATGCGCCGTGCCAAACGGGATCCGAACCCGGAAAATTGTGCCTCGGTCGACGATACTTGTCGCCTCAATCGTGCCGCCGTGCAATTTCACTAGTTCTAGGATCAGCGCAAGACCGATGCCGCTGCCTTCGTGAGTGCGGCTCTTTTGCCCTTCGATGCGATGAAAGCGTTCGAACAGGCGCGCCTGCTCTGCCTCGGGGATGCCGACGCCGGTATCCCGCACGACGAGCTCCGCAGTTCCATCCGTGGGCAGCACCGAGACTTCGATCTCGCCGGCGAACGTGAACTTGAACGCGTTGGAGACAAGGTTGAGGACGATCTTCTCCCACATGTCGCGGTCGACATAGACCGGTGAGGGCAGAGGCGGACAATTGACGATAAGCTTCAGGCCCGCGCGCTCGCAGGCGGAGCGGAAGTTGCTGGCGAGTTCGGCCGTCAAGTCAGCGAGATCCGTCGCGCTGAAACTGGCTTGGGCCCGCCCGGCTTCGATGCGAGAAAAATCGAGCAGCGAATTGACCAGCCTGAGGAGACGCAGCGAATTGCGATGCACCAAGTCGAGCTGCGCCCCGCTCAGACCCGTACCGCCGCCAACCGCATCCGACAGAGGGCCGAGGATCAAGCTTAGCGGGGTGCGAAACTCATGGCTTACATTCGAGAAAAACAACGTTTTGGCTCGGTCGATGGCCGCCAGCGATTCAGCGCGTTTGCTTTCTTCCTCATAGGATCTGGCGCTGTTGATCGTGGTAGCAATCTGAGCCGCAGCGACTTCGAGAAAGCTTCGATACTGTTCGTCGAGCCGCAGCCGCGGGCTTACGCCCGCCACTAGAAATCCCGACACCTGATTGGCGCTGGAGCGGATCGGCAGGATGACGGCCGTATGGGGCGGGTCGACCCATGGCCCGGCGGGAATCTTCGGCAGCCGTTGATCCAGCTTCTCCACCGTGACCGCTGCCTTGATCGCAAGCACGTCAGCCAGCGGCCAAGCGCTGGCTTCCGAAGCGCCCAGCGGAATGACGGGCACGCGCGCTGGCTCGTCCTCAACAACGCCCGCTGCCGCAACGAGGCGGGCGGTCTTCCCGCTCGCATCGAGCAGATAGAACAATGCGAACGGGATATCCTTCTCGTGACTTTCCAGGGCTCGGGCGGCTAACGAGCATGCCTCCTCCGCCGTTTTGGCCTCACCCGCCGACGCGCCGAGATCGCGAAGCGTGGCGATCCGGCGCTCGCCCACGATCTTGTCCGTGATCTCGACGACGGTCGCGATCACCCCTCCGATTCCCCGCGGTGCTGTTTCGTCGGGCACTGGGCTGTAGGCGATCGTGAAATGGGTCTCTTCGGTGAATCCGTAGCGGTTCACCTCGAGCAGGATATCATCCATCCATGTTGCCGGACCGCCGTTGAATGGCGCATCAATCAAAGGGAGCAGGATGCGAGCGATCTCGGGCCAAACATTCCTGAATGGCTCCCCCAGCGCCATCGGATGCTTGGTGGCGAGGATCGGGCGATAGGCGTCATTGTAGATCGAGATGTAGTCTGGCCCCCACCACAGCAAAATTGGGAATCGGTTGGCGACCAGGAAGTTCACGGTCGTCTTGAGGGTCGGAGACCAACTTGACATCGGTCCGATGGACGTTTGCGACCAATCCTTATCCTGAATCAGCCGACCGAGTTCAGGGTTGTCCGCTGAATCCGATCGGGCACGCATGTCGTGGGCGACAGGCTTCATCTCTGGATGGCCAAAAAGCATGGTGTCGCGAGTGCACGCCGATCGAAGTACAATAGAATTTTCCCCAGGGGCGCCCTAACCCGGTGACTCAAACGCCACAGTCTTCCGCGGGTTCCATCCCTCCACGGTGTGGGCCTTCGCTTTTGCGGCCGTACACCTATCTGCGGGCGCAGCAACCCGTTCGTCGGTCATCTTTCGTCGTTGACGTGCTGAACGGCCGATTTGGGCCAAGAGGCGGCCTGGGAGCGAAGAGGCTAGATATCCCACAGGCTGTAGGGCGCATATCTGGGATCGACGGGAGCGGCAATCTTAGACCTTTGAGGCAGGATCTCCATCTGCAACCAGAAGGACGGAGGCGCTCGAGTGACTGAGAACAGCATGAGCCACGCTGCCGAAATCGAGTTTTTCCCCCGTGATGCGGTCGACGCCAAGTACCACGACATCGGCGTTGCTCGAGCGAATTTCCTGCAGAATGGCCTCCTCCGGGGCGGTGTGGGCGCGAAGCACGGTTCTCGCCTCGACATTATAGCGCGCCGCAGCTGCTGCTGTGTCTTTGAGAATCGCTTCCTCTCTGCCGAGCGAAATGCTGGGGCTGCCCCGTCGTGAACTCTTGTCCCGCGTCGTTGACACATAGACCACCCTTAGCGGATCCGGGCTTGCAACAGCCAACGCGATGGCGACTTCGGCGCCGCGTCGCGACACGGCGCTGCCCGAAACTGGTACGAGGATCCGCAGGCCGGACGGCGCAGGTTGTTTGAGGTGCGCGCCCTTCGCAACGGCAACGGCTATTGGACTCCGAAAGCTGCCGGCGATGTCTTCGATTTTCCAATCGAACCCACCTTCGGCATTGAGCGTCTTGTCCATGCCCACGACGAGGAGGTCAAAGCCCTTCCTTGCTTCTTCCTCTATGGCCTCCGCCGGGCTTTCCTTAGGTACGCGCGTAGTGATCTCGACATCGCCAGGGCTGTCCTGATCGGCTTCGGCGATCGATTTCGCCGCCTTTCTGACGACCACCTCGAGGCTCCGTTCGTCGTTCTTCTTGTCTTGGCGCTGCGCCTCGGGATCGACGTGAAGCACGGTGATCGGCAGTCCGCGCCAGCCGGCAAGTAGGCCGGCAATATGGGAAGCGAATCTGGCATTGACGCTTTCGTCGGCCGCGAGCAGCAGCCGCTCAAGATTGGCGACAAACCCATTTTGCTCGAATTCCTCCCTTTCGAGTCTTTCTTTCTCTTCTCTGCTGAGCGGAAGCCGCTTCAGTGCGGCACGCAGCATCGGCGGCATCACCATCGTCGTCAGGATCGCCATGGTGATGATCATCGAAAATAGGTTTTGGCTGAGCACGCCCATAGACAGGCCGATCGTAGCGACGATTACCTCAGTCGATCCTCGCGCATTCATGCCGCTGGCCAACGCGTAGGACTCACGCCATGTAAGGCCGCCGAGCGAGCCACCCGCTAAGGCGCCTCCGAATTTCCCAATGCTCGCGATCAGCACCAGAGCTACCGTCAGCATCAGGATATTGGGCTCCTTCAACACTGTCAGGTCGGCGCTGAGGCCGGCCAGCCCAAAGAACACCGGCATGAACAGACTGCTGATCAGCCCGCGCAACCTTTCGTCGATCTGCCGCGTCAGGATTGGCGACTCTCCGACCAGCACGCCGGCAACGAAGGCACCCAGAACCGTGTGTACGCCAATGAGGTGCGTGATCATGGCCATGAGGCTCATCAGGAGCAGGATCACCGTGATGACGGCCGCCGAACTGACGAGGTGGTCGTTTGCCCAGCGGATCAGCCGGAAGACCAGCCGCTGCCCAACCGTGAAGCTAATGGCAAGAAACGCGAAGGTGCCGAACAGCGTCCGAGCGACAGAATAAATGTCAAGGGAGCCGTGCGCGGCGAGACTGAGGATTATGGCGATGATGATCCAGCCGATGGTGTCGTCGATGATGGCACTGGCGACAATAATCTGGCCGACATTGCGTCGCATGAAGTTCATCTCGCGCACGACGACGGCGACGATCTTCACCGAGGAGATCGACAATGCCGTGCCGAGAAACAGCGAGGCCACGAGACGCGCTTCCGGATGCGGCAGAAGGCTTTTTGGCAGGAACTCGCCCAGCGCGAAGCCGCAGACAAAGGGGACGACGATGCCCACGACCGAAATCGCGATCGCGGCCCTGCCGACCTTGCGTACCAGTCCGAGATCCGTCTCCATGCCCGTCAGCAGCAACAACAAGAGGATGCCGAACTGGGCGATGCCGTCGAGTAGGGCCTTTTGCTCAGGCGAAGGCGGGAAGATCGCGTGTTGCGCCGCGGGCCATATCCAGCCAAACAGGGAGGGACCAAGAAGCAGGCCACAGAGGAGTTCGCCCACCACCGAGGGCTGGCCAATGCGTTGCATCACCTCTCCAAGCCCGCGGCCTATGGCAATAAGGAGGGCGATCTGGACGAGAAGCAGGAATTCGGACGGACGCGCCGCTTGCTCGCCCGCGGCCTCCGCAACCTTGATCATCAACAGAAGTGCGAGCCCTGCCCAAAGTAGCGACTGGAGGCCTCTCCATCGCATTCGTGCTTCCCCTTTGGGCGGGACAACGACTGGCGGGGCGGGCGGGTTCCCAAGCTCTGGAAAATCCGCTTCGCCACGAAAACCTGCCTGAAGAGGGGCAACCCAACGGATTGGAAGTGGCCGCTGTGCCGAGGAGCGGGGATGACGCCTTATGTTTTGGGCGTATCCCTGTGAAAGGCATCAGGAGTGGCGCGATGCGCAAGAGCATCCGCTTCAAGATCCATAACAATGTCGTGCAGCAATCGGGCGGCAAGCGGATCAGTAACCTCACGCTGCATAGCCCGATAACGGTCAATGCGGTTCTGCTGCTCTCTCAAGAAACCTGGGTCCGTCATTTTCGAGGCCTCCCGCCAATTTGACTCGGAACAGGCGTCCTCGGTTTCCTGAAACTTTGTAGATTATTCTACATGGTTTCTAACTGATGAATGGGCCGGAGCTGCGCCTCACCTCCCAAACGGTCGCAAGCATATTGACTCTGGGGCCATGAAGAGCGCCGATGTTCGGTACTTCTGAAGTGGTGGCGCGAGCTAATGTGAGGGGAAGGGCCGTATGTTGGTGCGAGCGTTCTTCCTAATGATCCTGTGCTCTCTGCAAACGGCTGGCGCGTTATCGTCTGCGCGCGCCCTGACACTTGATGAGATTGTCGCCAAGCTTCAGCCAGCGGCTATTCGCAAATTCGAGAGACCCCTTCGGGGAAGATCAAGTCGTTCAGGGCGGTCAAAAACGGAAAGGAGGTATCCATCATCATCGACAGCCTTGGCCACGCTAAAGAGTTGCAATGGATGGCCAACCGCCGCGCGATGAAGGCAAGTAAACCGCTATCGAAATTTGGTGAGGCCGTAGGCTCCTCACGAGGACCACCGCATAAGGCAACCGATATTCTTTGCTTCGGTCAGCCCATGGCGGCCGCGCTCCGGCTTTTGCCATGTGCACGCCGATCGAGCCAGTAGGTGCTGACCGCAAGGGCAATCCAACAGAGATTGTAAAGCAGGCCGCAACAGAGAACCACCCAACCAGGAATCGGCCCGATCGCCGCGCGATCGATAAATTCGCCAAGGTGAGTTGCGACTGTGGGATGAATCGCGATCTTTCCGAAGTACGCGGTTGTTTGAATTGCGATAATCCAGATGTAGGTGCGCCGAACACGACGCCCGGCGGCTCGAAAGAAGCTTATGTGATGACGCGGATGCAGGTAATCTTCCGCGAGAACCTTTCGCCAGCTGCCATCGTCTTCTCCGCGCTGTCCGCTCAATATCTGCGCGTACAAATGCGTCTCCATGAAGCGGGCTCGTGCGCGCCAAACGTTGAAATAGCGGTAACGGCGTGCCTCAAGTCCGACAAACACGGCGAGCAGCATGCCTATGAGGATAAGTGGTAAGGCTGACGCCTCTCGCGATGAGAACGTTGTGGAGAGCGCGATGCCCATGGTCACGATTGACCAGTTGGTCGTGTTGTCGAGGCGTGTTCGCCATATCGTGCTGCGATAGACCTCGCCGCGATAGAGATGAGCGACCGCACCCAATTCGGCTGGGTTGAGTTCTTGAATATCTTGGGCTTGCGCAGGCTGAAGCATGGTCAAAGCCGAACCACCCGAGACCAACGCGAAATTCTTAAGCGATCCTTTTCGGCAGCGACCCGTCACGGGGTGGCGCGCACGCGGTGTCGCTGCCTACAAAACAAGAATACCACATTTCCACGACGCTCCGCCCTCTGATGGCTCCGGCCTGCCTTATCTCCCCAATTTCGCATTCGCGAGATAACGCCCGCTAATACGACGCGCTGGCCCAACACCGTGCTTCACGGCAGCCTCCGCTTCTCAGCGCGCCTATTTCATGCATATTAGCGGGAATAGAAGGAAGGGACGTTTGCATGGCCCAAGTCCTTCAGTCCGAGGGGAGGGTGCAGCAACATCCCCGAAAGCGGTCCGCGCTTGTGGTGCTTACAGCGCTTGGCGTGGTCTACGGCGACATCGGCACGAGCCCGCTCTATGGACTGAAGCAGGCCGTCGATGCTGCTGGGGGGCCCACGCCTGAAGCGGTGATGGGTGTCGTGTCCCTGATCTTCTGGGCCTTGATCCTGATTGTCGGGCTCAAATACGCCATTCTAATCCTGCGCGCCGACAATCACGGCGAAGGCGGGATCGTGGCGCTGCTCGCGCTCCTCGACGCAAGGCACGCGCCACGCGGCAGCCCGCGTGCCTCTTTGCTCATCGTCGGCCTGATCGGAGCGGCACTGCTCTATGGCGATGGCGTGATCACGCCCGCGATCTCGGTGCTCAGCGCCGTCGAAGGTATGAAGGTCGACGCGCCCGCGCTCGCGCCGGTGATCGTTCCCATCACCATCGCGATCCTTGTCGCTCTGTTCCTGGTCCAGCGCAAGGGCACCGAATTCGTTGGTAATGTCTTCGGGCCGGTGATGCTTGTGTGGTTTGCCGCGATCGCCGTGCTCGGCATCAGGGGCGTCTTGCAGAGCCCGGCCATCCTCGCCGCCATCAGTCCCCATCACGCCGTGCTGTACCTCAGTCGCGCCGGACCCGCTATCGCCTTCGCCGTACTTGGCGCCGCCTTTCTGACGCTGACGGGCGCCGAAGCGATGTATGCCGACATGGGTCATTTTGGCCGGCTGCCCATCCAGCTTGGGTGGTTCTCGATCGTGTCGCCCGCGCTGATGCTCAATTATCTCGGTCAAGGCGGGTTGCTTCTGGCAACTCCCCAGGCGGCTGAAAATCCGTTTTACCTGCTCGTGCCGAGATGGGCGCATTACCCGATGATTGCGTTCGCAACCGTCGCCACAGTGATTGCCTCGCAAGCGATCATCTCAGGCGCCTATTCCCTCACCCAGCAGGCAATGCAGCTTGGGTTCTTGCCCCGCATGCGGGTGCTGCACACAGCAAGCCACGAAAAGGGTCAGATCTACATACCCGTTGTCAACTGGCTGCTGGCCTTTGGCACGCTCGCGGCCGTGCTCTTGTTCCGTTCGTCCGACGCTCTCGGCGGAGCCTATGGCATCGCCGTCGCGATCCTGATGGCGGTCACCACGGTGCTGGCGGCACTCGTCGCGCTGAAGTGGGGCTACAATCCGATCCTGGTGACGGTGGCGAACGGCTTCTTCCTCTTCATCGAGTTTATTTTCGTTGCCGCGAACATGACGAAGCTTACCGAGGGAGGATGGTTCCCGCTGTTGCTGGCGTGTGTCATCGCTTTCTTGATGCTGACCTGGCGCAGCGGGTGGCGGTTGCTCGAGCAGGAGCGCGCCAAGTTGCGCCAGGGCGAGGATCAGTTCATTGAGTGGGTCGCCAATACGCCACCGATCCGGTTGCCTGGTGCGGCGGCGATCTTCACGGCGGCGACCACGGGGATCCCGCTGTGCTTGACCCATCATCTGCGCCACAATCGCGTCCTGCACGAGCGTGTGCTGTTTATCGCTTCGGTCATCGTCGATGAACCGCGGGTCGAAGCCGCCAATCGCGTAAAGCTCGTACCGGTCGGCGCGGGGATTACCCGCGTCATCTTCTATTTCGGATTCATGGAAACGCCGGACGTCCTGGAAGGGCTGCGGCAGGCTTGCCGCCGGCCCGAGCTTCAAGGAATCGATCCCGATAACATCACCTATTATTTCAGACGGGTGATGGTAATCGCCTCCGACAAGGCTTCTGGCATGGCGGTCTGGAGAAAATCCCTGTTCGCCACAATGCACCTCAACGCCAACCTCCCGGCGGCGTATTTCAAAGTTCCGGCCGCGCAGGTCGTCGAGGTTGGTCTCGAAGTCGAGATATAGTGCCTTGCGGTGCGGTAGAAGATGATCGGCGGTCTGGATCTTCAGCGCCTTTGCCGATCAGGATCTCGGCACCGACGCGCGAAGGTCTTGGGTGCCTCGCGATGCCGCGCGTCTCGATCAGCTCAAGTGTCCTCTCGACTCGAAGTGACACTTGCCGACTTGCTTACCCTACCGCTGAACAGCGCCCGGCACGCCATAAGCCTCGAGTTGTGCCCCGAATTGCGCGACGTTGTGCCCGAGCACAACGATATCGTGCTTCTTGCCGTCGACGTCGCAGACATGGTCGCGCAGCAGCGCCTCGGCCTTGAAGCCAAGGCTCTCGAACAAAGCTATCGCCGCCTGCTGGTCCACCGTCATCTGAACCGAAAGCTTTTCCAAACCCGCGCTCAGGGCCAACGCAAATGTCTCGAGCGAGAGGGCTCGGCCGATACCCTGTCCGCGGACATCAAGCGAAACGACCATACGGATTTCCCCAACGTGCGGGGACCAGGAATGCGGATCGTGCACCAAGGTACCGCAGCCGACCACCCGGCCGTTGTCGATAGCCAATAGGCTCGTGAAAGCACCGCGCTCGATCTCGCTGATCCACGCCGACAGCACTTTGGGTTCGCTGATATTGCGCGGCAAGAACAGCAGATCATGGGTCGGCAGTTTTCGTGCGAAGTCCAGCACGACGGCCTCGTCCGCGCGCGTCATGAGACGGATCTCGATTTCGCCCGCATCTGTTCTGGCGTGGCGAGGAAAGGAATGTTGTTCGCTCATGTCGATCGTCCACAAAGCCAGGAATCCAGTTTCGGCCAAAGCCGCTTGGTCGCATTCGCGCCGGCAATCAGGCTGACGTGACCACCCTTGAGCATCACTTCCTCCTTGTCATTAGACTCCACCATCCCGATTAGATGTTTCGAAGCGTCATACGGCACGATATGGTCGTGCTCGGCGACTGCATGCAGTATTGGCACCTTGATGTTCGACAGAGGCGCGGGCCGACCGCCAACCGACATTGTGCCGTTGAAGAGCTTGTTGTCCCACATCAGGTCCTTGGTGATGCTACGGAAATATTCGCCGGCGAGGGGAAGAATGTCGGTGGCCCAGCGATCGAACATCCGATAGGACTTGACGTATTCGTCATTCCAGATGTTGTCCCAAAGCTGCACCTGGCCCACCACGCGTGACGCCGGACGCAGCATCTCGAAGGACGAGAAGATCAATTCCGGCGGCATGTTGCCGACGCTGTCTATCAGACGGTCCACGTCGAAGCTGCGACGGTCCGCAAAGTTGGCGAACAGTTTCAGTTCGCGAAAATCGATTGGTGTCGTGAAGCAAATCAGGTTCTTCATTGGCCCATCGGCAAAGATCGAGCCGTAGAGCAGTGCCAGCACGCCGCCGAAGCAATAACCAATCATCGATAGTTCGTTCTCGCCGGAATCTTCCTGCACCCGCCGAACACAGTGCGGGATGAAATCGAGGACATAGTCCTCCATTCGCAGCGATTTTTCTTCTGGTTTTGGCGCGGTCCAATCCAGCATGTAGACGTCGTAGCCGCGTTTCAAAAGAAATTCGATAAAGCTCTGACCGGGAATTAAGTCGAGGATGTAGCCTCGATTTGTCGTTGCCATCACGATCAGGATCGGCACGCGGTAGACTTCCTCCGTGAGCGGCCGGTAATGATAGAGACGCATGGTGCCCCGGACGGATAAAATGTCCTTGGGCGTCGAGCCGAGAATAGGGCCGGACGAGGCGACATATTCGACGCCCTTGATGCTCCGCTGGATTGCCCGCTGGACTTCGGACTGGATCCGCTCCGGCATCGATTCAACGCCGAACGAGGATAGCGCACTCATGTCCGCTCTCCGGACGGGGACGTCGGCGGGCGCCTTGTGCGCAGCGGCCGGGTTGGACCAGATGGGGATGTTTGTGGGGCGCCCGAGCCCTTTATTTGTAGCAGCAGCTCGATGACGCTGTTGAGCTGGCCTTCGATGGTCACCAGTCGCTCGGCCATGCCGATCACCTGCGCCCGGCTTGGCAGATTCATCACCAGCAGATATTTCTCGATCAAATCTCCGAGCTGCTTCTGCGAGCCCGCCGCAAGCCCACTAGCCTGATTCATGAATTTGGAAAATTCCGGCTGGGTCATCGCCTGATTGGCAAGGGCGTTAAAATTCTTCTCCATTTCGCCAATCATCTTTTGCCACAGCGCGAGTGGATCAGTGTCAGCCATCGCCATCCTCCGAGCCAGCAACGTTTTCGACGTCTATCCTTTGGGCAGACCCCGCGACAAAGTTACTCTCAAGACTTTCTAAATCGGGCGTTTGGATCAATTCCAGGTCGATGCTTCGCAACACCCGCGGCAGCTCCGTCAGGGCGTGTAACGCGGACCACGGGGGGACAATGTGGGTGCGAACGCCTGCGGTGTCGAGCCCGTAGCATGCTCCGATGATAACAACGTCCGAGATCCATTGCTTGTGCAAGCCTGCGGTACGTAGCGCTCGCGTCATGCCAAAGGCGTTTGTAATCAGAACGGCTTTCCGTCCGAGGCGCTGTGCGATGCTTTTGATCACTTGAGCAAGAGAGCGGTCGCTGGACGGCTCCTCGAGATCCAGAGAAAGACCTGTCGTTACAGGCCGATAGCCGAGTGCTTTGAGCCAAATGGAGAGTGGAAACAGCACGAGATCGCTACCGAGGAACCGTGGTACGAGAATGATGGGCTTCCCGTCTCCAAAACGGGAGCCGCTTCCAGCCATCATTGACTGCCGCACGAGAGCCATAGACTCAAAGCCAGCTTTCGTCAGGATCCATGGCCACGTCGCCAGCATTTCGATCGTAGGTATTAGAGCATGCGATGCTGTCGGCGCGCGCACTTCGTCGCGTTCAGGGCGACTTATCATGACGGATGCACCGGAAGCAGAGCTAATGAATTCGGTAATCAGATCAACGCACCGCTGGAGGGCCTCCCAAAAAACCCGATGCCCGCAGCCGGGAATGATGACGAGCTTTGCACCAGGAATGAGCCGTGCCATCATTGCAGCGTTTTGGGGCGGAATCAGCTCGTCGAGGTCGCCTGTGAAGACCAACGTAGGGCAACGAATGTCGGTGAGTATTTTCGAGCTGTCGAATTCGGCGAATGCCTGAAACTGCAGGTCGGCTGCGTGCAGGGGCGTCGGGAGCGCGATTTCACGCCGCATCTGCTCTTCAGCAATATCTTGATGCCGTTCAAGATAGCCGGGCGAGTAGCTCACCTTCCAGATGCGTCGTGCGGCCTGTTCTGGCGAAAGGCCATCCAGGTCGCGCATCACGGCGACGACCGAGGCCTTGGCATACCTCGCCCGAGGACCGCCGGCCGTCGTCGCACACAGGATCAGGCTCGACACGCGATTCGGGAATTGTCGCACGAATTCCTGTACGATCGCTCCACCCATCGAATAGCCCATCATATGGACTTGCGCCAACTTCAGTTCGTCAAGGACTCCGCAGACATCCCGCGCCATGTTCGCGATCGCATACCCCTTGATGGGCTTATCGCTCAGTCCGGTGCCGCGATTGTCCAGCGTAATCACCGTAAACCGATGGGCTAGTTGCTCGATAAGACGTGGCGGCCAAGCCATAGAATTGAGCCGATAGCCCATCACCAGGACAAGGGGCGGGCCCTCGCCGTGAACGCGATAGGCAATTCTGACGCCGTTTACTTTGGCAAAACATGGTGTCATCTGACTTCTGTACTCAAAGACCTGAAACCAAATGTCCGCCATCGACCGCTACGACGCTACCAGTCATGAACGATCCGGCGTTCGAGACCAGGAGCAGTAACGGACCGTCGAGTTCCCTGAGCTGTCCCAGGCGGCGTTGTGGCACGCGCTTGATGAGAGCCTGGCCGTGCTCGCTTTCGAAAAAATCGTCATTCAATTCGGTTGCGAAATATCCGGGTGCCAGCGCATTGATGCGAATGCCGTAGCGCGCCCATTCCAGGGCGAGCACCTTGGTCATCTGAATGACGCCGGCCTTGGAGATCGCGTAGGGCGCGACCGCGCCCGCGACACGTAGGCCAAGGATCGATGCGATGTTCACGATCGAGCCTCCCACCTTGTTCGCGATCATCCGTTTCGCTGCCGCCTGCGCGACCAGCCAAACGCCCTTTAGATTGGTGTCCACGACACTGTCCCAGGCACGCTCGTCTTGCTCGATAGCTGGCTTCGTCACGGTGATACCCGCATTGTTAGCGACGGCATGAATCGGGCCAAATGTCGACTCGGCTTGTTCCATCGCGCCAGCGACGCTGTCCGAAAGTGTAACATCCAGTACGACGCTTTGCGCTGTGTCGCCGGCTGCATTGATCTCGGCGACTGCCGACGCCAGGGCCTCGGCACGGCGGGCCGCAAGCGTGACCTTGGCGCCATTGCTCGCGAGAAAGCGCGCGAAATGGCGGCCGAATCCGCTGGAGCCTCCAGTCACCAGAATATGCTGATCGTTGATTTTCGAACACGGGTACCTCCCAAAATTCCGTTTGAGGCGAGGCAGAAAGCATCAAGACGCTCTCCACTTGCGTTCGGCCTCGTCCCAGGCAGCCAATGGCTGCAGGTCCGGCACCCAGGCGAGGCCGGTCTTGCCGTCCCAGGAGATCGCCTCTGGGGTCACCACCATGTCGAGCAGAGCAGGGCGGTTCGCGAGCGCCCTTTCGATCGCGGGCTTGAGCTGCTCCTCCGTCTCGACGCGCTCGGCATGCATGCCGAACGATCGGGCCATCCCCGCGTAGTCGGCGAATTGCAGCTTCGTGCCGACAACCTTGCCATGGGTGACGGTCTGGTCATGAACCTCGATCTGCCAGCCGCCGTTGTTGGCGACGACGATGAGAACCGGCGCCTTGTGGCGCACGGCGGTATCGATCTCAATGGCGTTGAAACCAAATGCGCCATCGCCGGTCGCGACCACCACGGGCTTGTCAGGGAAGGCGAGGCTCGCAGCGATTCCATAGGGTACGCCGATGCCGATGCAGCCGAACGGTCCGGGATCCAGCATCATCGGGGCGTTGAGCCCAACACGCGCAAAGGACAGGAAATCGCCACCGTCAGTGATGACGATGGAATCGCCGCCAATTGCTTGTTGAAGCGCTGACAGCACCTTGTTCGGATGCAGCCTGCCGTCGGCGCCATTGGGAGCCGTGGCCATGGTGTGCTGAAGCTTTCTTGCGTGTTCTTCGTGGCCGGCGTGCAGCTTCGCTGCCCATTGGCGGTCCACCGCAGAGACCCGGTTGCCGGCGTGCTCGACCATCGCGCGCAGACTCTCCGCGGGAGAGGCGAGGATTTCCACGGCACCGCGGCGGTTATCCCGCATCTCGGCCAGGGTGTCGCTGATGCGCACGAATTTGGCGGACTGGAATACGGCTGGCGAGCCGTAGGCAAGCTGGAATCGAGCCGGCGACCGATAGTGAGCACCACATCGGCATCGCCCATTACGGCACCGCGCATGGCGCCTACGACCGAGGGATGCCTGTCCGGCACAAGGCCGCGGCTTTCGCCGGTATCGAGATAGACGGCCCCCAGCCGATCGAGAAGCGAAATCAATTCCGGGCCGGCGCCACGGGCGCCGCGGCCGGAGATCACAAGCACGCGCCGCGCGGACCAGAGGAGGTCGACCGCTTTCGCAACTTGCGCCGGATCAGGACGCGTCACCGTGTGCGGCTTGGCGCAGAGATGTTCCTCGAGCTGCAAGGCCTTTGGCACGATGCCGCGCAACGTATCGGTCGGAAAGTCGATGAACGCTGGTCCTGGCTCCCCGCCTTCGCCGAAGGCGCGTGCGATAGCCTCGTCAAGCTCCTGCAGCACCAGCGTTGGCTCGCGCACCGTGCGCGCATAACGCGTGATCGATCGGACCAACTGCGTGTGATCCATGTCCTGCAGGCCGCCGCGGTTTTCCTGCGGGCGCGGATTGCCGCCCGACAGCACCAGGACGGGTGTGCGCGAGACATGTGCGTTGGCGATACCCGTGATCGCGTTGGTCATGCCGGGACCGGCTGTGACCATCGCGACCCCAAGTTCGCCCGTGAGTTCAGCATGCGCCTGCGCCATGTGAACTGCGGCACGTTCGTCGCGAACGTCGACGATTTGAATCCTTTCGGCGTCCAGCCGCATCCAGATCGGCATGATATGGCCGCCGCATAGCGCGAACACGCGGGTCACGCCGCGTCGCTTCAAAAGGCGGGCGATCAGGTCGGCGGCACTATCCAGCGAGACTTTCATCTGACAACTCCATCCTGGTGAATTCTCGAATTCGTCAAATTAGGGCGAGCCATCCGACCAGCAGCGAGACAGTCAGAACGGCAAATACATGTGAAGCCAGAATCGAGCCGGAGGTCACTCCCGCATACAGCTTTGCTATGGTGAACGGCCCCAACCCAATCGGCAGCGCGCTCAGAATCACCGCAGAGTGCGACCACAACGGCGGCATCGAGAAGACGTAGAAAGCAAGCACCGCGGTCACCAGCGGCTGCAAGATCAGCTTGAGCGAGACCAAAATCCCGATCGACGCCGCTCTGAGATCGTGGACGGAGAGTTGCCGGCCAATTCCCGTCTCATTCAGGACGAACTTGCCCGTGCCTATGGGGTCTCGCGCCAGCCGGTCCAGCAGGCTCTCCTGCTGCTCCGAGACCGAGGGCTGGTCCGCGAGGCTCCCGGGCGGGGCCTAATCGTCGCGCCGCTCGACGTCGATTTTGTCCGAAACCTCTATGAGATACGCGTCTTGCTCGACGGTCTTGCGGCGCGTCTCGCCGCCGAGCGGGCACCCGAGCGCGCAAAGATCGAGGGACCTGCCTACCTTGAAAAGGGCCGTATTGCGGTTGAAAGGGGTTCGCTGAGCGAACAAATCGAAGCAGACATGCGGTTCCACGCCTTTATCAATGAGCTTTCCGGCAATCCATTGATAGGCGAGACCACCGCCCCCCACTGGCCGTATCTGCGCCGCGTCATGGGAGAGGTGCTGCGAGACGACTCGCAGATGCCGCAGACCATACTTGGCGAACACGTCGCAATACTTGACGCTGTGATCGCCGGCGATGGCGCAAAGGCGGAGACGCTCAGCCGGGAGCACATTTCCAGGGCTGCAAAAATCTTTGTACAGCGCCTGAAGGCGCAACAGGAGTCTTCGGAACAAGAGATGCGTCAGCGCCGCACGCGACGTATCCGGTGATATGCGCAAGAATTGACGCCCGACTGGTATAGGTCCATCCCGACTCGGAGCGCTACATCGCGGGATGTCGGCGTCGGAATACTTGCGGTGGCCCAGCTGTCCGCGTCGACCATTCGCAAGAGGCCACAATTAGTCCTCTAGCGTAAACCCGACCCGCAATACGACCTGGTAATGCCGAACGGAGCCGTTTTCGATATGGCCTCTCGTCTGCAAGACCTCAAACCACTTCATCTCGCGAATCGTTTTTGACGCGCGCGTTATCGCATTCTGAATGGCATCTTCGATACTCTTGTCGGAAGATCCCGCGAGATCCAGGATCTTATAGACATGATCCTTCATGTCGGGTGTGGCCGGCATGGCGAACCTCCGTTACAAATCGGTGGCGCAGTCAGCCGCGAAGAAGAAGCCCGACGAGCGTGCCGCGCGCCGGGCCCCTCCTTGGGGGCATCGCGGAGACTGAACTCCACTCGCCCTCTACCGTTATTGGGACGCAATTGTTTTAATCGCGCAAGTGGGCCGTCTCGCGACGCACAACGTGTAGCCGCGCTGCAGCAAGGCTTCGACCAACTTTTTTTCGCGGCGGCGACATTAAGTGGCAGCGAAATCGAGTCTCACAATTTTCGGTCGCCCCCCCGATGAGGTGCTAGTCTTCCCAAGAAAACCACGTGAGCCTCAAAGGCCGGAGGCCGCCAACGACGGGGAAGAAACATGGCTGGCAAATCGACGCAAGCTACGTGGGATCCGTTCATCCTTGCCGCGCAATTCCAGCGAATCGCACAACAGAGCCAGACGCTGATGCAGCGCTTCGTATCCAATCAGATGGATGCGACGCAATTTGGTATGGGCGATACCTCGACCCTCGGTTTCGACTTCTTCGACCTCATGCACAAGGTCATGACGGACCCGACCGCGGTCGCGACTGCTCAGATAGATCTCATGAATAACGGCCTGGCAGTCTGGCAGAAAACTGCTGAACGCATGTTTATGCTTGGCGCGAACGAGAAGGACGGACCGAGAGACAAGCGGTTCAAGCATGCCGATTGGAGCGAGAATGCGATCTTCAGCTTTATAAAAGAGAGCTACCTCGTTGCCGCCAACTCGATCCTTTCAGCGGTCCGCGACGTAAAGGGGATGGACAAGACATCGGCGCGCAAGGTCGATTTCTACACACGCCAATTCGTCGATGCCATCTCACCTTCGAACTTTATTGCCACGAACCCCGAGGTGCTCACCGCAACCCTTGAATCAGGCGCGCAGAACCTACTCCGTGGGCTAGAGAATCTTCTCGTCGATTTGGAGCGTGGCAACGGTCGTCTCGCGATCACCATGACCGACATGAACGCATTCCGCCTCGGTGAGAATACCGCGACGACGCCCGGGAAGGTGGTCTACCAGAACGAATTGATGCAACTGATCCAATACCGACCCTCAACGAACGATGTGCGAAAGCGGCCACTGCTTATCGTTCCACCATGGATCAACAAATTTTACGTCCTCGATTTGCAGCCGAAGAATTCCTTCATCAAGTGGGCCGTCGATCAAGGACATACGGTTTTCGTTATCTCGTGGGTGAATCCCGATGAGAAACTCGCGGATAAGGGCTTTGAAGATTACATGCTCGAGGGACCTTTGGCCGCGCTGGATGCGATCGAAATCGCGAGTGGAGAGCGGCGGGCCAATACGGTTGGATATTGCCTCGGCGGCACCTTGCTCGCCTCGACGGCCGCCTATTTGGCGGCGAAGCGTGACGACCGGATCACGAGTGCAACCTATTTTGTGACGCTCGTCGATTTTTCCGACGTCGGCGACATGGCCGTCTTTATCGATGACACGCAACTGGCTTCACTCGAAAGACGGATGTCTGAACGCGGCTATCTGGAAGCGCAGGATATGGCAACCTCGTTCAATATGTTAAGGGCGAATGACCTAATTTGGTCCTTCGCCGTGAACAACTATCTGCTCGGCAAAGAGCCGCTACCGTTCGACCTCCTCTTCTGGAATTCGGACTCAACACGCATGCCGGCGGCTATGCATTCATTCTATTTGCGTAAAATGTATCAGCAGAACCTGTTGGCAAGACCCGGGGGATTAAGCCTTGCCGGTACTCCGATCGATCTGTCGAAAATCACAACGCCGAGTTTCATTCTCGCGACGCGCGAAGATCACATCGCTCCGTGGAAATCAACATATGCCGCAACACGGCTGTATTCTGGACCGATCAAGTTCGTCCTGTCAGCCTCGGGACATATGGCCGGCGTTATCAGTGCGCCAGGCAGCAAGTATGGCCACTGGACAAACGACAACTTGCTACCCAGCCCGGAAGATTGGCTCGCTCACGCCACGGCTCATCAAGGATCATGGTGGCCGCTTTGGGACGAATGGGTGACGCAACTTGACGCGCAACGTGTTTCTGCACGTGAGCCCGGCGGTGGCAAGCTCCCGATTATCGAGGATGCCCCCGGTTCGTACGTGCGGATGAGATCCTAGGTCCGTACCTAGTCCATACCGTGCGCGGCGTCGCCTTGCTCATTTCCAATGCCGCCGCTTTTCGAATAGCGTCCTCGTTTGGGAATGTCGGCTTTCTATTCCTGGGCTCAGGGACGATTTTGGCTTCCCGGGCGCGTGGTAGGCGCCTGCCTTGACGGCGGCCGATCGGGGACAGCGGGTTCTCGGTGGATGCCAGTGTCATGGAGGTCAACGCCAGCCGCTATCATGCGATCGAGCCCGAGAAGATTGACTGGAAGGCTATCAAGTAGCCGCGCTGTTCGGTCCGAGAGTATCTCGATGCGCCTGGATTAGCCGAAGAGTTTGAACCTGGACGCAAGCTTCCGAGGACTACTTCAGTCGCGGCGGGGATGGTTGCCTTCTGGATGATCACATTCGCTCTGAGTATCTGCATGTCGTGCAGGCTCATTCAGCATCTCCAAGAGCGCTCCGAATATCACCGCGGGCAAACAAGCTAAAAGCATGGACAATCCTCCCGCACCTGTCCACGTAGCCGACTTTCGAACCCCGCGTGCTTGGATGCCTGATTCCGTACAGTGACATAACCGTTCTCGCGATATTCAATTTCGCGAACCTTCCGAGCATATCTTAGGTATCTGTTAATTAGATCGTTGTCGCTGGGATTGAATTGAATTTGCCTTTCCATGGCGGCAAGATCTTCGCGTAGAACTGCAGCGTCCAATATGGGCGCCAGATGTTGTTGCATAGTCGTCGCTCCTTTGCAGGGTCGTCGCTCCTTTGCAGGTACAACGAGCCTCTTCCGGGCAGCGTTCCTCCTAAGAGCCCGTTTGGCCATGCAACAATGCATGGAACTTTCTCTTAGCCCTCAGCTAATAGCACCAGCTTCGTCCCAGAAAATACCTGGACGGTAGCTAAATACGCAAGGTCGCGATCCGAGCGGGTCCAAAAGTGGGACGTCGTTCGACTGGCAGCTTTTAGCGGCTCATCTTCCTCATTCGTAGCTGTTGTCACGTGCTTCACATCGCCAACTAGGAGCGATTTTCGCTTGCGCTGGCGTTAGCACGAACTGTCGGCCAAACGCGACAATTGAATCGGCACGGCGGGAGAAGCAGGCCGATGATTTTCCGAAGTGAAAAGTCTGGCTAATCAGGCAAAGCAAGCCAGGACAAGATCAATGCCGAGATTGGAGCACTAAACAGCGCTTCGACGGGAATCACGCGGTGCGACTGCCGCGGTTCGGCATGCCGCCGAGCGCGATGATGTCCGCGCTCAATTGCTCGATGGTGGTGCGATGCCGCATCGCGGTCTGCCGGATCAGCGTAAAGGCATCATCTTCGGAGAGGGCGTGGTTGCGCATCAGTTGCAGCACGGCACCAAAGACGATGCGGCGGGAGCGGATGCGTTCTTCCAGCTTCTCGACATGCGCGGCTTCCTCGATCCGCCGCTGCGCGCAATCGAAGGCGACCACCAGCGCGGTATAAAGCCCCGCCGACCGCACCGGTTTGATCAGAAACGAGGCGGGCTGCAGGTCGAGCAGCCATTTTAACCGGCTTGGCGTTTCGGTACCGATCAGGGCGATGACCGGAGCGTTCGCCTTCAAAGCCGGCGCGGTGTCGCATTTGATAGGCATGGTATCCGCGTCAAGCACGATCACATCGACGGATATTTGCGGGGTGATCGGCTGCTCGGGGTCAGTCTCCGTGACTGACATGCCCAGCCGGTTGAGTTGCCGGCGAACGTTGGCAATCTCGCGCTCGTCTCTCGTGATGACGAGTGCGTGCCGGCCGCGCACGGAAAAGGGCGATGGTCGCGTCATTTCACAACACGCAAATAGGCTGGCCGCTTGGCAGCCGGATCGGCTCCATGGCTCAGCTTCGCAGCGAATGATGCCAAATCGAGGCTGGACAAATAGGGGTCGGGGCGTTCGGGCGCGTCTGCCTCCCAGAAGATCTTGAACTGCGAGCCCTGCACGGAGCGGGCCAGGCGCGGGGTCAGGAAACAATGATTGTTGTCGGCATCCACCCAGATCGGTCCCTGCGGGGAACCATAACGGTGATTGGCGGCGGCACGCCGGACCGCAGCTACATCACGAGAGCCGGCGCGGCGGATGGCGCGCGCCAGCAGCATGACGCACACATAGGTCGACTGGCTGTCCACCGAGACATGGCTGTCGCTGCCGTGGCGGGCCTTCCAGCGCGCGACGAACGCGCGGTTCTCGGCGATTTCGATGCTCTCGAAATAGGCCGATGAGGTGATGCAGCCGACGGCAGCTTCCGCTCCGATCATCTTCAGTTCGGGTTCGCAGAGACTGCAACTCAGTGTGGGAATGGTCAGCCCCGCGCGCTTCGATGCGTCGTGCAGCGCGCGCATGAAGGCGTAACTCGATTCTCCGACCAGCGTATTGAAAACCGCGGGCGGCTTTCGATCGATGATCTCCGTTACGATATGATCGACCGCGGTTTCGCCGAGCTCCAGTAGACGTTCCGCGAGAATGCGACCACCCGCGGACGTGACGATTTCGCGCAGCACGCGGTTGGTTTCCCAGGTCCAGATATAATTGGAGCCGGCGCAGAACACGTCGCTGGAAATGTGTTCCAGCATATGCCGGACCAGCGGCACGACCGTGTGGTTCGGCGCCGCGCCGACATAAATCACGTTGTCGCTGCTCTCGAAGCCCTCATAGCGCGCAGGGTGCCAGAGCAGACGGTCGGTGCGCTCGACGATTGGGATGACCTGCTTGCGGGAGGCGGACGTATAGCAGCCGACAATATGCTCGACCTGTTCCTGGCGAATGAGGTCGTCGCAAGCGGCGTGATAGGCGGGAACGATTCCGGCGGGATCGCGCAAATGCGGCGTGAAACCGAAATCGAATTCGTTGCTCTGATTGACCTCATCGACAGCCATCAGCGCGCTCTTTTCCATCTCGCGCCCCATCATCGCATAAGGGCCGGATCGAGAAAATACGAGGCCGAGAGGGATGGACGGCTTTGCCATCAGATTGGTCCGGGAAGCTTGCAGCGTATCTCATCGCGACAAGATCGATTTGTCACCTGCCGTTGCCGGCAGGCATTTCCGCGGCTATTGGGCTCGACCCGCTCAAAAAAGCAGCCGGCCTCTCATTGACAACGCCAGCGAGACTAAGACACAATCCTTCCCCACGTAAATACGTGCGTTGCGAAAGCGTTCTCGCACAGCCGATGTCGTCTGGGTGACAACCGTCTCCTTCCGCTCTCGCACGTAGGCTGACACGACCATCGATAGCTACGGCAGAGAAGCCATTCGGGGCCCTTGCAGGCCACGGGTGGCTTGTTTCGTTTTTCGGCCGAACGGTACGGGTTGACGCATGGTGGTTCGCCTCCCGACTCCTGAGCAGATCAACCATCTCGCAGCGGGTTTCGGCCTTGTGCTGACTGCGGATGAACTTGCTGCATTCCAGCAGGCCTTCAAGGGACCGCTCGCTTCGTACAGCCGGCTCGATGAACTGGTTGCTCCGGCGCTTGCGCCGGTGGCGCCCCGTTCGCCGGGCTATCGGCCGCCGATTTCAGAAAATCCCTATGGCGCCTGGTACTGGAAGACGGACATCAAGACCGGCAGCGAAGGCCTGTTGAGCGGCAAGAGGGTCGCGATCAAGGACAACATCTGCGTCGCCGGCGTGCCGATGATGAATGGCTCGGCCTTGCTTGAGGGCTATGTGCCCGAATTCGACGCCACTGTGGTGACGCGCATTCTTGACGCCGGAGGGACGATCGCCGGCAAGGCGGCCTGCGAGGATCTGTGCTTCTCGGGCGCGAGCCACACCTGCGCAACCGGTGTGATCCGCAACCCGCATAATCCTGCGCACAGCGCCGGCGGCTCCTCGGGCGGAAGCGCAGCGCTGGTTGCCGCAGGCGAAGTGCCGATGGCACTTGGGGGCGACCAGGGCGGGTCGATCCGCACGCCTTCGAGTTGGTGCGGCGCATATGGGCTAAAGCCGACTTGGGGCCTGGTCCCGACCACGGGCGCGATGCCGATCAGCTACTCCGTCGATCATTGCGGGCCGATCTGCGCATCGGTCGACGATGTCGCGCGGCTATTGACCGTGATTGCCGGTCACGACGGTTGGGACACGCGAACTATCGCCGCGCGGCCCGGCGACTATCTGGGCGCGCTGGCCAAGCCCGCACGAGGCCTACGCGTCGGCGTCTTGCGCGAAGGGTTTGGCCATCCGGAAAGCGATCCCGCGGTGAGCGAGAAAGTCAAGCAGACGATCGCCTCATTGGCGAAAGCCGGGGTCGAGAGCACCGAGGTTTCCGTGCCCTGGCATCTCGACGGGCCGCATGTCTGGAGCGGCGTGATCTTGGAGGGCGCCGCCGAGATGATGCTGAAGGGATACGGCGTCGGCAACAACGTCCAGGGCTATTATCCGGTCTCGATGCAGGAAGCGCTGGCTCGCGGCATGGGTACGCGCGTCAACGACGTCTCGGCCACCGTTAAGCTCGTGCTGATCCTTGGCGAATATATGCACCGCAACTATCACGGGCGATACCATTCCAAGGCACAGAATTTAAGGGTGCTTTTGCGCCGCGCGTATGACGAGGCCTTGCAGAAGTTCGATGTGCTGGCGATGCCGACCATTCCGTTCACGGCAACGCCCATTCCACCGGCCGACGCGCCGCTCATCACCCAGATCGACACCGCGCTCAACATGCAGGCGAACACCTGCTCATTTGATGTGTCGGGACATCCCGCATTCACGGTGCCGTGCGGACGGATCAACGGTCTTCCGGTCGGCTTGATGCTGGTTGGGCGGCATTTCGAGGAAGCGACCTTGATAAGGCTGGCCGCAGCTATCGAGGCAAGCGGCGACTGGAAGCTCAATTAGACGCGCCCGATCACGTTGGGCGCTGGCGTGCGATTTGCACGTGGAATGTCAAGGTGATTGCAACGGCGTGGAGGGCGTAAGGCAATGAGCATCAATCGCAGGACGTTTTTGCAGAGCGCAGCGGTAACCGCTGCCACCGGCATGTTTTCTTCGATAACTTGGGCCGACACGCCGATCGGTGTGGCCGGTATCCACGATCTCTCGGGCGGGCTCGACATCTACGGCAAGCCGATGGTGGATGCGCTGACGCTCGCAGTTGAGGAAGCCAACGCCGCCGGCGGGCTGTTGGGGCGTCAGATCAAGCTGATCAATTATGACCCGCAATCCAACATGCAGCTCTATACGCAGTTCGCCCAACAGGCAGCGCTGAAGGACAAGGTAGCCGTCGTGCATGGCGGCATTACCTCGGCTTCGCGCGAGGTTATCCGCCCCGTGCTCGATCGGTTCAAGACGCTTTATTTCTACAACACTCAATATGAAGGCGGTGTCTGCGACCGCGATCAGTTCGACACCGGCGTGACGCCGGCCCAGACAGTCGAAAAACTCGTGCCCTACGCCATGAAAAAATGGGGCAAGAAGGTTTACGTTGTCGCCGCCGATTACAATTACGGCCAGATCACCTCGCAATGGGTGAAGAAATACGTTCTCGAGAACGGCGGCGAGGTATCGTCGATCGATTACTTCCCGCTCGACGTCACCAATTTCGGTCCGACCATTTCCAAGATCCAGGCGGCCAAGCCAGATTTCGTGTGGTCGGCCCTGGTGGGCGGCGCGCATATCTCCTTTTACCGTCAATGGGCGGCCGCCGGCATGCGGGCGAGCATTCCGATGGCATCGACCACGTTCGCGGTCGGCAACGAGCACATCGTGCTGTCGCCACAGGAATGCAACGGCATGCTGATCTGCTACAACTATTTCCAAGATCTCAAAAACCCCGTCAACGAGGCATTCGTCGCGAACTTCCACAAACGCTTTGGCGCCGACTATCCCAACATTACCGAGCTGGCGATGGGCACCTATCAAGGCTTTCGACTGTGGGCGGAGGCGGTCAAGAAGGCCGGCAGCATCGACCGTATGAAGGTCATCGAGGCGCTGGAGACCGGCATCAGCATCGATGCGCCTTCGGGCAAAGTGACCATAGATCCGCCGACGCATCACTGCGTGCTCGACGTTCACATCGCTGAAGTCAGCGACAAAAAGCTCAAGGTGCTCGAAGATTTCGTCCAGCAGAAACCCGCGGATACTGCCGCGGTCTGCAATCTCATCAAGAATCCGACCGACAACCAGCAATATGTCATCAAGATCTGATGGCTGAGGCCTCGGGCCGTGACCATGGGAATGTGAAGGTGGATCTCGTTGCGCTCCTGGCGATCCAAGTCGTTTACGCCGTGGCGAGCCTGGCGCTGATCAGCATTGGTCTTGCGATCATCTTCGGGATGATGCGAGTCATCAATCTCGCCCATGGCGAATTCCTGATGCTGGGCGGCTATGCCGCAATTGTCGCGGCCTCGCACGGCATCAGCATTTGGCTTTCGATTCTCGTGGTGGCGCCGATCGTGGTCGGCGTTATCGGCATCATCGTCGAGCGTACGATCATCCGCTTTCTCTATGGGCGGATGATCGATACCATGCTTGCGACCTGGGGCCTCAGCCTCTTCCTGGTCGGGCTCACGACGGCGATCTTTGGCAACACCACGGTCGGCATCTCGGCTCCACTTGGTAGCATCGAGATCGGCGCTTATCGCACTAGCGTGTACACGCTGTTCGTGATCGCCGTCGCGGTGGTGGTGCTGGGCGTCATCTTCGCGGTCATGCGCTGGACCCGGCTCGGTCTGATCGCGCGCGGCACGATGCAGAACGCCAATATGGCTGCAGCCCTAGGCGTCAATCCGCCGCGCGTCTATGCCGTCACCTTCGGCATCGGGGCGGCGTTATCAGGTCTTGCCGGCGCGGTGCTGGCGCCGGTATCGGGCGTGTTTCCGACCATCGGCGTCGCCTATGTGGCGAAATCGTTCATCACGGTGATCGGCGGCGGTGCCGCCATCATCAGCGGAACGGTTTCGGCGTCGGCTTTGTTCGGTACCGTCAACCAGATCGCCACCTTCATCACCACGCCCGTGTTCGGCGAGGTTGCCTTGCTCGCTGCCGCGATTGTCCTGATCCGGTTGCTGCCGCAAGGCATCACCGGCCGCTTCTTTCGGAGAGGCCTGTGAGCGGCCGCAATCTTAATCTTCTCGGCCTCATCTTGGTCGGCATAATCGGCCTCGTTTTCATGTGGCTGACGCCGCGCTTTGCGGAACTCGACACCGTGCTCGATCTGACGGTGTACATGATCATGGCGATACTGGCGCTCAGTCTCGCCCTGATCTGGGGTTATGGCGGCATTCTCTGCTTCGGACAAGCGGCATTCTTTGGGCTCGGCGCCTACACCTACGCGATCGCGATGTTCAACATCGGCGAGAGCACTATACCCTTTTTGCTCGCGATCCTCCTGCCAGCCGCCTTTGCTGCACTTCTCGGCTACTTCATGTTTTATGGCCGTATCAGCGACGTCTATCTCGGCGTCATCACGCTGACGGTAACGCTGATCCTGTTCAATTCGGTGAATTCCACGGCGGGCCCGGAATTCCATATCGGCGTGGCACGGCTTGGCGGCTTCAACGGCATTCCTGGCATCCCGCCGCTCAACCTTCCTTTCGACAAGAATGCGCCGATCAGTCTGGAAGGCATGTTCTATCTCTCGACGGGCGCGCTGCTTTTGACCTATTTCGGACTGCGGCTGCTGCTGGCGAGCCAGTTCGGCCGTGTCATTGTCGGCATCCGCGAAAATGAGCGCCGGACCGAGCTACTCGGCTACGATCCGCGTGTTTACAAGCTCGCAACTTTTACCATCGGCGGCGCGCTGGCCGGGTTTGCCGGCTGCCTCTTCGCCAACTGGGGCAGTTTCGTCAGCCCGACGATCTTCGGCCTCGCGCAGTCGGCGCAAATCATCATCTGGGTCATTGTCGGGGGACGCGGCACATTGATCGGTCCGGTGATCGGCTGCATCGGCATCCAATGGCTCAGCGCGGCGTTAGGCGCGAACCAGCCGAGTGGCGGCTCGGATCTGTGGTCGAAGGTATTCGCCAATGCACCGCTGATTCTCGGCGTAATTCTGATTGCCTTCGTGCTGCTGATGCCCAAGGGCTTGGTGCCGACGCTGGCCGATGTCGGGCAAGCGCTCTTGGGCTCGCGCCGCCGGCGCAAGCAGCGCGGCCTCGAGGCGCAACAAGCGGAGTAGGACGATGGCCCAGCCGCTTTTGCAAACCATCGATCTCAGCATGCATTTCGGCGGCGTCAAGGCGGTGCGCCACGTCAACTTCAGGCTGGCGGAAGGCGAGCTGCGCTGTCTGATCGGCCCGAACGGCGCGGGAAAGAGCACATTCTTCAAGATGCTGACCGGCCAGCTCCAGCCGAGCCATGGCCAGGTGCTGTTCCGCGGCCACGACATTTCCCAAGCCTACGCGCATGAGATTGCGCGGCGCGGCATCGGCATCAAAACGCAAGTGCCCAGTGTCTTCGATGGTTTGAGTGTGCGCGAGAACATCTGGCTTGCGGCGAGCCGCATTTGTTCGGGTGAACGCGCCAGGCGTTTGGTCGATGAGATGCTCGAGCGCATCGGCCTGACGGAAGCAGCCGAACGGCCGGTGGGCCAACTGGCCCATGGTCAGCGGCAGTGGGTTGAGCTTGGGCTCGTGCTGTCGACCAATCCAGAACTCATTCTGCTCGATGAGCCGGCGGCCGGCCTCACCCACGAAGAGGTCTTGAAAACGGCTGAGATCGTTCGCGAGATCAACCGCAGCAAGGCCCTGATCGTCGTCGAGCACGACATGCAATTCGTTCGCATGATCGCCAAGCGGGTGACCGTCTTCAACCAGGGCAGTGTTTTGGTTGAAGATACCGTGGAGAATATCATGCTCAATCCGCTGGTGCGTGACATTTATCTTGGCAAGCGAGCCGCCGCATGATGCTCGATGTGCAAGGACTTCGCGCGGGTTACGGCCGCATTCCGATCCTCAACGGGATCGGCTTTGCCGTGAACGAAGGGGAATTTATCGGCATCCTTGGCCACAATGGCATGGGCAAGACGACACTGTTGCGCGCGCTGATGGGCTTTGTGCCGGCGACGGCCGGTCGGGTACAATTCACTGGCCAAGACGTGACCGCGCTCGAGCCGCACCGGCGTTCGCGACTCGGACTTGGCTATGTGCCGCAGGGGCGGGAAATCTTTCCGGGTCTGAGCGTCTACGAAAATTTGCGGATGGGCTGCGCTAAGCAGCCGGGCAGCTCAGAGGATGAGACCATCGCGACGGTGCTGGAGGAGTTTCCGCGCCTGAAAGGGCTGCTCGACCGTTCCGGCAGCGCGCTATCCGGCGGCGAGCAGCAGCTCTTGGCGATTGCACGGTGCCTCTGCGGCAAACCGCGTCTGGTGCTCCTGGACGAGCCGACGGAAGGCATCCAGCCCTCGATCATCGATGACATCATCGAGACGCTGCAGCAATTGCGCGACAGGAGCGGCTTGACCATGATTCTGGTCGAGCAGAATCTCGACTTCATCGCTGCGCTGTCGCAGCGGATATTGATCATTCAGAAGGGCAGGATCACCCAGGAGGTTAAGCCCGACGATCTGCGCAACGCCGGCGTTGTCGGCGAGTTCATCGGAATCACGGCCTGAGGTGTGCGATGATGTCCGTCGCCCGCCTCAGCTTCTCGGATAGAGGACACCCTTTTCCAAAAGCGGGTGCCCATCACTTCCGGATCAAGTTCTAAGCTCGATCAAGCTGAAAACGACCGTAAGGAGAACAAGCCATGGCAGTCAGACGACCAACCCTCGATCAGTTGCGCTCCGTCGCCGAGGATCTCGGCATGACCATGAGCGACGTAGAGCTGAAATCCTATGATGCGCTGCTGCAGGGGAACTACGCCGCTTATGACGTGGTCGATGCGATGGCCGACTACGTGCCGCCGGTGAAATATGCGCGCACGCCCGGTTACCGTCCCGAAGGCGAGGAGAACAAATATAACGCCTGGTATATCAAGACGGAGATCAAAGGTGCTCCCGGCGGCAAGCTCGCCGGCAAGAAGATCGCCCTGAAGGACAATATTTGCCTCGCCGGCGTGCCCATGATGAACGGCGCCTCGACGCTGGAAGGCTATACGCCGGATACCGATGCCACCATTGTCACACGCATGCTGGACGCCGGCGGCACGATCGTCGGCAAGGTGCACTGTGAATATTTCTGCTTCTCCGGCGGCAGCCACACCTGCGCGGCGGGCCCGGTCCACAATCCTCACAAGATGGGCTATTCGGCCGGCGGCTCGTCTTCAGGCAGTGCGGTGGTGGTTGCGCTCGGGGAAGCCGACATGGCGATCGGCGGCGACCAGGGCGGCTCGATCCGTATTCCGTCTTCCTTCAGCGGCATCTATGGGATGAAGCCGACCTACGGTCTCGTCCCCTATACCGGCGTGATGCCGATCGAGCTCACGCTCGATCACACAGGTCCGATGACGCGCAACGTGCGCGACAATGCGCTGCTGCTGGAAGTGCTGGCCGGTCCGGATGGATTGGACCCGCGGCAAGGCGCGCCTAAAGTATCAAGCTATACCGAAGCGCTCGGCGCAGGTGCGCGGGGCTTGCGCATCGGCGTGGTGCGCGAAGGTTTTGGGCACGCGAGCTCCGAGTCGGACGTTGATGCGAAGGTCAAGACGGGAGCGGATCTATTCGCCAAGCTCGGCGCCGCCGTCGAGGAAATCTCGGTGCCGATGCACCTCGTGGCCCCGGCGATCTGGCTGCCGATCGCTGCTGAAGCCGCCACCGAGTTCATGATGAAGGGTAATGGCATGGGCACCAACTGGCGCGGCCTTTACAACACGACTCTTTTGGATGCCCACTCGGCCTGGAGGCACCGCGCCGACGAACTCTCGGACAGTCTCAAAATCACGATGCTGCTCGGGCAGTATTTCACCAAGCACTACCGCGGGCATTTTTACGCCAAAGCGCAGAACCTGAATCGGAAGGTGCGCGCGGCCTATGATGCGGCATTGGCCAAATATGATCTGTTGCTGATGCCGACACTGCCGATGAAGGCGACGCCGCTGCCGCCGGCGGATGCGCCGCGCGAACTTTATATCCAGCGCGCCTTCGAGATGGTGCCGAACACCGCGCCTTTCAACGGTAGCGGGCATCCTGCGATGAGCCTTCCATGCGGAATGAGCGACGGCTTACCCGTCGGTCTGATGCTGATCGGAAAATATTATGACGAGCCGACGATCTATCGCGCCGCCGCGGCTTTCGAAAGCGCGGGCGACTGGACCAAGATGTAGCCGATAACGCGGCCGCCTTTTGCGAAAAGCCGGCCACGTTCCTTATTCACGGGAGGCGGTTATGGACCTCGGGCTGAAGGGAAAGTGCGTACTCGTGACCGGCGGAAGCAAGGGCATCGGCCTAGCGATCGCCGAACTCTTTGCGGATGAAGCCGCGAACGTCGCGATCTGCGCCCGCAATGTCGAAGAAGTTGCCAAGGCGGTCAAATTGTTGGCGGCCAAAGACATCAAGGCCTGGGGGCAGGCCATCGACGTCGCCGACCCCACCGCCTTGAAGGCTTGGATCGACGGCGCCGCTGCTGAACTGGGCAGCATCGATACCATCGTCTGCAACGTCAGTGCGCTCGCCGTCGGCGATACGCCCGAAAGCTGGGAAAAATCCTTCCGGACCGACATGATGCACACCGTCAATTCAGTGGCGGCGGCGAGACCTTATCTCGAGAAATCCAAATCGGCCTCAATCATCATCGTCTCGAGCGTATCGGGTTTTGAGGTCGATTTCGCGGCCGGTTCGTACGGGGCGATCAAGGCGGCCTTGATCCATTATTCCAAGGGGCTCAGCAAGCAGCTCGTCTCCAAAGGTATCCGCGTCAACGTGGTCTCGCCGGGCAACACGTATTTCGAAGGCGGGATCTGGCACAATATCGAACGCGGCAACCCGGATTTTTTCAGCACCGCGATGTCGCTCAATCCGACGGGCCGAATGGGAACGGCCGAGGAAGTTGCGGCTGGCGTGGTGTTTCTCGCAAGCCCGGTGGCCAGCCGCATCTCCGGCACAAATCTTATCATCGACGGCGCGCTGACTAGCGCCGTCTGAGGCGAACGCTGCACCTACGCGGAACGTGGGTGCCCAACCCGTACGTTTAGATATGAATTGCATGGCCCAGTGATTTCAGCGCCGCCTCGTGAAAGGCCTCACTTTGGGTTGGATGCGCGTGGATGGTCATGGCGATATCCTCGAGGCGCGCACCCATCTCCAGCGCAAGGCTGAACGCTGCCGAAAGCTCGGCGATGCCTGCGCCTACGGCCTGGATGCCGAGCAGTAGATGATTGTCGGCCCGCGCCACGGTGCGGATGAAGCCGTCCTCCCGATCAAGAGTCAGTGCGCGGCCGTTGGCCTTGAACGGAAAGAGGTCCGTCTTGATTTCAAAAGCCTCGCTGCTCGCCTCGCTCGGTGACAGGCCGACGGTGACGATCTCGGGATCGGTGAAGCAGATCGCCGGGATCGAAATCCTATCCCAGGCGCGCCGGCGTCCGGCGATAATCTCGGCCACGATCTCGCCTTGCGCCATGGCGCGATGCGCCAGCATCGGTTCTCCAGTGACGTCGCCGATTGCGAATACGCCGCGCATCGAGGTACGGCATCCATCGTCGATTCGGATCGAAGGTCCGTCCATGTCGAGATCAAGAAGGTCGAGGCCAAAACCGGTGGTAGCGGGTTTGCGGCCGACCGTGACAAGGATTTTGTCGGCTTCAAGTGTTGTCTGTCCGCCGTCGGCGGTCTCGGTCGCGAGCGCAGTGCCATCGGCTGCGAGCGCCTTCGCTTTCGCGCCTGTCAGAACCGCCACCCCGAGCACGCGGAGGTGCCTGGCGACGGGCCCGCTCAAGTCGCCATCATATTGCGGCAGGATGCGCGGTTCGGACTCCACCACGGTGACGGCTGCGCCCAATTTGGCGAAGGCCGTGCCGAGCTCAAGGCCAATATAACCGCCGCCGACTACGACGAGCCTCTTCGGCACCTCGATAAGCGCCAAGGCCTCGGTCGATGAGATCACGCGGCCGCCGAAAGGAAGCGACGGCAGCTCGATTGGCTTGGAGCCTGTTGCGATCACGACGGCTTCGGCGTGGACCAGTTGAGGACCCGACGGCGTCTCGACTTCGACCATCTTGCCGTCGCGAAAGCGGGCGCGACCAGCCACGAATCTGACGCCGGCTCGCTTCAGGAGTCCGGCCACGCCGCCATTGAGGCGCCGGACGATACTGTCTTTCCAGGCCACGGTCCTGGCGAAGTCGAGCGTTGGCTTCTCGGTGAAGATGCCGAACGCGCTCTTACCCTCTGCGGCGCGCGCGATGGTTTCATACTCGCCGGCCGCATGGATCAGAGCCTTCGAAGGAATGCAGCCGACATTGAGACAGGTTCCACCCGGCTTTTCGGCCTCGATGACGATCGTATCGATGCCGAGTTGGCCGGCACGGATCGCGCACGTATACCCGCCGGGGCCTGCGCCGATGATGAGAAGATTGCAGGAGATTTCATCCATTTGCCTGACTGCCAATGAAGATCATCGCCGGCGTTTCCAGTAGCTCTTTGATCCGCTGCACGAACTGCGCGGCGTCAAAGCCGTCGATCACCCGGTGGTCGAAGCTCGAGGAGAGGTTCATCATCTTGCGCGGCACAAATGCCGTGCCGTCCCAGTGCGGACGGGTTGCGATCCGGTTGACGCCAATTATCGCCACCTCCGGATGATTGATGATGGGCGTTGTCGCCAGTCCGCCCAACGCGCCGAGTGACGTGATCGTGATGGTCGAGCCCGTGAGTTCATCGCGGGTTGCGGTGCCCGCTCGTGCAGCATCGGCGAGCCGGGTGACCTCGGCCGCACAATCGAACAGGTCGCGCGCCTCCGCGTGCCGTACGACCGGCACCATCAGGCCGGCCGATGTCTGGGTTGCAATCCCGATGTGGACGCCGGCGTGCTGGTGTACGATCCCGGTCCCGTCGTCGAAATGGGCGTTGAGATGGGGCTGCTCTGCAATCGCGCGCACCAGGGCGCGCATGAGGAATGGCAGCAGCGTCAGCTTCGGCAGGCCGGATCGTTTCCGATCGTTGAGCCTGGCGCGTAGCTCCTCGAGCGCAGTGACATCGATCTCCTCGATATAAGTGATGTGCGGGATGCGCGAGCTCGCAATCGACATCTTCTCAGCGATCTTCCGGCGCAGACCGGTGATCTTGATGCCTTCGATCGCGGTTTTCGGCTGATAGGATGCCGCGGCCGCGCCGCTGCGGCCGCGCGCGAGATAGGTTTCGAGATCGTCGTGGGTGATCCGCCCGGCCGGGCCTGTGCCGCGAAGCTGCCGCAAGTCGACGCCCGCTTCCCGCGCGCGGAGCCGGACCGCCGGCGCGGCCAAAGGCCGTTCGCCCGCGCTGCGAAGCGGCGTTGCGACGTGCTGCAGCGTTGGTGCGACGACCGGCCGGCCTGCGGGCGGTGCGCTTGGGGCGTCGTCTGGCTTTCGGGCTGAAGGGGCTGCAGCGCGCGGTGCCGGCTTCGCTCTCTCCGTCGTCGGCTCGCTCTTGGCGTCGACACTCAGCCGGACAAAGTCAGAGCCGATCGCGAGCATATCGCCGACCTCTCCGGCAAGCCACACCACCTGGCCGTCCGCCGGCGACGGAATTTCGACCGTTGCCTTGTCGGTCATGACGGCGCCGAGCATGTCGTCTTCGCGCACGATGTCACCGACCTTCACGTGCCATTCCACCAGCTCGGCTTCCGCGATGCCTTCGCCGATGTCGGGCAGCTTCACGACACGCTCGGCCATTTCATGTTTCCAGCGTTGCGAGCAGTGCACGGCCAATCCGCGAGGGTCCCGGGAAGTAGTCCCATTCCTGCGCATGCGGGTAGGGGGTGTCCCAGCCGGCGACGCGCACGATCGGTGCTTCCAGATGGTAGAAACAGCGTTCCTGCACCAGTGCGCTGAGCTCGGCACCAAAGCCCGAGGTCAATGTCGCCTCATGCACGATCACGCATCGTCCGGTCTTTTTGACCGAAGTCTCGATGGTTTCGAGATCGAGCGGCAGCAGAGTGCGAAGATCGATGATCTCCGCATCGACACCGGTTTCCGCCACCGCGCTCTCGGCGACATGAACCATCGTGCCATAGGCAAGAACGGTAACGGCCGTGCCTTGCCTGCGGATGGCAGCGCGTCCGAGCGGCACCGCGTAGTGCCCGTCGGCGACCTCGCCGAGGTGATGTTTCG
>Ga0134125_10000922_pt1 | contig 37584 bp, 29 predicted proteins | sample KB31751_FD_96464 | JGI IMG/M metagenome (GOLD analysis project Ga0134125, IMG submission 96464) | Terrestrial soil microbial communities with excess Nitrogen fertilizer from Kellogg Biological Station, Michigan, USA - KB3-175-1 | ecosystem: Environmental > Terrestrial > Soil > Unclassified ...
ATTGATGCCGAATTGCGTTCGGTGCCGGGCGTGACGCTGGCGGAAACTAATATGAACTTTCGCCGCGAGGAGCAATGGTTCTTCTCCTCCGAAGGTGCAAATATCCATCAAACCAAATACGTCACCGGCGCGGGCTACTGCGCGTATGCATTCGCGGGAAATGAAATCCAGAAGCGGTCATATCCGAATTCCTTTGGCGGGCAGTGGCAAAACAAAGGTTACGAACTAATTGAGGAATTAGATCTCCTAAAAAATGCCCGCCGCATCGGAGAAGAAGTGGTCGCGCTGCTCAAAGCCGATCAATGCCCGGCAGGAACATTCGATATTATTCTCGACAGCTCACAGCTCGGTTTGCAAATCCACGAATCGGTCGGGCACCCCATTGAACTCGACCGCGTGCTGGGCATGGAAGCAAATTTCGCCGGCACATCCTTCTTAACTTTAGAGAAACTTCGCACGCTGCGTTATGGCACCGATCTGGTCAACGTTGTGGCCGATGCTCGCGACGAGCACGGCCCCGGCCTCGGTACATTCGGTTATGACGACGAAGGCGTGGCCGCGCAGTGCACTCCGATCATCAGCAACGGCCTGTTTACCGGATATCTGAGCTCGCGCGAAACCGCGCACACCATCGGTTTGAATCGCTCGGGAGGCACGTTGCGCTCCGAGGCCTGGAACCGCCTACCGATCATCCGCATGACCAACATCAGCATTCTTCCCGGCGAAAGGCCGTTGACGATCGAGCAACTCATCGCGTCTACCGACAATGGGATCCTGATGCAGACAAACCGTTCCTGGTCCATTGATGACAAGCGCTACAACTTTCAGTTTGGCACCGAAATCGGCTGGGAGATCAAGAACGGCAAACGCACGCGGATGCTGAAGAACCCGTCCTACTCGGGCATCACCACAGACTTTTGGAATTCCATGGACGCGATCTGCTCGCGCGACGAGTGGACGCTTTGGGGCACGCCAAATTGCGGCAAAGGCCAGCCACAGCAGGTAATGGGCACGGGCCATGGTGCAAGTCCGGCGCGATTTCGCAACATTAAAGTGGGATCGGCGTACAAGGGAACGTGATGTCACATCGAACATCAGCGGATTGCAAGAAATCTCATGAGCCTAAAGCGCATGTTGACTTCCTTACTCACCAAGGTGGAAGCGGAACGACTAAATGCCAAGTGCCAATGCTGACTACTAAATGCTAGACAAGAACCAAGCCGCAGAGATTTTCAATAAGCTTAAGACCTATTCGTCCGCCGACGAGATTGAGGCAATTTTTTACGGTGGCAAGACCGCACTGACGCGTTTTGCCAACAACATCATTCATCAGAATGTGGCGGAAGAAAATTATGGCGTGTCGGTGCGGACTGTTTTTGGCGGCCGTACCGCACGAGCTACGACCAATAAACTTGATGACGAAAGCCTGAAGCGCGTTGTTGAAGCTTCCGAAAGTCTGGCAAAAGTTCAGCATCCTGATCCTGATTTGCTGCCCGTCGCGGACAAGAGTGTCCGCGCCACACAAGCCTTGCCCAGCAGGCATTTCCCGCAGACGGCGGCGCTCACTCCACAAGACCGCGCCGAGAGCGTTAAAAAAATAGTCGCCGTTGCCGAAAAGCACAAGCTGACTACCGCAGGCGTATTCTCCTGCGGAGACTCCCTTGAAGGCCTCTTTAATTCGCGCGGTCTGAGTCAATGGCATTCGCAAACATCTTCTGAAATTTCCATTACCATGCTGGCCGACAAATCTTCCGGATGGCAGAAAGCCAACTCTCCGAACGTCGCTCATCTGGATGCAGAAGGTCTCGCGGAAATCGCCGCGCGCAAAGCCATCCAGTCCGCCGCTCCGCAAGAGCTGCCAGCTGGAAAGCACACTGTGATTCTGGAACCGGCAGCGGTACTCGACATGGCCGGATTCATGTTCTGGGACTTCGCCGGACTGGCCATCCTCGATCAACGGTCATTTCTCACCAACCGCGTGGGGACAAAACTCTTCGGCGACAACATCAATATCTGGGACGACGCCTCTCATCCGTTGCAATCCGGCTCTCCGTACGATGGCGAAGGAGTGTCGCGGCAGCGCCTGCAACTGGTCGAAAATGGAGTCATCAAGCGATTGGTGTACGCTCGCGCGACGGCGGAGAAGATGAAGAGGTCCGAGCACACAGCTCAGGTCGGTCCGGTTGAAGCCACAGGCCACGGTTTTCCTCTGCCCAATGAAGCCGGCGAAGCGCCTATGAACATCGTTTTCGGCGGGGCTGCCCCGGGAAAAGAGAAAACCGTGGACCAGATGGTTGCTTCCACCGAACGCGGCATCCTGGTCACGCGGCTTTGGTACATCCGAGAAGTGGATCCCTACGAGAAGATACTTACCGGCATGACCCGTGACGGCACATTTTATGTTGAGAACGGCAAAGTGAAGCATGGCATTCTCAACTTCCGCTTTAACGAGAGCCTCATCCACATGTTTTCCAACGTGGAAGAGATGGGAGTGCCCGTGCGCGCCAGCGGCGAAGAATCCTTCGACATGGTGGTCCCTGCAATGAAGGTAAAGGATTTCAACTTCACCGAAGTAACGAAGTTCTAAGGGCAGCCTTCAGCACTCAGCCGTCAGCCTTCAACGTCCAGGCGGGGATAGAGAGAATAAAAAAAGGGTGCCCCGCCTATCCCGCTTTTCGAGATGTGGGAATGCGGATTCCGACTTCATCCTCAGAATCCAAGTCCCGCAAAAGCGGCCAAAGACAAGCCTGCCAAGATACCTCATTTTTCGCGCAATCCAATCCTTTTCCTCTTCAAGCCCTTTCCCGCAGCACCTCAAATCCAATAACTCCTTCCACTCAAAGCACTTACGTTCAATATTCTCAATGACTTCCGTAACTTTGCTTGGCTGGTTCCGGGGTGTAAGCTGCGCCTTAATGTCGAACCAAGGTCGGACTCCAGACGGCAGCGCTGCTGCCCCAGCGGTTCGGAAAGAAGGCTCGATACCCGTGTCCAAAGAAATGGCTGCCCCGGCAATGGAAGCGAAGAAGATCGGCAACCGCTATGCAGAGATGCAAAGTGCGGTGCGTTTTCCGATCAAACTTCCCGCCGCGCTGAAGTCTGCCACTGGACAGCAGATCGTGGAGACGGCAAACATTTCCGCGAACGGCGTATTGCTGCAGATGGACAAGGAATTGCCGATTGGTTCGGCGGTGGATTTCACGATTTCACTCCCCGCGGATGTTGTGGGGACGGAAAGCAACGTGACCATTGATTGCCGGGGACGCGTTGTGCGGCATTGCGACGAAGACGGCCTGCGCGGCATGGGAGTGGTCATTGACGAGTATCGTTTCGAGCGCAAATAGAAGCGCGCAAAAAGGATTGAATGGCTAGCACTCAAGTCAGCCTCGAAGAGCCTGTGGCGCTGCTGCAGGAAGACGACGGCACACAGTTCATTCGTGTGATCGTGGCCGACACACAGGCCATCTTCCGCGCCGGACTGCGCAAGATTTTCGCCCTGGAAGACGACATTCGCGTTGTCGGTCAGGCCGAGACTTTTACGCAAGCACTCTCCGCCGCGAAAAAGTTTTCCGCCGACGTTTTGATTTTTGAAGCTGCCCTTGCAGAGAGTCCGGTGGACGCCGTGAATGAGCTTCTGCGCCAGTCTGCAAGCTTGCGGCTGGTGGTAATTACAGCGCAGCCGGAAGAAGAACTCACATTGGAATTGTTCCGCCGCGGCGCTCACTCGGTGGTCTCCCGTGAAGTAGAGCCCGAGCTGCTCGTGGATTGTCTGCGCAAAGTTTCAGAAGGGAAGCCCTGGCTCGATGCCCGAGGCGTCGAATGGGTCTTGCAAGCTTACCGCTCGCAGACCTCGCGTTCCGCCTCTGGACGCACCAAGGTTCAGTTGACGCCAAAAGAATCTCTGATCGTTTCCTGCGTTACCCAGGGAATGAAGAACAAAGAAATTGCCGTGCGCGTGGGCACCACCGAACAGGTCGTCAAAAACTATCTGCGCAAGGTCTATGACAAGCTGGGAGTCGCGGACCGCCTGGAATTGGCGCTCTATTGCCTCAACAACCGGGTCACAGACCGAAACGGGAACACTCCCACGACTGTTGCGGCAAAACCCGCTGCGAATGACTCTGTAGCTGTCGCAGCTGCCGTCAGCTCTGCTGATCCCGATTCTGTCTCCTAACCGCTCCGCCTGGCATCTAGGCAGCCCTGAATCTCGTCCCATGTCCTGCCGATACGTGGCTTGGGGGGGTCTGGTTACCAAGGTTGATTGCTGTGCCTTGCAATCGCCGAATATAATCTGCTTATTCCTGCCATTTTGAGGGCTGGTGTTTTCATGTCTATGGCCACAGGCGCCCACCGCAACCGCCAGCTTCAAGAGCTGAGCATCTTCCATGATGTGGCCAAAGCGCTCACCTCCTTTCTTGACTTGGATTCCATCCTGCAAGCCATCATGGAAAAAATGGCGGAATACTTCCGTCCTGATACCTGGTCCCTGCTCATGGTGGATGAAGCGCGGGAGGACATGTATTTTGCGATTGCCGTAGGACCCGCCTCTGAAGCTTTGAAGGACGTTCGTCTGAAGATCGGCGAGGGCATCGCCGGATGGGTCGCGAAGCATGGCGAACGCCAAATCGTACCCGACGTGATGGCCGATCCACGATGGGCCAAGCGCATTGATGACGTGACCAAAAGTGAGACCCACTCGGTGATCTGCATTCCATTGCGCGCAAAACACCGCGTGCTTGGCGTGATTCAACTGGTGAACGTCAACATGGACCACTTCAACGACCAGGAAATTTTCTTTCTGCAATCGTTGTGCGATTACGCCGCCATCGCCATTGAAAATGCCCGTGCCGTAGAAAAGATTCAGGAACTCACCATTACCGACGACTGCACCGGTCTCTACAACGCCCGCCATCTGTATAAGACATTGGAGACCGAGGTGTACCGCTCCTCGCGCTTCGGCTATGAATTTTCCGTGCTGTTCATTGACCTCGACCACTTTAAGCAGGTCAACGACACCCACGGACATTTGATTGGCAGCAAGCTGCTCGCGGAAATCGGATACCTGATCAAGGCCCAGCTTCGCCTGATTGATTTTGCCTTCCGCTACGGCGGCGACGAGTTTGTTGTTCTACTGCCGCAGACCAGCAAAGACGCGGCCCTTCACGTCGCTACCCGCCTGCGCGACAGCCTGCGCGCCAGTTGCTTCTGCAGTGAAGAAGGATTGAACCTGAATGTGCGCGCCTCCATGGGGATGGCGACTTATCCGCACGACGCGAAAACTCCGCATGACATCATCCGCCAGGCCGACGAAATGATGTATCTCGTCAAAAATACCACCCGCGACAACATCGGAATCGCCCAGCGCGGCGTGATGAAATAGCAAAATTCGAAAGTATTCGGATGCCGCAATGTTTTCCGGTGGTTCCCGTGACCTTCGTCCGTCCAAAACCCGCATCTTTGCCCTTAGCGAAAACAGTACCCAAAGTATTCTTCTCGCTTACCGCCTAGACCCGATACTTAATAATTTCTCCCGCGGGTAGCCTGAGGTACGGCATTGGGAAGCTATTTTGCCGTTTGCGACTCGGTCATGTACCTGAAACCGGGCAACCTATCCCCCTCATCTGGAACAGGAGACATTCATGTATCACCATATTAAAAAGCTAATGTATTCGGTAAATGTTGGGACCCCGGACCCGCGATTTGGAAACATGTTGCTGGAACAGTTCGGGGGCGCCAATGGAGAGCTTGCCGCTGCCATGCAATATTCGGTGCAAGGGCTCAACTGTGACGATCCGGAGCGAAAGGACCTGTTGATGGACATTGGAACGGAAGAGTTGAGCCACCTTGAAGTGGTCGGCACTTTGGCCCGCATGCACTTGAAACCACTAAAAAAGGGCCGCAATGGGGCGGAAATCGATCCTTTGATCGCCATTGCCGGCGGCGGCGGGGTGAGTCTCTTTAACTCAATGGGCGACGCGTGGACCGCCGACTATTTGAAAATCACTGGCGAATTGGATGTGGACCTGCGCAGCAACATCGCCGCCGAAGCCCGCGCCAAGATTGTTTATGAACGCCTCATTGATTTCTGCGAAGATCCCGGATCGATTGACGCGCTGCAGTTCCTCATGACGCGTGAAATCACGCATATGAAGGCCTTCACTGCGGCGCTTGAGAGCCTGGGGAAAGACCGTTTCTCCATCGGGAAGATTGCTCCTACGCCGGGACTGGTGGATGAATACTTCAATGATTCGACCGGCACAGGCGATGAGGGCGAAATCGACGCGCGGGGGCCCTGGAACGAGAATCTAAAAATACTGGAGTTCTCTGACATCGAACAAGGCGTAGAAAATTTGGAAGGGGCAAACGCCAAGAACGGAAACTCCAAACACAAAGCGGCCCATAAACAGGAAGTCAAAACGCGGAAGTCAGCTTAACAATATTGCGGACGGCCCGGGCACGTAATGCTGGGCCGTTCGTGCGGAAGTGATTAAAACTGAGTGAAGTCCTTTCGAAGTTAAGTGACCAGTGCCGCCTGGTACTCCTCGTACGCGCCTTTGAAGTCGGTGATCTTGTGGTCGGATTCGAAGTGCCAAATGCGGGTGGCGACTTCATCAATCAGATCATGATCGTGCGTGACCAGCAGCACCGTGCCCTGGTAACGCTGTAGGGCAATGTTGAGGGCGTTGATGGATTCGAGGTCAAGGTGGTTGGTGGGCTCGTCGAATACGAGCACGTTTGGTTTTTGCAGCATCAGCTTGCAGAACAGCAACCGCGCCGCTTCGCCGCCGGAGAGGACGTCGGTCCTTTTGTTGGCGTCGTCCTTCTGAAAGAGCATTTGCCCCAACAGGCCGCGAATTTCTTCGTGAGAGGCGCTCGGGTCCCACTGGTGCAGCCATTCCGATGCGGTCATCCCATTTTCAATTAATGAGCGGTGGTCCTGGGCGAAGTAGCCAACGGCCGCTTCGTGTCCCCAAATGACTTTGCCGCTGGTGATGAACTCGCCTTGGTAGCCGCTGGTCTTGCGCAGTTCGGCGTCTGGAGTGGTGGGCGAGTTCGCAAGCATAGCGTTGAGCAGAGTTGTCTTGCCCGCGCCGTTGCGCCCCATGAGCGCGATTTTTTCTCCGCGCAGCACGCTGGCGGTAAAGTTCTGAACGATCTTTGCGCCCGCGCTCTCGTAGGTTTTGGTAACGCCTTCAAGTTCCAGAATGTGCTTCCCCGAAGGCCGCTTCTGCTCGAATTTTAAAAATGGACGTTGAATGTTTGAGCGCGCAAGCTCGGTCACCTGCAAGCGCTCCACTTCCTTTCTTCGCGACTGCACCTGGCTGGAGCGCGTGCCGGCCGCGAAGCGGGCGATGAATTCGTTCAACTGCGCGATCTTCTTTTCCCGCTGCGCGTTCTGCGACTCGATCTGCGAACGAATCTGCGTTTTGGCGACGATCATGTCGTCATAAGTTCCGGTATAGGTGATGATCGTTTGATAATCGATGTCGGCGATGTGGGTGCAGATGCTGTTCAGAAAGTGACGGTCGTGGGAAATCACAATCAGCACGCCGTCATAGGCATTCAGAAAATTCTGCAGCCAGTGGATCGAGTCGAGATCGAGGTGGTTTGTAGGTTCGTCGAGCAACAGTGCTTGCGGATGTCCAAACAGCGACTGCGCCAGCAGCACCCGGACTTTTTGTCCGCCCTGCAACTCTCCCATCTTGCGCTCGTGCAGGTGGTCGGGAATGTCGAGGCCCTGGAGAAGAATCGCAGCGTCGCTTTCGGCGGAGTATCCGTCTTCTTCTCCTACAATACCTTCCAGTTCGCCCAGCTTCATTCCGTCTTCGTCGGTCATCTCCGGCTTTTCGTAGATGCGGTCGCGCTCTTCCATCGCCGCCCACAGGCGCTTGTTGCCCATGATGACGGTATCAATCACTCGGTAGGCGTCGAAGGCGAACTGGTCCTGGCTTAATACGCCGAACTTGCGGGGACGGACCACCGTCCCTTTCTGCGGCTCAAGTTCGCCGGTCAATAGGTTCATGAAGGTGGTCTTGCCCGCGCCGTTGGGGCCGGTAAGGCCATAGCGCTTGCCCGGCGTGAACGCCGTTGAGACTTCTTCAAACAGAATTTTCGCGCCGTAGCGCATGGATACATTGCTGACGGAAATCATGTTTTGTTCTTCTCTTAACTCTGCAAGTCTTAGCTCTGCAAGGACTGCGGGAACTACCTACAAGGAGGGTCGCAGCATGCTACCTCTTAAGGATATCACGCGGATTCAGGACTCTGGTGCGATCCAAATGAATCACGGTAAGGCGACTGCAAGCATGCTTTTAGCCATGCCGCCGGATGATGAAGTTTATTTCTGTCTCTGCTCGAACTTAGGTTTTCCGATTTTCTGCCGTGTACACGGCTTCAGTCGCGTTCAGCTTCCACAGAATTTGCCGAAGTATCCCCAGCCACAATTCCGCGTCGCCCTGGCGCAGGTTCAGGCGCCGAATCATGCGGCGTAATTTTTCTTCACTCGAAGGCGCAGTGCGCGTATTGATGAACTCGCTCTTCAGCAGAGCTTCTACCAGCAACGTCGTCATGCGGTCCAGCTCGCGGGCTGGGGCTGTAGCATCCTGCTTCTTTGTAATCGCGATCTTCGTTTCGCGCGCCAGTTCGTAAAGACAAACTGCCACGGCCTGGCCCAGGTTCATGGAGATGTGGTCATCGCGGGTGGGGATGTGCATCAGCCAGTGGCAATGGCTCATATCGTCGTTGGAAAGGCCAAAGCGCTCCGATCCGAAAAGCAACGCGACAGGGCTGGCCGGAACCGTTTTAAGAATTATCCGCGCGCCGTCTTTCAGCACCTTGAGGGGATGCTGCAATTCGCGGTGCCTGATGGCCGTGGTCCCTACGACGAGTTTGCAGTCTGCGATCGCTTCCGCAACCGTTGCATATTCCTGCGCTTGCGCGAGCAGGTCGGTGGCATTTACCGCCGAGCGCGCCTCACGGAACGCGACCTGGTAAGGATTGACCACCCGCAGATGGCGAAAGCCAAAGTTACTCATGGCCCGCGCCGCCGCGCCAATGTTAAGCGGATTGCGCGCGGCAACGAGCACCACGCACAGGTTGTCGAGTTTATTGGAAGCAGGCACGCAAGGTCATTTTATAGCCTGGACCGCTGTCCCGTTTTCTCGCCCATCTCTTTACTGTTAATTGGCATGCGTGCGCGCTGCCCCGGCCAGTCCCTTGTCATACATCGCGCCGTAATCCAGATACTGTTCCACCACTCCGGGGTAACTGAGGTCCACTTTCTGAATGCGCCCATCTTTGCCAACGTCTGCGGTCAGCTTGGCATTGATGCCGGCCCAATAGGTGGGAATGTCCAGGGTCTTATAACGCGCGACGATCTGATCGCGCAGCGCGGGATCGAAGTGGACGGCATATTTATTCACCAAAGCTTTAATCGCCGGATAATCTCCCTCGGCTTTAATGCGCATGAGCTCTGCCAGCAGCATTCCGACACCCTGGTGCATTTTCTGATAGTCCTGCACCTGAATGTAGGTTTTGCCATCGCGGTCAGATTGCGAGATGGCGCCCGGCACTTTGTCGCGAATGTAGTTCACGATCAACTGCCGGTCGCGAGCGTGGTCTTCTTCAATGGTGTCGCCTTTGGGCATGCGGCGAAGTTGCAACAGCGAGGTGTTGGCGGCCATGTCGTACATTGCTTTGGCGACTTCTTCCTGGTTCGAGATGAGCCCGAGTTCTTTGAGTTTTGGATCCCATACGTTCCAATAAGCCATCAGGTCCGCGCGTCCTTCTTCGAGCGTGGAAAAATATTCTTTCAAATAGGATTCTGAGCCGCCCTTGAGGCGGTCGCTCAGCTTGCCGGAGCCGTGTCCGATGACTTCATGCATCGCGGTCAGCAAATCTTCGGCTTCATCGCCATATTTTTTATTTCGTTCCGCAATTTCCGGGGTGGCGGAAAACTCATCGGCGGATTTGTGGCCCACGGCGCTATTGAAAGCGCGAGTGCTGCTGAGGAAAAGAAAATTCTTAGTGCCGTATTTTTCGTGAATTTCGTTTTCATTGGGAAGATTGTCGCCGATGGTATTGACCTCCATGTCTCCAGTTTCGACGACCGTTTCAATGGCTTTTACGAGCGGTGGTTTGAAATCGTGTTTCTTGTACTTCGCGTCCCAGGGCGCCTTTTGTTCGAAGTACTCGGCGTTTTGCGCCAGTTTCAGCATTTTGTCGGTCACTGGCTTGTCGGTGATACTCACGAAGCTTTCCGCAGCGGCTTTGGTTCCATGCGCGTCCCGATAGATTTCGACAAATCCATTTACAAAATCCACGGTCGCGTTGTTCTGCACCCAGTCGGTGCCAAATTGAATCCAGTCTTTGCGATCACCGGTCTGATAGTAACGAATCAAATCGCCGATGACTTTGGCCTGCGCAGGATCGGCGACGCGTTGAGCTCTGGCGAAATATTCATTCGCGCGCTTCAGGTAAACCGCATAAAGGCCGGGAGGGATTTTTCCATCGGGTGTTCCCGCACGATACACCTCCTCATGCAGCTTGCCGTCTTTGCCTTTTACTACCCGCGAATTCAGGGCATACACGCTGTTGAAATTCTTAAGATCGGCCAGCGTAACGCCACCTTCATAAAAGGTGTTCGAGCTGGCCTGGATGATGTCCTTGCCGTTCTGCGGACTCTTGGCAGTGATCATCGGCTCAAAATTCGGGTCAAATAAGGACGACCGAAGGTCGTCCAATTCTTTGTCCAATCGCGCGACGGTGGCAAGCGGCGGCAGGTTGGCGTAGCTGGTTTTGAACGCGCCGTCTTTTTGCGCCGCAAGGGCGGCACTTTTTAGCTCGTCAAAGGTGAATGTGGGCAAAAACTTTTGGGACGTTTCCGTGCTGTGATTTCCGCGATTGGCCCAGAACAACTTGGCAAAGGAAATAATCTTGGTCCCGGCAGCCGCGTCAATTGCGCCCGAATGAGCGGCGAGTTCTTCGAGCAACCGCTTTTGCCGCACGCCAAAGCGCGAGAATTGATCGTAAGCAATGGGATCAATGGCAATAGAGGCCTGACTTAGCCAATATGCCAATTGCTGCTGCCGGGCATCGAGCGACTTGAAGCTGTCGGCATCCACGCGAACAAACCCGGTAGAACCCACGCGCGCGACGAGCGAACTGGAAGCCGGAGTTTGTTCCTGGGCAAATGCAAATGGCAAGAAAGTAAGAAGAAAAATACAAACCGGCAGTGCGACTCTCTTCGTCTTCATCCAGCCTCCGTATTGAGCGCGTTGGATGCAAGTTTAGTACGCTCGGGCTGATCTTGCCATTCGATCTGAATGGCGGTGCTGTAGTTTGCATTTACATAACACCATGTCATCCCGACATTGAACGAAGCGAAGATGGAGGGACCTTACGACGGCTAATCACTTCTCAGCTATCGGCGGATATATTGGTCCCGATGCCAGAATAGGTAGTTCGGTCCGACGTAAGACCCCTCGCAAACGCTGCTCGGGATGACATGTTTTAAGGGTTGTAAGTGGCGTGTATGAGATTCGGCAAAATGCACCACTGCCTGAATGGAAAAACGCTTCCCGAAAAAGCGAAGCTAACCTTTGCCGACGTTCGTGGTCAAAGCAGAACGCGGACCGGAAGCCCGAGTTTGCTGGCAAAGTCACGAAGATCACGCGGCGGTAGATCACACATTCGTGCAGTTTTATCCCAGTCTCAAGCCCATCGCGCAGAAGTTCGACACCTACAAAGCAAGTGCCGAAAATGTGCAGCGGCCTCTACTGTGGGGTGCTCTGAGACGCGCTAAGAGGATTTATGTGCAAAACCTTTCCACACCTGGGAGTGTCAGGGGAGTAACCTGTATTCAAGGTTACGAAAGTTCGCGTTACTTCTGGGAATTCTAGTAAGCGCTTTTATATCAATCGTTTAGTCGTCTTTCCGTGGGGTGCTGGCGGAATTACTTTTATATTGCCTCAAGCTGAGAATCTCCCGTACTATCAGAGAGTTGCAAGAAAGTTGGTCAGATTCCCTGAACGCTGGCCAGATTTTTGCAATCTAAGTAGCTGTACCAGATTCCGGGGGCAGGGTATAAGCAGTGAAATCCTTAAAAAATTCCGCAATCGTACACTTTCTATTCTCCGCCGTAGTGATTTGCGCGGTGGCTGCCAGCGGTAACGCGGCCAGCGTGAGCACGCGGTCCCTGACGACGAAACCCAAATCCCAAAATGTACATGAAAGTGCGCGTGCCCGGCGCCACGTGCGGCGTTTAGCGCGCAGCCGCGGTCATGTGGTGCGGCGCAGGCATGCAACAGTCGCACGCACGCAACAAAAGACAGTGGTCACGAAGACGGCTGTTGTTGCGCGGACGTCAACTGTCCACCGCCGACGCCATCGCTACGTTGAGCGCTTTACCGCCAGCTCCTTCGCTGATGACGTAACGGAAGGCGACGTGACAGGTGGCGAAGATCCGGTTGTCCGCCAGGCTGCAATTGATGCTCTCGGCGACATGAATGGCACAGTCGTTGCGGTCGAGCCCACCAGCGGACGAATCCTGGCGATGGTGAACCAGAAACTAGCGCTTTCGAGCGGTGCGCAACCGTGCTCAACCATTAAGCTTTCTGTCGCTCTTGCAGCGCTCAGTGAAGGGCTTATCACTCGCGAAACGCCTATCACGCTGGGCCGTCATTACAAAATGAACCTGACGCAGGCCCTGGCGCACTCCAACAATGCTTATTTTGAAGCAGTGGGACGCCAGCTTGGTTTTGAAAAAGTCAGCCATTACGCGCATCTTTTCGGTCTGGGCGAACTGGCTGGGTACCGAATTCCCGGAGAGCATCTGGGAACGTATCCCACACAAGTGATTCCTGCGAGCCTTGGTGGAGTAGGGAAGATGTGCTCCTTTGGCGAGGGAGTATCCATGACGCCGCTGCAACTGGCGGCTTTGGTCTCCGCGATTGCCAATGGCGGTACGCTCTACTATTTGCAACATCCGACGACGCCGGATGAAGTCACGGATTTCGAGCCGCGGGTAAAGCGGCAATTGAATATCGCTGGCTTAATTCCAGAAATGTCAGACGGCATGGCCGGGGCCGTGAATTATGGCACCGCGCGCCGCTTGCACTTGAACTTCGACGAAGAGCAAATCCTCGGCAAGACGGGTACCTGCTCGCATGAAGGCACCCGCTATGGCTGGTTTGCTTCCTATGCGAATACCAACGCCGGGCGGATTGTGGTCGTCATTTTCCTTGAGGGCGGACGTCCGACCTTCGGGCCGAAAGCCGCGGAGATCGCGGGCCACATGTACCGCGCGCTCTACGATCACAACTTCTTCCTGGAAAAGCCGACCGAAGCTGGAATCAAATCCGTCAGCGAACAGCAATAAGTTCAGCGGTAAATAAAAGGCCCCTCACAAATAGGGGCCTTTTTTTGTGATTATCGCGAACGCTTGGCGAGCATACGATCTAAGACTGGACTTACCTGATGGAATCGCTCCAGCATCGGCAGAATGTCATCTTCAAGCTTGTTCAGAGCAACCTCCTCCCAGCCTTCCATCAACGTGAGCGGGCCGTAATCCACGCTCACATTCGGCCATGATTTTTTCACGAAGATCTTTCGAAACTCTTCCGCGAAATCCCTGCTGGTAATCGAATAACCTTTCAGCTTTCGCAATTTCAAAGCGTGAATGTTGTAGTTTGCTCGAGACGTTTTAGCGGACTCTTCGCTGATCCAGACGGAAAAGAAAATTCCTGAACGGTTTCGCACCTGGTTCATGGGATCGTTTGTCCAGGAAGGTTTCTGAAGTTTCAGGACAGCGCAGTTCGTATAGAACCCTTGCTTGCAAACCAGTTCCTGGCCCCCATGCCGCTCATCGTAGCGCCGCTTGATTTCGCGGAATGACGCGTCAACGGAGCGCAGGGATATCTTTTGGCCGGCTCGTCGGGATTCGAATTCTCGCATTGATGAATTTAGTTGCTGGCCTTCACCGTCAGCGTGCCGATTTGTTTGCATTCGTCGGTTTGCATGATCGGCGTGAGCGTGGCCGTGTCTTTGTGGAACGTGCCGTGCAAAACGCATTGCTGAAATGTTCCGGCGACCTCTTCCGGAGGCGTAAAGCCTAAAGCCGAAATCGCTCCGTCGGCGTCGGTGGTCATTGCCGAGAGGCGGCTTCCGGTGCTTTCCACGCGGGTTACAGGTTGGGTCTGCGTCTTGCCGGTGCTTGTTTTGAACGTCCAGGCCTTGCTGTGGACGAAGGCGTACATTTCAGGCGCGCTCTTCTGCCAGTACTCAGGATCGGCAGAGTAGGGAACGTCTACTGCCGAGTAAGTCCCTTTGGCGGTACTCGCCAATCCGATGTAACAATTTCCATCTTCAGCCATGGACGGAATATTCAAAGTGACGGTGTAGGCGCCGTTGGCGCCTTTCTGCGGCGTGCCTTGGAGGGTGCATCCGTTGCCGGTGGTGGTCGTCACGCCTTTGCTCTCATCCAGATTGGTGACCGTGAACGTGATCGGCTGGGCCGCGCCACTGCGGTACTTAGGGGTTTCGCCGTTGGCTGACGGCGCCAGTTTCACCTCCGGCGTGGAAGAGGCCATCCTGCTGACATTTGTGTTCGGACCCGGCGAGCCACTTTCTTGTTGCGCATTTGCCGCTTCCGGCGAGTGTGACGTGCAAGCCAACCCGCACGACAGAGCGACAATCCCCACAACCAAGCCTGCTTTCCTCATGAGTCGTACCCTCGAAATAATTTATTTGCGGAAAATCAATTTCCTGTAGGCGCGCTTTCCCGTCGCAACGCTTGTGACCAGGGGAATTCCCGGCGTGCCCGGTCGAGTTCCTCCCGGGCCTGCTGCGGTTGTCCCACCATCGGCAGAACGCGAATGCGAATGATATGCAACTCAGCCTCGTTCACCCAATCGAGCGCCTTCTCCGATTCCTCGAGGCTCGCCTGGTACTGCCTGGACTCAGCCAGTACGCGCACCAGATTGTAGCGGGCATCGCGTTGCGCGGGGTCGAACCTGAGCGCCGCCCGGTCCCAATGCTCGGCCCGCGTCCAATCTCCGTGTTCTTCTGCCTGCTCGCCCGCGCGAACTGCGTAATTGGTGAATGCGGTGATCGCTGCCGCGCTCATCAAGAGCAAGCAAACTAAAGAAGCTATTGCAGGGAATGCTTTTGTAAGACGCGAGCGCGAGGATTCTATCTTGAAAATTGCCGATTTGTCTCGAAAAAGATTGTCTTGAGAAGGACCGTCTTGCACCAGCGCCAAAGCGGGCATCGCCAGCCATGCAGCCAGCAGAAGCATTCCTTCGGGGCGAGACAAAGGATCGTCAGTGACTCCTGATGCAAGAAAGGCCGCGACCCCGGCCAGTGCGCAGGATCCGGATATATTCGTCCGCGCGCACCATGCCACGCGAAACCAGGCGGCAATAAAGGCAAGCATGGCCGCCAAGCCAGCCCAGCCCTCTTCCACCAGAGCCTGCACGAAAATGTTGTAGGAGTCTGTTTCGTAATTAATGAAATGAAACTGGCTGGAGGAAATGGTGGTGGCAGCCTCGCGCAGATTCTTGTTGTACACACGATAAAAGCTTCCGGGCCCATTCCCCAGCAACATGACCTGGTGTAGAGAGTATTTCCAAAGGAAAAATCTGCCCTGCGCGGCCATTGCAAGTGAACGCGGATTACGAGCGTGTCCGGATGCGTACCATCCCGCGAGGAGAAGCAACAATGCCAGCACCAGAGCGCGCTGGCGAAGGGGCGCTCCTCTGCTCAACGAAAACGCAATTGCGCCTGCGGCAAATGCAAACAAAACAGTGCGTTCGGTGGTCACAGCCATTCCGCCAACGATCACGAGAGCGGCAGCGACGCGCCACCACCAGCGCAGCGGCAACGCCAGCGATGCCCAGATCGCCGATGACAAAAACGATGCTACAAACAATGGATTGCCCAGGGTCGAGGCAGCGCGCATTCGGCCGGGCGCGGCGGTCCCTGAGAAGAGGCGAGGGAGGTCGTAACCGAAGTGGCCGGAAATCGCGAAGGCCGCCACGGTGACCGCGCTTACGGCAATTGCCGCCATCATCGCCTCTGCCGTGATACGCCGCCGAATGAATGCAATAAGTAGGAAGGCCGCCGCGGCGCACGGCGTCAGCACATGCCAGGATTCAGCCCAATTTTGCGCATGCAGGGTTGCAGCGATGATTGCCGCCGCCCAAAGCGCTGCGCTCCATAACAACCACTTTGCATGCGAGAACGAAGGAACATCCGGAGGCATTTGTCTTTGGACAGTCAGGCAGGCAAACGGCGCCACGGCACCTGCGACCAGAAGGCAGGCAGTTTTCGCTCCGAGGAACGGAGACGCAAATTCCGGCACGACAATGAGCGCGACTGCGGGAACAGCCATCGGCAGCAGCATCCGGCCACCGAGTTTTGTTCCTGGGCCGCCGCTCACGTTGCTTTTCTCGCGACCATCAGATGAAATACGATCCTCTGCACGAAGCCGAGCCGCTGGTAGATGTCTGCAGCCCGAGCGTTGTCCTGGCGCACATGCAGAAAGGGGCGCTCCCCACGAGCGCGGATTCGCTTCGCTATCTCCGCCACAAGCCGGGTAGCGTAGCCATGTCCTGTGTGTTCGGGATGCGTGCAAACCGCGCTGACCTCGGTATAGCCGGGCAGCTTCAAACGTTCGCCCGCCATGGCCGCAAGCTGTCCGTTGCGGCGCACTCCGACGTAACAACCCAGTTCGCGAGTGCGCGTGCCGAATGGCCCGGGCTCAGTCAACTTGGCCAGCGCGACCATCTCCGGCACGTCTTGTTCTTGCAATTCTCGTCCGCCCCAGTTTTGTTCCTGTTTGGAGGACGAATCCGGCGCGTTTTCCTGCCACATCTGCACAAGGGGCAGTTCGCGCATGGCCGAAAGGCCATCAGGCAGAGATGCGGGCCGCAGGAGAAACAACCCGACCACCTCGCCGGGTGCCATCACTCGCGCAAGCGCCGCAAACGATTCCGGTGTGGGCTCCGCGAGACCAGCGAGTGTGGTGACTTCGGCGGGAAATTTTCTTGCTACTGTATCGCCCGTCGCGAAGTTCTCTTGCCGGGTGGTGAGTGCGTTCCAGATGGGATTGTCGAGAGGATGCATGAGTGCGGGCGACACGCGACGCGGTGGTTCGGCGACAGAATTAAAAATAGCAGAAAGGCAATTAAGGATAACGACAGGTTGCTGAAAAATGAAAGATTTCCGGTGAGGCTTACCGCTGCAATGCTTTGTTCTTGAGCCAATTCACCACATGCTCACGGCTGCTGCCGTGAAACAGGCGAAACTCCAGGCCCATCATGCCGGCGTCATTCATCCACATGACCTGGGCCTTGCCGGCCACGCGCGGCCCAAAGGGTAGCTCAAAAGAAAATTCCACCGACGATGAACGCTCAAGCGGGGTGCGCATGGTGACGGCCATGCCGCCTTCACTCAAATTTTCCATCATGGCGCGTTGATTGACGGCATCTACGACCAACGAGACGGGGATGGTAACGTGATGGCGGAAATATCGCCGCCGCTCGGACTCCATAATGCCGCGGAAGGTCTTCACACTCGATGCGATGGCCGCGGGGTCGAGAGGTTTTTGCAATACAACGTTGGCCCCGCCCTTAAGAGCCTCCGCCGGTTCGTGCCCCGGTGTTGAACAAACAAACACAAACGCGCGCCGGTTCGCGCCAGCGCGGCGGAGAGTCGCGATGACGTCCAGCGCCGAGGAGATAGGGAGGTCGAGAATGATCCCATCCACACGGTGGCTGGATAGATATACCAATGCCGCCTGGCCGGAGGTCGAACAGGTCATATTCGAGCCAAGAGACTCCAACGCGCCTTGCACAATTTTTAGAGTCGAGTGGTCATCGGACACAAGCAGAAACTGCAGCGCGATTGCTGTCGTTGTGGGCATCGTACCGGGCTTTCTCTCTGAATGTAAGGAATCATGCGAGGAAATAACAACACAAGATGAGAAAACTGCTGTTGTCAGGTTGAAAAGTGTTCGGAAAACGGAACAGTCCCATTATTGGCTTATCTGCGAGCGGCAACGCTTGATTGATTTTCCCCCGGCAATGCAGACATCCTCGCCTGCGCTTGGGTCGGGCGAGGAATCAACTCGCTGAATGATTGCCGAATATTTCGGGAAGATTTGCTAACCCGGCACGGGCCGATGCCCGCGCCTACATCGTTGGATTTAGTTGCAGCTCGCCGCGCGCACTACTTCTTGGGAGCGTTCATCTCGTCGCGTTCCACGACGCCGTCTTTGATGTAAATTACTCGCTGCGCATATTCGGCGATGTCGTGCTCGTGGGTCACCAGCACGATGGTATTGCCCTCGGAATGCAGGCGGGCAAACAAGGCCATGATTTCGTTTCCCGTCTGCGAGTCCAGGTTTCCAGTTGGCTCGTCGGCCAGGATGATAGACGGCTTGTTGACCAACGCCCGCGCAACCGCGACACGCTGCCTTTGTCCGCCTGAGAGTTCATTGGGCTTGTGGGTCATGCGCTGCCCCATGCCGACAGCAATCAGGGCTTGGGAAGCTCGCTCGGCGCGCTCGGCAGCCGGGACCCCGGCGTAGATCAACGGCAGTTCCACGTTGTGAAGAGCAGTGGCGCGAGCGAGCAGATTGAATGTCTGGAAAACAAATCCGATTTCCTTATTGCGGATGCGCGCAAGTTCGTCGTCATCCAACTCGCTGACCAGTTGCGCATTCAGCCAGTACTGTCCTTTGCTGGGAGAATCAAGGCAGCCAATCAAATTCATCAGCGTGGACTTCCCGGATCCGCTGGGGCCCATGATGGCCACGTATTCATTGCGGGCGATTCGCAGATCAACTCCGCGCAGCGCGTGGACCTGCTGTTCCAACCCCATGTCATAGGTCTTCCACAAATCCTGCGTGCAGATCATGCAGGATGCGGGTGGGGCTGAAATTGCCGGGGTAGAAAGATTCAGTGTATCGGCTGTTGCCACGCGATTCTCCTCATCAGTTACGCACTACCGCGCTGGTCTCTTCCGTTGGACGCAGCATACGGCCGGAAGTCATAGGACAAAACGTCCCTGTCAACCATATACGATTGGGGTCCAGCGGAAGTTCCCGCCGCCAGGGCAGTGGGAGGCAGCCATCGGCGTTTTCATTATAGTCCTCCGCGGTTGTTGCGGGCGGTCAAAAAGGTTGCATGAAAAGCTGCCGGGACGGCCGTAAACAAGCGTGAAAAGGGCGATAATTTGGCAACGAAAAGAAGAGACTTAATCTTGATTTGACGATGGTTAAGACATACAATAGTGCCACTATCGAACTGCCCAAGGAGTACCCTTTATGTCCCGGGTAGGTTTAGGCTTACGCCTTATTCTGGCCTGTCTGTTTGCCTGTTTTTTGGTCTCAGCGTCGGCCTTTGCAGCGCAACAAGATCAATCGAATTCCATCGGCCAGCCCGATCAGCCGAAAGCTGCTGCTCCTGATTCCAGTCAGGATCCGCTCATCCGTCCTTTGTCCGATAAACAGAAAAAAGAGAATGAGAAGCGGTTTAAAAAAGAAGTCAGCGACGTATTCAAGAAGTGGCTGAATGAAGACGTGGCTTACATTATTACCGACCAGGAAAAACAGGCGTTCATGCAGCTCTCGAACGACGAAGAGCGCGACCATTTTATTGAAGCCTTCTGGCAACGCCGCGATCCTACTCCTGACACACCGGAAAATGAGTTTAAAGACGAGCACTATCGCCGCATCGCCTATGCTAACGATCACTACGCATCAGGCGTGCCGGGATGGCGGACCGACCGCGGGCGCATGTACATCAAGTACGGCGAACCCACGGAAATAGATTCCCATCCGTCGGGCGGCAGCTATGAACGCCCCATTGATGAAGGCGGCGGCGAGACGTCCACGTATCCTTTCGAAGACTGGCGCTATCGCTACATTGAAGGCATCGGCAACAACGTCGAAATCGAATTCGTGGACAAGTGTATGTGCGGTGAATACCACATGACGCTGGACCGCGGCGAGAAAGACGCACTGCTGGAAGTCCCCAACGCTGGTCTTACATGGGCCGAACAGGTCGGCACCGCCAACAAGGGTGACCGCGTCGGTGGCGTTGGACTTGAACACCTCGGGCTGAATCCGGCCGATCAGACATCTTTGCAGGCCAAAGAGTTCAGCCGCCTCTCAGACTTTGCCAAACTGAATGCGCCTCCTCCGGTAAAGTTCAAGGACCTGGAAGAGGTGGTGCTGCACAAACTCAGTTACAACTTAATGCCGTTTGACGTGCAAACGGATTTCGTCAAGGTCACCGATGACACGATTCTGGTGCCTATCACGATTCAGATCAAGAACCGCGACGTCACCTTCGTGAACAAAGACGGAGTGGAGAAAGGCATCATCCATATCTTCGGACGCTTGACCACGATCGGTGGTTCGATCGCGCAAACCTTCGAAGACACGGTCGAAGAAGATGAGCCGGCGGAACTGCTTCCAAAAATCGTAGAACAATCACATATTTATTCGAAGGCCGTACCGCTGCGTCCGGGAAGGTATCGTCTTGACCTGGTGCTGAAGGATGTTAACGGCGACCGTACTGGCACATGGAGCAAAGGATTGCTGGTGCCGGAGTTCGCCGATGACAAACTGGCCACGTCTTCTTTGATGGTCGCTGACGACATGGAACCGGTACCCACCCGCAATGTGGGAACGGGAATGTTCGTGATTGGCGCGACCAAAGTCCGCCCGCGTCTTGCTCCCGCGGACGGAAAACCGGCCATGTTCAAGCGCAATGAGCGGGTGAACTTCTGGATGCAGGTGTATAACCTTAGCGTTGATGAAAAGACGCATAAGCCCTCGGCTACGGTTCAATACGACGTAATCAATCAGGCGACGAACAAGCCCATTATTCATACCGTGGAAAACACGGAAAAAATGGGAAACGTCGGAGAGCAAGTGACCCTGGAAAAGAGCATTGCGGCTGCAAATCTGAATCCGGGAACATACCGTATTGAGATCAAGGTAAACGACAATTTGTCCAAGCAGACGGTGGCGCCGGTGGCGACTTTTGCGGTTGAGTAGTTGAGTCGCCAGCGTCACGGGGTGGAACTGAATGCTTCGCAAGTTCTGGTTCTTGGTAGTGGTCTTGGGAATGGCGCTGCCCGGCTTTTCCGCCGATCGCTTCGCGTCCGTCTCGGGATATGTGCGCAGCTCGCAAGGCGTCCCACAGATGGGAGCGCTGGTGGAAGTGCTCGGTTCCGCATTTCACTCGGTGCGACTGTTTACGGATGAGAATGGTTTCTATTCCGCCAGCGGCATTCTGCCGGGAATTTACGACATTAAAGTTTCTGCTCCTTCTTTTCTGCCCTCGCTCCGTGAGCGGATTGGTCTTCGCCCCGGCAGCGCTTCCACAGTTAACATCACTCTGAGCACACTCTTTGACGCCATTCAACTTGGTCCCGTTCGTGACGCAAAGGACCAGGACGACTGGAAGTGGGTGTTGAGATCCTCCGCTAATCGTCCCGCTCTGCGTGTTTTTAGCGGCGCGCCGCGTGGAGGCCCTTCTGACCGGCAGTATTCGGAACGCGATTTAACGGGCACTTTGTCGTTTGTTGCTGGAAGCGATGCTACAGGCTACGGCAGCAATGGCGATATGAGCGCTGCATTTCGCGTGGAACGTTCCATGTTCTCCGCCGGGACCATGGCCATCAGCGGAAACCTTGGCTACGGAGATTCCATACCGGCTGGGGTGGTGCGCGCTTCCTACGCGCACCGCATGAGCAATGGTTCAGTTCCTCAAATGTCCATCACCGTCCGGCACGTAGCGTCCCCGGATGGCGCTCTTCCGAACTCTTCGTTGCAAGCAGCGGAATTGACCACCGGCGACGACCTGAACCTCGCCAACGTAGTTCGATTGAAGTTTGGCAGCGAATTGGAAACGGTTCAGTTCATGGGACAGGTCACATCCTCGTTCCGGCCTTACGGATCGGCCGAACTGCACCTTTCCCCGGATACCGTGCTGGAGTACGCATACAGCGGGTCTGCGCCCGATTCGGAGCGGCCAAACGGCTTTGATCCGCTTCCTGCGGAGTTGAGCCAGCCGGGGCCGCGCATGAGCATTATGCAGTTCTCCCCGGGCTTGGAGCGCGTACATCATCACGAGGTTTCGGTCTCTCACCGGGCGGGCAAGACCAACGTGCAAGTAGCCTTTTTCGCCGATCGCGTCACCAACCCCGCCTTGATTGGAGTAGGAGAATTTTCCAGCGCGGATGGGAATGTTCTGGCTGACGCCAATTCGGGAACTTTTACTTATCGTGGCAGTGATCTGAATACCCGTGGGATGCGGGTGGTTCTGGAGCGCAAAATTGCGGCGGACCTGAAAGCCACGCTTGACTATGAGTCGGGAGGAGTGCTCGACATCACCTCCGGGGAAGATTCCCTCGACAGCGCGGCGTCCTCAATGGGCGTCCGTAACCGGCAGAGTGTGGCGGGAAAGCTCACGGGAGACCTCGCCAGGACCAAGACCCGATGGGCCGCCTCCTATCGCTGGATCAACGGCCAGGCGTTGACTCCCGTGGACATGTTTAATGTTTCACCGGGCCAGGCCGATCCTTTTTTGAATCTCTTTATCCGCCAGCCGATCCCCGGCACCGGTTTCCTGCCCGGCCACATGGAAGCGGTGATTGACCTCAGCAATCTCCTCGCTCAGGGCTATGTTCCCATGATGGGCCAGGACGGGCGGACCGTCTATCTGGTGCAGTCCGCGCGCACCGTCCGCGGCGGTTTGGCGTTCAGCTTTTAGTCTGGCTCCCACCTTAAAGTTGCAGTTTCATCCTGGACATTTTTACCCAGTTTGAAATTTCATTCATCCGACTGCGATCTTCGAAAATGCTGTGTGCAGCCTTGATTGCACTAAGTTCAGTGCACTTCGAAGGTTTGCAAAAGCAAAAAAGCCGCGAAATTAGAATTTTTCAATATACATGCATCGGATTCGGTGCAATAATTCTGGCCCTTGGATTGCTCTGCAAAAATGTAAATCGCACAATTGGGGTCGAACTGCATGTGGATCGAAAAGCTTTCCAGCGGGGTGCTGCGTGTGCTCACTCCGTTGGGTCCGCGGTATATTCAGCCGTCATTTATTACCCGTGTTTACCTGATGTGGCTGTTCCGAAATTTTCCCAACCTCCCGGCCGAAGTATTGAGCGCGAATCAAAAGAGACGGATAGACCGCCTGTGCGCGGAGCAAAAATTCGTTTCCCGTCCGCGAATTAATGCCCTGGAGGATGCTCCCATCCTCGGGACGCTCGAAAGCCGCCCGGCGGCGCCTTCCGAGCAAGCACCTCCGCGTCGTCCGAGCGCAAGCATCGGAGACTCGGTAGTCCCGTTCGCCGCGGATGGCCAGCGGCGCTCGTAAATTTATTCGCGCGCGGCCGCAATAATTTAGTGGCGTGGTCCCAATTTATTCGTCAGGCCTAGGCGCCGTGCGCACAAATATTCCATGTCAGCACGGGTGCCGCCGATTTCTTGATGCTGCACAGAACGGCGAATCGAAGGCGCTCTCAGTCGCTGTGTTACACTCGATTCTGGCAAAAGCAATGTCGTAAAATTGCACGCCAGCGGCCTCCCGGCCGCGAGCCAGGAAGTCCGGAATTCCAATAGGCGGCGATTCAAGCGGGCGCGTAGCTCAATTGGCAGAGCAACTGACTCTTAATCAGTAGGTTGAAGGTTCGATTCCTTCCGCGCTCACCATTCAATCCAGTCACCAGGCACCGATTGCGGTCTGTTGTCCGCGTGTCGGCGAATCGCCCAGGCACTTACTCCGAATTTTTGGTAGTGTCCCCATACCGCGTAGGACACTACCAAATTTTCTGCTCTTCGCTGATTTGGCCTCAGCTTAATATGATCTTGCGAGCTTCGCCATCTGGATCATTTTCCATATGGCACGCGTTGTCCCAGATCATCGTTCTGTTGGTTTCAGGATCGGTCGGCTCCCATTTGAGACCCGCTACACTCGGATTCCCGGTAGCCGCAAACGCCGCCCAAGATGAAGCCATTTTTTTCGCCAACGTCTGCGCCTCGAGTGTATTGCCTGTGCCTTGTTCACATCGCTTGGTATTGTCGAAGCAGAATTGAAGCTCAGCCGTGTGCCATGCACCCGGCAGACCGTCGAGGATTGAAGTTTGCCACTTGAAATAGTATGCGTAGGCCGGAGCGGCCTTGAGGTCGTGCTTTAACTTGGCCATTTTCACTACATTGTTGCGCATGCTAAGGCCATTCAGGAAACTGCCAGCGCACATGTACGACAACGTCTGTATTTTCTTTTGGGGATAGGCTTTCTTCAAAGCGGCAATGATCGCAGTCGCTTTTTCATCACCGTAAGGTTTGGCGAGGCTTGCGTGCCATTCTTCTTCGGTAGGACGCGAAGACATGCGATTACCCTCCTCAGTGACTGATCCAACGAGCATAGGAACGTTCTTGGAAATTTCCGGAGCGGCGTCGAAGAAAGAACGCATATTGATCACCTTGCCGTCCACGCACGGTGACCAACCCACGCGCGGATGTCCGGGGGCTCCCGGGCCCATCATGGGCGGCCCTGGGGGATTGATCTTGGCAGCAGCCGAGTTGCCGGCTGCGAATAGTTTGGCCCAATCCATCTTTTGTAATGACCCGATGTCGTTCGGTGCAAGGCCGAGATCTTTCATCAGCTGGCGCGCAAGTTCGGTTTGCTGCTCTTTACTGGGAATGTTGCCGCCGCCGCCTGATTGCGCCGAAGCACGATGGATGAGGCCTACAGCGGAAGGCATGCCCATCAGCGTAGTCACCTTCGACCCGCCGCCGGACTGCCCATAAATCATTACTCGATCGGGATCGCCGCCGAAATTTTCGATGTTCTCGTGGACCCAGCGAAGCGCCGCGACTAAATCAGTCATGCCGACGTTCGCGGAGTCTTCATAGGCGGAGCCGCCGATTTCCGAGACGTCGAAGAAACCAAGGATATTGAGACGGTGATTGACCGACACTTGTACGACATCGTGATGCCGCGCCATCTGCGCGCCTTCGTGTGACGGCAGCTCGTAAGAAGAACCGAAGCTGTATCCTCCGCCGTGAATGTAAAACATCACCGGGCGCTTGCCGGTCAGGCTTGGCGTCCAAATATTTAATTTGAGCAAGTCCTCGCTTTGCCAGCCATCGTCCCAATCCTGAAGGAACGTCTGCTCAATGCTCGTCCAGGGGTGCACGTTTTGAGGGCAGTTCGCGCCATACGCCAGTGCTGGATATTCGTCAGCCCATGGCGCGGGCGGTTTCGCCGGAAGCCAGCGGTTTTCTCCGGCCGTGGTCTGGCCGTAGGGAACGCCTTTGAACGTGAAAACGCCGCCGTCGAGAAATCCGCGCACCTTGCCGTATTGCGTTTTCGCAATCGCCGAGCGCGGTGTCGAAACGTTTCCTGGCTCCTGATGTGCCGCGGTTTTCGTGCTGTCAGATGCGAGTGCGGATTTGCTGGTTATAAGGCCAACGCCCGCCGTTGCTGAGAGAAGCAGCGCCTCTCGACGATTCAAAAGAGTTTTATTTCCAGAATTTGCCTTCGACATTGCAGCTCCCATTTTCTTAAGTTTGTTCCCGCTCGATAATTTTTCCGCATTTCTAGTTCGCGCATTCTTTCCGGAAGAAAATTTCAAAATTCATTGCCTTACAAATGCATTGGTCTAATGAATGCCGCAAACCAATTCCGGCGAGCAAATTAAGATACGACCTTTGTTTATCTCCAGACAACAAAATTCCATCGTCAAGAAATGTCGCCGATGACATTTGAAAAGTTGAGCAATCGTTTTTGTCCTGCATTGTGGCTGAGCTCCGCGTACACTATCCATTTCATAAAAAATGAGGAATCCAGCAAAAGGTCTCCTATGAAAATGGTCTGCAAAAGTGTTTTTCTGGGAATGTGCATTCTGGCAGTCGTGGCAGTTCCAGTTTTTTCCGCCGCGCAAACAGGTGCCGCGCCGGCCGGTGCGTCCAGCAATGCCCAGCCGGCCAATGTCACTCCCGTTGCGCCGCGCCATCTGCCACCGGAGGCCGCAGCCGCCAATGCTCCCCGCACCATTGCGCCTTACTTCACCCGGGCCAAAAGCACCCCTAAAGCGCCAGATGCCGACGGCTTCCTGCAGCGCTGGCTGCTTCTTGAGCCGATCGTTAAGCCAAACCGTACCAACACTGTTTTTACCGGCACCTACGTTAGAAGCACATCCAAAGAGGAATATTTTCCCGGCCAGTTCACCGTTGTTCCGCGCGACGGCGAGAAGGCGATGGTGGGCGATCAGGAACTGGCATGGCACGCTCTGGATTCAAACCTTTTTGACGTTAAGCTTTTCAACTTCGCCTATGGCCTGAACAAGCCTACGTATGGAGTCATCTTCTGGGCTGTGACCATCGTCAACAGTCCGCGCGAGATGAAAAATGTCCGTCTGGCAGTCGGCTCCAATTCGGCATCCATGTGGTGGGTCAATGGCCAGGATGCCGCAGACCTCTTCGGCGACCGGCGGATGGTGATGGATGATGTTGTCTCAAACCCGCTCACACTCAAGAAGGGCCCCAACATCATTCGCGGCGCTGTCATCAACGGTCCCGGTTTGAGCGATTTCTGCGTTCGCTTGATTGATGAGAGTGGCAAGTCGATCAAGGATCTGGCTCAAAGCCTTCCATAACGCGCAAACGACTGGGTCGCGCGATTTCTGTTTCAACTTTTTTACGGAGCTATTATGAAATCCAATTTTCTGGCTGCTGCGGTCCTCACTCTACTCTTGTTTTACGTATCGAGTCCGGCGTTGGCGCTCGATGGTGAACCGTACATCCACGATCCTTCAACGGTCGTAATTTCCAATGGCAAATACTTCACCTTCGGCACTGGCGGCGGAGGATTGATATCTGAAGATGGCTGGACTTGGCATTCCGGCGCCGTGCGGCCGGGGGGTGGAGTGGCTCCCGACATCATCAAGATTGGGGACCGTTACTACGTGGTTTACGCGGTGGGAGGGGGCGGGTTGGCCGGAGGGCATGCCAGCAACGTCAAGATGATGTGGACCAAGAGCCTTGATCCTAAATCGCCTGACTTTCAATTTCATGACCTTGGAGTTGTTGCCTCCAGCAACGGTGTTGAAGATTGTGATGCCATTGATCCGGCGTTCTTATATGCGAAAGGCCATCTGTGGCTCTCGTATGGCACTTACTTCGGCTATATCCGCATCGTTGAACTTGATCCCAAAACCGGCAAGCGTATGCCCGGCAACAAGCCAGTGGATGTTGCCATCGATATGGAGGCCACAGACATGCTGTACCGCGATGGCTGGTACTACTTACTGGGAACGCATGGCACATGCTGCGATGGTCCTAATTCGACCTACAACATCCGCGTCGGTCGTTCCCGAAGTGTGATGGGCCCGTATATAGACAATATGGGCGTTCCGCTGCTCAAAGGCGGCGGCAAGCTTGTAGTGGGGGCCAGCGATCACCGTATCGGACCCGGTCACTTCGGTTTGCTGGATTTGGGTGACGGCGTGCAGAAATTCTCCATGCATTATGAGGCCGACATGGAGCGCAGCGGCCGCAGCGTGCTCGACATTCGCCCTCTGCTTTGGAAAGACGGGTGGCCTGTCGGCGGCGACAACTTCGAGGAAGGCACGTATGAGATCCAGTCAGAACGTAGTGGCGGCGCGTTGGAGCTGGCGACGGACTTTGTGCGGATGAACGTTCCGCGCCGGGGTTTTGGTAATTTCGGAGGGCCTCCGCACCCGCAGAACAATCAGCCGCGTCCGCAGCCACCAGCTGGTGGTTTCTTCGGTCCTCCAACTGGTCCGGTGAGCCCGATTCCAGATCAGACGCTCGTCCAGGATTCCGCGTCGTGGCCGGAGGGCAATATTAATGTGGATCTCAACGACTACATGGTCCGGCCCCATCAAAAATGGACCATTACACCGGTAGCCAATGCCGGAGGCTATCCCGGCTCACCCTATTTCAAGATAACCATTGCCGGCACCGATCGTGCCCTGGCGGCAACTCCAGACGGCCAAGTTATTACCGTTCCCAGCTTTACCGGCGCTCCCGAACAACTGTGGCGGATTGACCAATTGACCGATGGCACATACCGCATCATGCCCAAGGCAGCGCCCAACTCCGCGGAGCCGCTGGCTTTGACTGCGGTAGGTGCGAGTACGCCCGCGCTCTCCCGGTTCGATCCCAAGAGCGACAAATCGCGCTGGAGCTTCAGGAAGCCATGAGGCCGCGCGGAGTCTGGATATCACGGTACTAGTTCGGGAAAATGTACATACAACGCGTTATCTTATTGGCCTACAAGCACATCGTACGTATTTGAACATCCATTTCCGTATGTACAATATGTTCCCTGCGGAACATCTGTGGAAATCTCCTGCGAGGCCGGGCTGGCCGGTCCATGGCGGGCCAATTTAGCGGGCCTGCTCTCACAGCTTCAAAACTTGCCCGGGCCCTTTGCCTGTTGTTCTGCGGCGATGCGGTCTACAACCGCGCGTTCTTTGGCCCCATCCTGGGGGCGATGCAGCTTGTAGTACAAGGAAGCCAGCTCCACGTGCGGCTCCAGCCAGTCGGGATCATCCTTCACTAATTCTTCAAGGTTAACGGCGGCTGTTTCATATTGCCCGGAAGCACTCTCCAGCATTGCCGATTCGTAACGTGCCATGCTGTCAGTTGGTTTCAGTTTGAGGGCCTTTTCCAGATAGGGCCTTGCTTTGTCTAAATCGCGCCGCTTATAGAGAATGGCCCCGACATACAGGTTCGCCTCGAAATCATCCGGATTCGTCTCCAGCGCCTTGAGGAATGCCGATTCAGCTTCATCAGTTGACCCAGTCTTGTCCCGGGCCTCTCCGACCATTGTGTACAGACCTGGCAGTTCAGGGTTCAAACGCAACGCGGCTTCCAGATCACGGCGAGCACGGGCGAAGTCGTTCAACTGTAAAAGGGACGACCCCGCCAATTGGTAAGCATCCGCGCTGTTTCCGGATTGCGCGACCTTCTCAATCCGGTCGATGCCGTCTGGAAGGTGGCCTGTCTTGATGAGGGCCACACCAAATACATAGTCGAAATCCAGGTTGCCGGAGTTTTCTTTATCAAAGGGTTCGAGCAGGGCAAGCGCGTCATCCGGCTTACCTAATTTGACGTCGGTTTCACCGAGCAGGATGGCGACCTTCAGGTCATGGGGCTGCAATTTGTTCACAGCCGCAAACTGCTCATGAGCATTACTGAAATCGCCTTTCTTGAAATAGGCCAGGCCGAGATTGAGCAGAACGGGGTTTTTGTAGGTCAGAGAAGGCAGGGCTGCAAGATATAGTTTGATGGCTTCATCGAATTGCCCCGTGTGTGCGAGGGCCGCGCCCAGGTTGACTTCCGCCTCCACCGCGTTCGGGCGCACGGCCAGGTAGGCGCGATAATCTTTTATCGCCAGCTCGTATTGTGCCTGCTGTTGTTCGGCGATTGCGCGCTGGAAAATTGTGTCCGGGGGCACTTCCTGGCTTTGGGCCGCGGTCAGAAGTAACGCGACAAGGGGAATCAGGATGCGCATTGGCAGTAGCATAACGCATGGCCCTGGCCATCTCAAACCGGCGCGGAGCGGGCCTTTGCTTTTAGAGTGTGCGGTGTGAACGGACTGCAAACGGCCAGCATCACTTCGGTCATTTGGAGATTTCCGCCAGGAAGTAGTACTATGTCTGTGCTGATTATATGAATCTTCCGCTCTATTGTCGCTGCTGTTGTTGCCCCTGTTGTCGCACCATTCAGCTCTAAGATCGCCCGGCGAACCTTTCGCCCTTCTGTACAAAATTCAAGAAAATTTAAGTCAAACCACTTTGGAGGTTTATCGCGTTGAGTGTCTCATCAGGTCATTTGATTGCGCCGCATGGCGGCGAACTTGTTGATTTAATTGTCTCGTCCGAAAAAGCAACGGAGCTGAAGTCCAATTCCCGCGAGTGGCCCTCGTGGGACCTGACGGCGCGCCAAATCTGCGACCTAGAACTGCTGATGAGCGGCGGGTTTTCGCCGCTGCGCGGATTCATGAATCGCGCGGATTATGAAGGCGTTTGTAGCAACATGCGCCTGGCGAGCGGCGTTCTGTGGCCCATGCCGATCACGCTCGACGTGAAAGAGGAATTTGCCAAGACGCTGAAGCCGGGCAGCAGCAAAGTTGCCCTGCGCGACCCCGAAGGCGTCATGCTGGCGGTGCTGCACGTGGAAGACGTTTGGCAAGCCGATCGCGAGGCGGAAGCAAAGGCGGTTTTCGGGACCACCAGTGCGCTGCATCCCGGCGCGAACTACGCCATTAAGCATTCCAATCCTTGGTACGTGGGCGGGCGCGTTGAGGCGATCCAGTTGCCTTCGCATTATGACTTTCGCGCTTTGCGTTTGACTCCGGCGGAAGTCCGCACGGAATTTGCGCGGCTTGGCTGGCGGAAGATTGTTGCATTCCAGACCCGCAATCCCATGCACCGCGCCCACGTGGAACTCACCATGCGCGCGGCAAAAAATGTGGAAGCCAGTCTGTTGATTCATCCCTCGGTCGGCATGACCAAGCCGGGCGATGTGGACTACTTCACGCGCACGCGCTGCTATCAATTGCTGCTGGCGAAGTATCCCGCGGGAACGGTAAAGCTTTCCATGCTGCCGCTGGCCATGCGCATGGGCGGGCCGCGTGAAGCGATCTGGCATGCGCTCATCCGCAAGAACCATGGCTGCTCGCACTTCATCGTGGGCCGCGACCATGCTGGGCCGGGCAAGGACGAGAGCGGCAAGCCATTCTACGGGCCTTATGACGCTCAGGAACTTTTCAAGAAACATGAAAAAGAGATGGGCGTGACCATGGTGCCGTTCCAGATGATGGTTTATCTGGAGAACGAAGACCGCTATGTTCCCGACAACGAAGTTCCCGCCGGAGCGCGCGTGCTGAATATTTCAGGAACGGAATTGCGCCAGCGGCTGAACGAAGGCCGCGATATTCCTTCCTGGTTTACTTATCCGGAGGTGGTGCAGGAGCTGCGCAAGAGCTATCCGCCGCGCTACAAGCAGGGTGTAACGATTTTCTTTACCGGGCTTTCCGGTTCGGGGAAGTCCACCATCGCCAATGTGCTGATCACGAAGTTTCTGGAAACCGGCGGACGTCCGGTCACATTGCTGGACGGCGACCTGGTCCGAAAGAACCTTTCTTCGGAGCTGGGATTCTCCAAAGAGCATCGTGACATCAACATCCGGCGCATCGGCTATGTCGCCTCTGAGATCACCAAAAATGGCGGCATTGCGATCTGCGCGCCCATCGCGCCGTATGATGCGACGCGAAAACACGTGCGGCAATTGATTGAGCCGCATGGTGGATTCATTCTTGTTCACGCGGCCACGCCCATCGAAGTTTGCGAACAGCGCGACCGCAAGGGCCTGTACGCAAAGGCGCGTGCGGGCATCGTGAAGGAATTCACGGGCATCTCCGATCCGTATGAAGAACCTAAGGACGCGGAGGTGGTGCTAAACACCGCTGATCTGACTCCTGAAGAGGCCGCCCAGGAAATCATTCTCCATCTGGAAAGGGAAGGGTTTATCGGGGTGGGCAACAACGCCTAACGGCGATTGCCGCCTTTAGGAACAAAACGCGGTTATGGACCTGACAGTAAAAATCGTAATCGGCTTTGTGGTCGGCACTCTGATCGGAATGACGGGGCTGGGCGGCGGCGTGTTGCTGCTGCCCTTGCTCATCTTCGGACTCAGAGTGCCGCCGATTATTGCTGTTGGCTCTGACGCGCTTTTTAACTTCTTCACGAAAATCGGTTCGAGCGCTGTCCATCTTCGTAAAGGTACAGTGCGCATGAGGATTGTGCTGGCACTGGCACTGGGCAGCGTCCCTGGTTCGGCCCTCGGGGTAAGGCTGCTTCAGTACTTGCGAGACGCTTACGGGAGCGGGGTGAATTTCTTCATCACCTGCGCCGTGGGTGTGTTGCTGCTGATTATTCCCACGTTCCTTCTTTTTCAGAAAGAAATTGAAGAGCACATTACGCATCGCCCGCCCACGATGAAATCTTTTGTGGGGATGTCGGCGATCGGGCTTCTGGCCGGCTTTCTGGTGGGAATTACTTCCGTGGGTTCGGGCAGCATTATCATGATGCTGCTGTTGCTCTTCTATAGCTTTACTCCCAAAATCATGGTCGGCACCGACATTGTTCACGCCATGATTCTGACCGGAGTGACCAGCCTTTTGCAGTGGCGGCTGCGCAATGTGGATGTGCCGCTGGTTCTCTCCCTTCTCGTAGGCTCCATTCCCGGCGGCCTGTTCGGTTCATATCTGAGTACGCGGGTCCCCACGCCCTGGCTCCGGCGCATCCTGTGCAGTTTGTTGCTGGCCACAGGAGCGCGGATGTTGTGGGGCGCGGTAGGATTTAGCCTGTAGATCCATGCCTGTCGATTCCGCAGCACCGCACAAATATTCCGAAGTCCTCGAGCGCATTCAATCGGCGCTTGAAGCCTCGCGCAAAGTCTTTGAACGATTCACTCCGGGAGAAATTGCCGCGGAATACAAAGCCGGCATGGATCCGGTGACCGAAGCCGATCTTGCGGTGAATGCTTTGCTGCACAAGGAACTGTTGCGCGAAGGCGAAGGATGGCTCTCAGAAGAGAGTGTTGATGATTTGTCACGTCTGCAGAAGCAACGCGTTTGGATTGTTGATCCGCTGGATGGCACGCGCGAGTTCGTTGCCGGGATTCCGGAGTATTGCATTTCCATTGCTTATGCCGAGAATGGCGACGCGGTTGCCGGAGGGATTTGCAATCCTGCGACGAACGAAGTTTTTCTCGGAGCGATCGGTTTGGGAGTGACCTATAACGGCAAGCCGGTAAAGACAACAGCGCGGGCGAAGTTAAAAGGCGCGACGATTCTGGCCAGTCGCAGCGAGACAAAGCGCGGAGAGTGGAAGCGGTTTGAGACCGCGGAGTTCACGGTCCGTCAAATGGGTTCGGTGGCTTATAAGCTGGCCCTGGTAGCTGCCGGATTGGCGGATGCGACGTTTAGCCTTGTTCCAAAACATGAATGGGATATTGCGGCAGGGGCGGCATTAATTGAAAGCGGAGGCGGGTTCTTTCGCACGCTGGATGGTGAGCCGTTGCGTTGCAACCGGGAACGTCCCTTAATCCAAGGATTGGTAGCGGGGGCGGCGGGACTGCGAGCGCAGCTTGTGCGCGTTGTGCAATCGCAGCGATAATTCATACTCTTGCACCTTCGGCAACCCCGGCCGCCGATCTTCGATGACAAGGGTAACTTTGTTTTGAGAGCCGGGAGCCACTAACCTTTTCTTTTTTGCGCCATAATGATCGTCAGGGCCGGTTTTGACTACGAATCCATGCCGGCTACGACCATTGTTGGAGATGGTATGAAGCGCGTTTCCGCTACCGGGCTGTTGTTGCTGCTCGGCCTTATTGCGTGCCTGTTGTCGGGATGCAAGCACGATCCCAATGCACGCAAGCAGAAATTCCTAAAAAGCGCACAGGAATACTTCGCCAAAGGCCAATACGAAGAAGCGGCCATTCAATACGGCAACGCGCTGCAAATAGATCCTCGCGACGCGAACGCCCACTACCAGCTTGCTGCGTGCGAAATGAAGCTGCAACAGTGGCTTCCCGCGTTGCAGGAATTGCAGCGCACCTTGCAGTTGCAACCGGAAAATTATCCCGCGCATTTAGAAATTGCCAATCTGCTGATCGCCTCCCACAACTTCAAAGACGCCCAAACGCATGTGGATTTGCTTCTGCAAAAAACGCCGAATGACCCGCTGGCACACATTGCCGCTGCCAGCGTACTGGCGGGTCAGGACAAGCTTGGCGATGCGCTGAAACATGCGCAGACATCTGTGTCCCTGGCGCCATCGGAGGCAGGGGGATATTTGAGCCTGGGCGCGGTGCAGGAGCGCTCCGCGCAATTCGACGCCGCTGAAACCAATTTGAAGAAAGCAGTGGAACTGGAGCCACGTTCTTCCACCGCGCGTCTTGCGCTGGGATCGTTTTACCAGAGCAGAAATCGTAAGGAAGAAGCCGAACAGCAGTTCCGCCGGGCCATTGACGTTGCTCCGGGTGATCCGGCCTCACGTTCCGCGCTGGTGCGACTCTATGTGATCGAGGGGAAAAAGCAGCAGGCCGAAGACTTTCTGAAACAGTCGAAAGAGCAACTCGCGAATGACCCCGCCGGATATCGAATGCTGGGCGATTTTTATTTTGAGAACGGAGAACTCGATAAGGCGCTGGCAGAATATCAATCGCTCGATAACGCTCATCCGCAGGATGTGCAGGTGAAAGAGAACTATGCCCGGCTTCTTTTGATCAAGGGGCGGGCGCCCAAGGCGGAAAGACTGGTGGATGATGTTCTGCGGACATCCCCGAACGATTCGGACGCGCTTATTTTGCGCGGAGAGATACAAATCCAGGAAGGGAAGCCGGAGGAGGCGGTGCAGAGCCTGCAGGCGCTGGTGAGGAACGATCCGGAAAATGCGCTCGGGCACTTTCACCTGGGGCGCGCTTTTCATGCGCAGGGAAACGGGGAGCTTGCGGAGAGCGAATGGCGGCAGGCAGTGCAGTTGCAGTCGACGCTGCTTGATGCGCAGCGGGCACTGGCAGAAAGCGAGTTGGAGGATGGCGACCTGGGTGCGTTGCAGCAGACCACGACGCAGATCATCAACCTGGCGCCTAAATCGGCGGAAGGCTACCTGCTGCGCGCGCAAGGCAATATAAACAACAAGCGTTTTTCACAGGCCAGCGACGACGTGAATAAGGCCATCGCGATTGCGCCCGACAGCCCGGATGGATATGTGGCTTCTGGCAATCTGCAACTCGCGCAGGAAAAATACAGTGAGGCAGGGAAGTCTTATGAGGAGGCCTTGGCGCGGGATGCTTCCTCGGCGAGCGCCGCCGGAGGATTGGTCAGCGCGTACGCCGCGCAGCACGAGTACGAGAAGGCCGTGGCTGTGATCCAGGCGAAAATTGCCAAGGCTCCCGACAGCAGCCCGCTCTACGATGCGCTGGGCACGGCGTATTTCCTGGAGAAGACCGACCTGAAGTCCGCCGAGGACGCATTCCGGAAGGCGGTTGACCTCGACAAGAACAACACCAGCGCGTTGATCAAGCTCGGTCAGGTGCAAGCGGCGCAAGGCAACAGCGACGCAGCCATCGTCACCTATAAAAATGCATTGCGGAATGCTCCGAACAATGTGGACTTCTGCATTCTTCTCGGAGAGTTGTACGAAGCGAAGCAGGATTGGAGCAACGCGAAAGGCTACTATCAGAAGGCTTTGCTGCTGCAGCCGGAGAATGCGCTGGCGGCGAACGATATGGCTTACGCGATTGTGCAGACGGGCGGCAATCTCGACCTGGCACTGACCCTTGCGCAACGCGCGCGCCGCACCACGCCAAGCTCGCCCAACGCCGCGGACACATTGGGATGGGTGCTCTACAAAAAAGGACTCTATCCGATGGCGGTCAGCTCGTTCCAGGATGCGATCAAGCTGAACATGAAATCGGGTGCCGCGGAAAACCCCACGTACCACTATCACCTGGGCATGGCTTACCAGAAAATGCGCCGCACCGCACAGGCGAAAAGAGAGCTGCAGAAGACGCTGGAAATTAATCCCAATTACAGCGACGCCGCTAATGTGAAAAAAGCACTGGCGGCGCTATAAAGCTTTTCCGGAAAAACGCCACCTGCAAACAACCCATTGAATTGCGCGGCGCAAACGGTTACTTTGTTTCGCACGGTCTAATACAACTATGCGAAATATCTTTTATGCGGTGCTAACCAATTTTTTGGTTCTGATCTTTGCTTTTTCCAGCGCGCAGGCCCAGTGGACTCCGAGAAACCCTGTCAAATCATTTCAAAAGCAAGCTGACGGTGTGGTTCTTACCATGCAGACCGGCACGCTCAAGGTGCAGGTGTGCACGGATTCCATCATCCACGTGCTTTATTCGCCGACGGCATCGTTCAGCGAGCATCCGGATTATGTGGTGTTGAAGAAGGATTGGCCGACGACGACATGGGACATGCAATCAAGCGACGATGACGTCACCATCACGACCTCGCAGCTTAAAGTCGTCGTGACGCGGATTGATGGGGCGATCACCTACCGCGACAGCGCCGGGCAGCAAATTGTGCAGGAAGCCTCGCGCAAGCTTACGCCGGTGAAGGTCAATGGGGAAGATACGTTCCGCGCGGAATCGTTCGTAAACATTTACGGATCGCACGAAGCGCTGTATGGCCTGGGCCAGCACCAGGCGGGCGTGTGGAATTATCGCGGCGATTCGGTGGATATTTCGCAGGACAATACGAACATTTCCGTTCCGTTCCTTGTTTCGAGCAAAGGCTACGGTCTGTACTGGAACAATGATTCGCGCAGCCGCTTCAATAATCGCTTTGCGAATTACATGTACATCAGCTCCGAGGTTGCAGACGTTATTGATTACTACTTTTTTTATGGTCCCGACCTCGACAAGGTGATCGCCGATTACCGCGAGCTGACCGGGCAGGCTCCGATGTTTGGCAAGTGGGCGTATGGCTTCTGGCAGTGCAAGAACCGCTATAAATCGCAGGATGAAATTGTGGGCATCGCGCAAAAATATCGCGACCTGCACATTCCGGTGGATGACATTGTGCAGGACTGGTTCTGGTGGAACCGCAAAGGCGAGTTCGTTTTTAATAAGAATTATCCCGATCCCAAGGGCATGGTGGATGAACTACACCATCTCAATTTCCACCTGATGATTTCCATCTGGCCGTTCTTCGAGCCGGGTTCCACAAATTACGACTACATGGATAAGCAGGGCTGGTTAGTGGACAAGTTCAAGTACGCCAAGCCGCCTTACCATGCTGATGCCATGGCCGTGTACGACGCCACGAATCCGCAGGCGCGCAAATTTTATTGGGACCTGGTGAATAAAGGACTGTTCAGCATCGGAGCGGATGCCTGGTGGATGGACACGACCGAGCCGGAGACCGAAGGGCAGGAAGACAACATTTTGCTGGGGCATAAGCTCTGGGCCGGGAGCGGCAATCGGTATGTGAATGCGTATCCGATGCTGGATACGGAAGGCGTGTACAGAGGACAGCGCTCTGTGTCAGACCAGAAGCGTGTGTTTATTTTGTCGCGCTCGGCATTCTCGGGATCGCAGCGGAATGCCGTGACGGCGTGGTCGGGCGATATCAACTCTGACTTCTTCAGCTTTCGGCGGCAGGTCCCTGCCGGTTTGAATTTCGCTTTGTCGGGCATTCCTTACTGGACCACCGATATTGGCGGATTCGTTTTTGGAAGCCCGGCCGATCCGGCATTCCGCGAGCTTTTTATTCGTTGGTTCCAGTACGGCACGTTCAATCCGATTCTGCGCGTGCACGGAACGCGCAATCCGGATGAGAACGAGTTGTGGTCGTATGGGCCGGACGCGGAGAAGATCCTGGTGAAGTTTGATGATCTCCGCTACCGCATGCTGCCGTATATTTACTCGCTGGCATGGAAGACGACCAGCGAAAGCTACACTCCGATGCGGCCGCTGGTGATGGATTTCCGCAACGA
>Ga0134125_10000923_pt1 | contig 37580 bp, 23 predicted proteins | sample KB31751_FD_96464 | JGI IMG/M metagenome (GOLD analysis project Ga0134125, IMG submission 96464) | Terrestrial soil microbial communities with excess Nitrogen fertilizer from Kellogg Biological Station, Michigan, USA - KB3-175-1 | ecosystem: Environmental > Terrestrial > Soil > Unclassified ...
AGATGCGCGCCATGCACGACCGCATCGCGCAGGAGCTGCCCTTCCCGCTGCTGCTCCAGGGCGACGCGCCGCGCAACCTGCTGCTCGAAGAGTTCCGCGACACGCCCAACGCCGTCCTCTTCGGCACCTCCAGCTTCTGGCAGGGCGTCGACGTGCAGGGCGAGCAGCTCAGCTGCGTCATCATCGACCGCCTGCCCTTCGCCGTCCCGTCCGACCCCGTCGTCAAGGCGCGCATGGACGCCATTGCCAACTCCGGCGGCAACGCCTTCTTCGACTACCAGGTGCCCTCGGCCGTCATCACGCTCAAGCAGGGCTTCGGCCGCCTCGTCCGCTCACTGCAGGACCGCGGCGTACTCATGCTGCTCGACCCGCGTATCCAGCGCCAGCGCTACGGCCGCATCTTCCTCGACTCGCTCCCGCCCTACCGCCAAACCCACTCCATCGAAGACGTCGAAGCCTTCTTCGCGGCGGAGTCCGCGCGAGCCTAGATGGCCGCCTTATCAGGGTTTGCCATCGTCTGGAGAAATTTCTCAAACACGTGGTCCAACATAGGATCGGCGAGAGATTCGACGTCTAGATGCTCCATCATGACATTCTTCCCGTCTGATCGCCGAAGCACATGGAAATCGATCTCGCCCGAGACCCACGCCGAGATACGACCGATTCCGATATCTGTGTCGTAGTCCGCAAAAGCGGACGGGTTGTTTGAGACTCGCGCATGGTGGACACCTGCATGGAGCACACCTGCAGAATCTAAAGACTGCTTCTTTGCACTCAACCAGGACACTATTTCATCGAGACTAATTGCGTAGTCGTTCATAGAGTGAACGCCTCCGTGCGAATACAATGACCTGCCGCGGCTCCCACTACCATCTCTCTCACCGCCTCCAGCACCACCTCCGGCTCATCCAGATGCACCCAGTGGCCGCTCTTCGCTGCGATCACCTGCCGCACGGCTGATCCAATTTGCGCCAGCCGCGCGGCATCCAGCGGCTCCGCGTCCCCCGGCGTCAGCAGCGTCACCGGCATCGTCAGCAGCGGAACCTCCTGCATCTCCACCACCGTCTCCGGCACCGCGCGAATGTGCGCGGCGAACCCGCGGAAGAACTTCGGCGACGACCAGTGCGCCGCGACCACCGGCCACACCTCGCGCGGCATCTTGCCCATCTCGCACGCGATCCGTCCCGCCAGGTGCACGCCGCTCTTGCCAGCCACGCGCCGCATCAGCCCCGTAACATGACCGCGCCCGCACAGCAGCGATCGCATCCCCAGCCGCGTAATGCCCACATGCGCTGCGATCGCGCCATATCCGGCAAACCCCACGCCGCGTTGCACCGCGGGCCTGTGCGTCTCATTCAGCGGCGGCCACTCCTCCGGCCGCATCGGATCCACCAGAACCACACCGGCGACCTCATCCGCATATTCCGCAGCAAATCTTCGTGCGACTAACCCTCCGAACGAATGCCCAACGATCACAAACGGCCCTTCGACCCCCGCCGCGCGTAGCACCTCGCGCAGCTCGCGCGCAATGTTCTTCGGCGTCCGCGCGCAATCGCTCTCGCAGCTCCACCCCAATCCCGCGCGGTCGTAGCTCACCGTCCGCGCATATTCGCTCACGCGGCGTTGGATCTCCAGCCAGTTCTGGCTGCTCGCCGCAATGCCCGACTCAAACACCACCGTTAGCAGCGCCTGTGCGCCATCAGAACCGCGCCCACTCAAATTTGAAATTCGGGGCGGCCCCATCTCCTGCACATACACGCGCCGCCCACCTGCAACTTCGACCATGCGCCCGCGAGCCGATTCACCAGACCCGACGAACCGTCTTTTGTCCCGCCACACACCGACAGTCTGGTACAGCCACCCTGCAACAGGCAGCAGCGCCACCCCCGCGATCACCCAGGCCAACCGCACCATCAAAAGAATCCGTCCTTCGATGTCGCGACATTCTATCCCGTCAAAATGGATGACTGAAACACTGCTCTTGCCTCGCCCGTCTCCACATCACAGCCCGCTAACTTGCGCCTTGCATTCCTTGGGCGGAAAATGTTGGCAACGCCCGTTCGCTCCGGAAGGAGATTTCATGGCACCCATCCCCACCGATCTTGAGCACGAGATCGAAAACGAACAAGACGCGGCACCTGGCCAAGCGGAATCCGGCCTGCTCTCGCATCGCCTCAGCCGCCGCACCTTCCTCTCGCAGGCCTCGGCCGCTGGTGTCGTCGCGACCGCTGCACCCCTGCTCGTCACTGAACCTGCCGCCGCCGCTCCCGCAGCAGCCGCGCACGATGAAGCCGCCGCCGTCCGCGCCATCCCCGTCACGCTGAACATCAATGGCGAGGACCGCCACCTCGAACTCGACGCGCGCACGACGCTGCTCGATTGCCTGCGCGAGAACCTCGCCATGCCAGGCACCAAGAAGGGCTGCGACCATGGCCAATGCGGCGCCTGCACGGTCCACGTCAACGGCCGTCGCGTGAACTCCTGCCTCTCGTTTGCAGTGATGCATGCGGGCGACAAGATCACCACCATCGAGGGCCTCGGCTCGCCGGACCACATGCATCCTATGCAAGCCGCCTTCGTCGAGCATGACGCCTACCAGTGCGGCTACTGCACCTCCGGCCAGATCATGTCCGCTGTCGCCGCCGTGAAGGAAGGCTTCGGCCCAACCGACGACGACGTCCGCCACGCCGTCTACGGCAATATCTGCCGCTGCGGAGCTTACTCCAACATCGTCGCCGCCGTGCAGCAGGGCCGCAAACACATTTGATCCCGCCTGGGTGCCCCACGTCTCGATTCTGAGACGTGGGAGGAATCAGAATCCGAATTCCGGAGTTCACCATGAACCAGTTCACCTTCGAACGCGCCACCGCTCCCGATGCAGCCATCGCCTCGGCCGCGCGCTCCTCGACCGCGCAGCTCGGCGCCAGCGTCCGCTTCGTCGCCGGAGGCACCAACCTCGTCGATCTGATGAAGCTCAACGTCGAACGCCCCGCGCACATCGTCGACATCAACGCGCTCGCTGTCCCCGGCATCGACAAAATTGAACGCCAGGCGAACGGCTCGCTGCGCATCGGCGCGCTCGCCCGCAACTCCGACTGCGCCCGCTACCCGAACGTGCTCCGCGACTACCCTGTCCTCTCGCAGGCGCTGCTCGCCGGAGCCTCGCCGCAGCTGCGCAACATGGCCACCACTGCCGGCAATCTCCTCCAGCGCACGCGCTGCGTCTACTTCCGCGACACCGCGCACGCCTGCAATAAGCGCAACCCCGGCTCCGGCTGCGACGCCATGGACGGCTACCACCGCAATCTCGCCATCCTCGGCACCAGCGACCAATGCATCGCGACGAATCCTTCCGACCAGAACGTCGCCCTCACCGCACTCGAAGCCACCATTCAGATCCGCGGCGTGAAAGGCGAGCGCACCGTCCCCATCTCCGACTTTTATCTACTCCCTGGCTCAACACCCGACCGAGAGACCATCCTCGAACCCGGCGACCTGATCACGCATGTCACGCTGCCCCCGCCTTCGCCCGGTGCACGCTCCGCTTACCTCAAGCTCCGCGACCGTGAGGCCTACGAATTCGCCCTCGCCTCAGCCGCTGTGGTCGCCACTGTCCGCAACGGCAACATCACCCGCGTGCGGATCGCACTCGGCGGAGTCGGAACACGCCCCTGGCGTTCACCCGAGGCCGAGGCCGCCCTCACAGGCAAGCCGGTCAGCGGGGCGAACTTCCGCGCCGCAGCAGAAGCCGCGCTCGCCGCCGCAAAACCTCGCCCCGGCAATGCCTTCAAAGTCGAACTCGCCAAGCGCTGCCTCACCCGCGCGCTCACCCTCGCTTCCACGCAGGCTTAAGTTTTCTCGCTCGTAATAAGAGGAGACCACCGATGTCCATCAGTCTCGAATCAATTCTGGCCGAATCCGACCGCATCGCCGCCGAATACGCTGCCGCGGCCGACAAAGCTGCCGGCGGAGGGGCCGCCCCGGCCGCGGCTGCTTCCGATCCCAACACACCCGAGGCGCCCTTCGTGCCCACCGCCATCATCGGCGCAAACCAGCCGCGTATCGATGGCCCGCTGAAAACCACCGGCCGCGCCACCTACGCGGCCGATTACAACTTCCCGCATCTCGCCTACGCCGTCGGTGTCGGCAGCACCGTTGGCGCAGGCGCCATCACGTCCGTCGATACATCCGCCGCGGAGAAGATGCCCGGCGTGCTTCTCGTCATGACGCACCAGAACATGGGCGACATCCTCCCCGCAAATCCCAACCTCCGCGGCGGGGGCAACGGCGACGGCCGCGCCCCTCTCTCCGACACCACCGTCAACTATTACGGCCAGTTCGTTGCCGTCGCCGTCGCTGAGACCTTCGAGCAGGCCCAGGCTGCCGCAGCCGCCATCCGCGTGCAATACGACGCGCAGAAGCCGAACGTCTCCGACGACTTCTTCGCCGACCCTGGCGTCAACATGCGCACCAACTCCAAGCGCGGCGACACCGACTCAGCCTTCGCTTCGGCGCCGGTCAAGGTCGATCAGGTCTACTCCACGCCCGCCGAGACGCACAACCCGATGGAGATGCACGCATCCACGGCCGTCTGGGATGGCACCAACTTCACGCTGTACGAATCCACGCAGAGCGTGATGGGAGTGCAGCGTTCACTCGCCGGCGCGCTGAACGTAAAACCGGAGAATGTTCGCGTGATCTCTCGCTTCATCGGCTCCGGCTTCGGCGGCAAGCTCTCCGCGTGGCCGCAAGCCATCCTTGCAGCAGCGGCCGCGCGCAAGCTCAACCGCCCGGTGAAGATGACCGTCCAGCGCAAGCTGATGTTCACTACCGTGGGCCATCGCCCCGCGACACAGCAGCACGTTCGCCTCGGCGCTACGCCCGACGGCAAGCTCGTCTCGCTCGAACACCACTACCGCAACCACACCTCGCCCACCACAGGCTTCGGCGAGAACTGCGGCGAGGCCACGCCCTTCCTCTACTCCACGCCGAACCTGACCGTCACGTCTGGCATCGTGAAGCGCAACGTTGGCGCGCCCTGCCCTATGCGCGGCCCCGGCGCCGTGCCGGGCCTCTATGCGCTCGAGTCCGCCATGGACGAACTCGCCGTCGCGCTGAAGATGGACCCCGTCGAGCTGCGCCTGCGCAATGACACCCTCACCGACGAGAGCAACAACCGGCCCTTCTCCTCGCGCCACTACAAAGAATGCCTCGAGACCGGCGCCGAGCGCTTCGGCTGGTCCAAACGCACCGCGGCGGTCGGCTCCATGCGCAAAGGCGACCTCATCTACGGCTGGGGCGTCGCCGGCGCATCGTGGGGAGCAGGCGCGGGCGGCTCACAAGCAACGGTCACCCTCAAGGACGACGGCACCGCGCGCGTCTCCTCCGGCACCCAGGACCCCGGCACCGGCACCTACACCGTGATGGCACAGGTCCTCAGCGACCGCACGGGCATTTCAATCGAACACATCGACGTAGTCATCGGCGACTCCACTCTCGTCCCCGGCCCTACCTCAGGCGGTTCTCGCGCCACCGCGACCATCATCTCTTCGGTCGCTGACGGCGCAGAAGCCGCGGCCAAATCAGTTCTCACGCTCGCCACACAAACGTCCGGCTCGCCTTTCTATCAGCAGGATGCTTCCAACCTCGCCTTCAGCGAAGGCCGGATCCACGCGGCAGGCAAACCCGCGGCCTCCGGCATTCCCTTCCAGCAGATTCTCAAACTCGCGAAGACCGACGCCATCACGGTACAGGGCCGTGGCGCGCAGCCCTCGCCGGAGCTGCGCAACTACTCCACGCACTCCTTCGGCGCACAGTTTGCGGAAGTAGAATGGGACCCCGGCATCGCGCGCCTGCGCGTCACCCGTGTGGTCGCTGTCGTTGACGGCGGCCGCATCATCAACCTCAAAACCGCCACCAACCAGATGGCCGGCGCGATCGTCATGGGAATCGGCATGGCGCTCTATGAGCAGAACATCTACGACCCGCGCAATGGACATCCGGTCAACGACAGCTTCGCGGACTACATCGTCGCCACCAATGCCGATGCGCCGGTCATCGACGTTCACTTCCTCGACATTCCGGACAACCTCATCGGAAAATACGGCGCGCGCGGCATCGGCGAGATCGGCCTCGCCGGCGTTGCCCCTGCCATCACCGCCGCCGTCTATCACGCCACCGGCGTCCGCGTGCGCAATCTTCCCGTCTCGATTGAAGCACTGCTTACCGCAAAAGCCTGATCGGATCCCCGATCTCGCACGTGACGATTTGCAGCTTGTTCCTTAAGCGGTTCGGGCCGGATGGAAATTCCATCCGGCCCGAGGCTTTCAACCGGGAGTTCTACTCGATGGTGATCGGCACCACGAATGACCTCGTCACCGTGCATGTCGCTGTGGCACTGGAGCAGAAGTTACCGGTGCTCTGGTAGCTTGCCGTCACTGTCACGAACTGCGGACCGGCAGGAATTGGCGTGAAATACGCTGTCTGGTTGGTGGCCGAACAACCGCTCATGCCAGCGCTCATGCCCACCAGCACCATCAGTGCCAGCAACGCCTGGCTCAGCCGCTTGCGGCGCCGGAAGCAGAATGCCAGCACTCCGAGCGGCAGGAACGCCAGGACAGTTCTTCCGGTCGAGGTGCGCAGTTCCGACGTCTTCGTGCCCAGCGGCAGGTTCGCCGGCGTCGAAACCTCGAGGATGCTCGTGGCGCTCGTCGTCCCTGTGATGGTGACGCTCGGCGGATACATGATGCAGTTGACGTAGAGCGGATTCTGCGTCGCGCAGCTCATCGTTACCGTTCCCTTGAAGCCGAGAATCGGATTGATGGAAATGGCCGCGGTTTCCGGATACGAGGAGTTCTGACCTGGCGCCGCCGGCAGGCCCAGCCCGCTCGGTGTATAACCTGGAACGATGATCAGCGGGCCCGTGTTCGAGGTGAGATTGACATCCGGGTAGTCGACGACCACGCTATAGGCCGCCGGCGAAGTTGTCGGGCACGTACTTGTCGCCGGTCCTCCCGAGACGCTGCATTGGAAGTCTCCCAATCCATCGCCGTTCGTTCCCGCATCGCCGTTGTAGGTAAATGTGATGTTATGTGTCCCTGGAACCGTCGCAGCGATCGGCACGGGCAGAGTGAAGGTGCCGGTCCCGACGTTCAGGGGAACGGTTGGGTTGATACAGTTTGCTGTAACCGTTACTGAACACGTGGGAAGGCTTTGCGGCGGATTGCAGTTCGTCGTCAGCGTCGCGCTGCACGGCGGCCCGAAGACGGTCCCGGTGATCGGTACGAAGTTGTCCACCACGCCGATCGTCCCGGTCGGGATGCCCTTGCCATTCAGCACCTGCGTGCTGGCCAGCAGTGAAAAGGTTACCGTGTTCTGGTTTGGCAAAAGCACGGAAGTACCACTCTGGTTCACGGTGATTCCACTGGGAGCCGGAGCGACTGTATCCGTGCCGTTCACATACTTGATGGTGTAATTGCCCGCGGTGACAGGTTTGCCTACCAGCGTCGCGACCACTGGGTATGGGTTGACGGCGCCGGTTGGAACAACATCCAGAACGGACGTATCGGCAGGCGTGAACGTCGCCGAGAGCTTGGCGAGGTCATTGCCGACCGCGCCGCTGATTTCATTGGTGGAGAAGAAATTGGCCGCAGGCGCTCCGTAAATTGTCGTAAATGCTCCAACCGTCATCGTCAAAGGCGCCGGGTTCTCGGTCACAACCGCAGGCGCTCCGCCCGGCGTAAGTACCGTGGGGAAACCATAGGCGCACGCGTTGGTGCCGCTGAACTGGACCTCAATGGGATAGGGAGAGTTGGCGACGGCCGAAAACTGGCCCGCACCGGGGATAGCACTGTTGTAGACGCCGCCCGCCACGAATTTGGCCGTCACACCTGCCGGCAGCGTGGGAAGCGGATCCGTAATGGCCGGTACAGGCTGCCCATAGGTATAGCTCTTCGAGCTCGCGACAAAGGTCGCTGTAATGCCCGGCACGGTCAGCACCAGCGGAACAGCCTGCGTTGCGCTGCTCTGCGAGTCGCCGCTGTAGTTGGCGCTTATCGTGTACTGCAAACCCTGGCCGAGCGCGGGCAACGTGAATTGGGCCACTCCATTCACCAGAGTTCCCGTTGCTGTGCCGCCGCTGCCGCATTTCGTCGCCTGGGTGGTGTTTGCGTCGATCGCATAGGTGAAGGTCACCGTACCGGTCGGCACGTTGTTCGGGATGTTCGGCTGCGTCACCGTCGCTGTAATCGCCGGTGTGGCTCCGGCCGCCGGCACAAATCCCGGCGGAACGCTGAGCACGATCTTCGCCAGCGGCTGCGCGCCCACCGCATTGGTCGTCGCCAGCAGCGCCATGGAGTTCGTGCCATTGATACTTACGCTTTCCGACTGCGGTCCGTTCGAGGTCGGCTGGAAAGTCGCGGTGATATTGCAGGTCGCTCCGGCCTGCAGACTCGTGCCGCAATTGCCCGACGATACCGAGAACGCAGTGTTTCCGGCCGGATTCACTCCCGACACCGTGGTCAGCGGCGAAGTCAGCGGAAGAACCTGATTGCCGGTATTCGTCACCGTCAACACGCAGGTGGTCGGATTTCCTTTGCTGTCTAGATTGGTTCCGATGTTCAACCCGTCACTCACGATGGTGTTGGCGCACACGGGCTGTGAAGCCGCAGCGAGATCCTGCGGCACCGTGCCGAAGTTGATGATCGGGTTCTGCCGGTTGGTGAACAGGATCTGGTTATTGCCGGAGTCCGCCACATACAGATTGCCGTTGCTGTCCAGCGCCAATCCCGCCGGCTGGTTCAGGCCAAGGAAGTTCAATTGATAGGGAGCAGCGCCGGAGCCTGAGGCAGCCGGCACAACCCATACCTCGTTGGTGCTGGCGTCAGAGACGTACACATTGTCCGCCGCGTCCACCGCCACGCCGCTCGGCGTATTCACAGGAGAGGTCACGCTCTCACCGCTGAAGCTTTGGAGCGTGTCGAACAATGCCGAATAAGGATTCTGACCCGGCGACATCAGGTCGCCGCCTCCCGGTGGGATGCGCACGATATTCCCCGCCACGTTGCCGGTGTCAGCAACGTAGACGAAGCCCTGGCTGTCTACAGCAACTCCAACCGGGTTCGAGAACGTCGGCCCGTTGGGGTACTGGAACAGCGGCACAGCTCCGCCCAGCGAAGTGTCCTGTGGAATTTCGACGATCACCTTATTGCCCGTATCGGCCACGTAAACGTTGCCGTACTTGTCCACGGCCAGCGCCTGGGGTCCTTTGAACTGATACTGCGGCGGAGCTGTAGTTGCCGTGACCTTGGCCCCGGGTTCAGCGGTCAGCGAAGATGGGCAGGTTGTCGCTGACGCACTGCCCCCGCCGTCGCAGCTTGCGCCGGGGACCCAGTTGTAGTTGCCCAGCACGGACCACACTGTCGTCACCGGGTTATATTCCAGGACGCGGTTGTTGCCTGTGTCGGCGACATAGACATTCCCCGCCGCATCGGTCGCCACGCCCATTGGACCGCTGAGACTGGACGGCGTAAGAGACGCCGGCTGAGGCATGATCTCGCCGTTCTGCGCCGTCGGCGTCGGGCACGGTATTGTGGCCGCTGGGCATTGAACGATTTGGCTATGTTCCTTGTCAGCGATATAAACCGTTCCCGTCGGGGAAACGGCAATGGACGATGTCGCGCCCAGGCCGCTCGCGAGGTACGTCGTCTGCTGGCCTCCGTCGATCGCAAGCTGACTGCCCTGGCCGATGCCGGTCAGCGGGAAGCTGTACGTGGAACCGTTCAGCGTTGTGACCTTCAGTTGCGCCGTGCGCAGCCCAGGCGCCGTCGGATTGAACTTGACATAAACAAGGCAGTCATAGCTGATGTCGTTGTACGCAATCGCGAACTGGTAGCAGGTCGGCGCACCGGACCACATTCCCCAGGTTGAATCCTTCGAGCTCTCATTGAAGCCGTTGGTGGGGGTCAGCGTGCCAATCGCAAACTCCGGCGTCGACGTATCGATGCTGAAGTCGCTTCCGGCGGTCACAGAGAATACCTGCTGCACGCCGTTGCTGGTGTTGTTCTCCGCCAGGTAAACATTGGTCCCAACATTCGCCTTGAAGTCACCGATCTTCGGGATGGGCGGATTCGAGGCATCGAAATGGATCTGAATGCCCTGCGTAACCGGCGCCGGATTCGAAGAGTTCGCCAGCGGCGTAGCCGGGAACACATTGTCCTGCAGCACTTCGCGGACCAGCCCGTTTTTGTCGTCCGTCATGTATACATCGCCCGCACCGTCCGTCTTGACCTGCGGAATAACCGAGCTGGTGCCGTTCACTCCGATATTCGCGATGATCGCCGGGCAACCGTCGCCCATCGGGTCAGGTGTGCGTGGTCCCTGGGTCCACGGATTGCCCGGGCTGCCTGCAGCGCCGTACACGCAGAACCATTTATTTTGGAAATTTGCGGGATTGTTGTAATTGACATCGGGAACCGGTGACGGATTGGTGAAACTGACCGAGCTGGAGGCCACCCCGATATGCCTGTTGTTACCCACCAGGTACAGCGTGTTCTCTGAATATTGATCGATGCGCTCGATATACGGATAGTGGTTATCCATAAACCACAGCGTGCCGTAAATGTCCGCCGTAACATCCGACGCGCGGACATCGAATGTCTGGAATGAACCCACCGCCTGCTCGATATACGGCGATGAGATGCCACCCAGGCTGGTGCTGGCGCTGCCCGGCAGTCCAATCACCGGATAGGCGTTGCCATAAATCGGCGGCGTGGTGCCGGGGAATATCTGGCCTGTTATCGGCGCTTCCGCCGTCAGCAGGTTGGTGAGAGGCGCGCCACCCGCATAGGAAACTGGCACGTAGATGCCCGGATTGCCTGCGCCCTTGCTGTTCAACTGGTACACGTTGCCATATTGGTCGGTCTGCGAGCCCACCACCGCCCCGCTGTAGGAAAGCCCATTGGTCGGGCCATTGAGGCCGGTGCCCACCGTCGTGGTCGTCGTCGCAGGGCAGGTCACCGTCAACCCGGCAGCGCAGTTGGTGATCGCCTGGATGAAGCCTGGCTGCACCGTGTACTGGAAGAACGTCTGCGCAGTCGCCTGCGTATTGATCACGCGCGTCGTGGAGTTCCCGGCATCCGCAACATAAATATTGCCCGCGCTGTCCAGCGTGATCATCGTGGGACCGCGCAGTTGCCCGGTCGTGGCCAACACACCGTCGGTGATGCCCGGGTTGCCGACGCAGCTCGTCAGGTTACCGGCGATATGGTAGACGAATCCCACCTGAACGCCATTGCTGGCCTGCACGCCGGTCGGGTCCACCGTATTGATAAAGTTCGCGACCTGCGTCCCGCCGCGGTACACCACCCACACCGCGTCCAGATTCGAGTCCGCAAAATAAAGATTGCCGTAAGCGTCCGTCGCAATACCCGTCAGATGCCCGCCGATCGGATTGCCCAGCGCCGCCACGCCGTCCGAACAGCCCGTAAATTTGTTGCTGCAGGCAATACCGGAGCAGCCCTTTGGAGCCTGCCCCGCCACCGTATTCAAAATGCCCGTCTGCGCGTTCACCTCGCGGATCACATTATTGCCGCTGTCCGTGAAGTAGACATTCCCCACCGAATCGATCGCCATGCCGAACGGCGAACTCAGCGTCGGACACGCGCCTGTGCCTGCGCCCACTCCCAGGGCGGGAGCCGCATCGCAGTAGCCCGGCGCCGGCGTCGCGAGACCGCCATCACCCGCGTACCCGCTCGGTCCCACGGACGTGTTGAACGGGAACTGCGGCGTGCCGGCCACCGTCTGGATGGTGTACGGCACCAGCAGCGGCGGATTGCCTTGATTGGCCGCGTTCGCGGCGCCAGCTCCTACGAGAACAAGGACAGCAGCCGCTGCCCCCTGAAGAAGCGATCGCGTGGAGACATGGAATGTGCGCAAGAGCATCGAGTTCACCTGGTCCTTAATCCAAAAAACTCACAGCCAAACTCGCGCCGCACAGCGGACGCGGCCCGAGTCTGCGGCTGCTTCATGGCTGATTTCCCATGAGAAACGGTTTCCAAAAATATGCGGCATCATACGTGTTCGCCGGAAAGACATGCAAGAAAAATTTTCCGCGCCCTTCGGCCCGCATTAAACGTGGACAAACGAAGAAATCCGCAGGTCCGCTGGAACTCATCATCGAAAAAAGAGGTTACGAGCTATCTTACCTGCCCTTCCGGCGATTCTGCTGCTCTCTCTGCGCACGCTGCAAAAGAGCGTCTCCTCGCCCATTCTTCCACTGAATCTCCGCCTCTCCCTCAGCCACGCTGAGACTCGCCTGTCAACGCGCGCAAACTGCGCCAATCGCGGCAAATTCGAGATCAGCCGGTTTCAACGGAAAAACATTTTCTTATTGACAATGGGCCTCATGCACAAATAACTTTTTTTCGTTCCGGCTCATTCACAGTTTCGTGTTGGAAGTCAGCGGCGCAAGGCCCTCGCAGGATGCTGATAAGCTCTCTTACGCATCCCGCCTGCCGCCTGTCAGCGCAAATTCAGATGGAGCAAACTATGTTTCGTAACGTTGTATTCGGGTCTTCGCCGCTTGGGTTTTCCCGCTGTGCCGCCGTGCGCGGCATTCTCCGCGCCACTCTGATTGCGCTGTGCGTAACCTCGCTGCTCGCCGGTGGATCAGTCTTCGCGCAAAGCACCAGCGGCGGCGGCATTAAAGGCCTCGTTACGGATCCGCAGGGCGCTGTCGTCCGCGACGCGAAGATCACAGCCACTGCCACTGAAACGGGCGTGGCCACCAGCACTACCAGTAACGGTTCCGGCCAGTATGTGCTGCAGCCGCTGCAGCCCGGCGACTACAACATTGAGGTTGTCGCCAAGGGCTTTCAGCGCCTGCTCCAGCAGAACGTCACCGTGGACAACGCCACCATTCTCGGCCTGCCCCTCAAGCTCACCGTCGGCGGCGGAGAGCAGACCGTTACCGTCACCGACGCTCCGCCCTTCCTCAACACCACCGACGCATCGCTCGGCGGCACCATTGAGAATGAGCTCTACTCCGAGCTTCCGCTTTCCATGAACGGCGGCCCGCGCGATCCGACTGCCTTCCAGTATCTGATGCCGGGCGTGCAGGAGAATCCCGCCAATGCCAACGGCACCGGCGCCAACAACGGAAACTCCGGTATTTATGGCGGTTCCGGCCAGACCAACCTCAACGAGAACTACATCGAAGGAATTCCCGTCACCAATGTCGCCCAGCAGGGCGGCAACAACTCCATCACCAACGCCGTATCGGTCGACGCCGTCGACCAGTTCTCGGTCATCACCAGTGGCGCCGGCGTTCAGTTCGGAGGCGCCGGTTCCACGAACTACACCATCAAAGCCGGCGGAAATCAGTTCCATGGCGGCTTGTCCGACTACTTCCGCAATACTTTCTTCGACACATGGGGCTACCTTGCCAAAGTGCCGAATGCGGCGGGCATCGCCACAAAGCCCGGCGAACACCAGAACCAATATGACATCAACATCAGCGGCCCAATCCTGAAGGACAAGCTCTTCTTCTTCGGCGACTACTCAGGCTTCCACTACACCAAGGTCAGCAACACGCCGCAGCTCATCACCGTGCCCACCTGCGCTGAGCGCGGCCAGCAGGCGCCCACCGCCAAGGACCCACTCCACTGCGGCGCTTTCTTCTCCGACCACGGCGGCGACTTTACCGATCTCGTCGGCTCGGTCAACCAGAACATCTTCAATCCCCTCACCGGGCCCTTCGGCAGCCGCCAGGTCTTTCACGGTCTCCTCAATGGCGTGCCCACCAACAACGTGATGGAGCTCAATAGCATGTCCTCCATCTCGCAGTACCTGGAGAAGGCGTTGCCCGCGCCCGGCAATCTCGCCACCTTCAATAACTTTCTCGCCGCCCTGCCGCTTGAGAACTCCGACTACTCCATCGACGCTCGTATCGACTACACCCTGAACTCCCGCAACAAATTCTCCCTCGTTGGCCTCGCCGGCAACGAAGGTTTTGGCGGCGAACCGGATTATTCCAACTTCAATCAGTTGCCTGTTCCCTATGCCTCGGGCAGCTTCACCAACCAGAAGACCGCAACCGGAGTCTTCTCGTACGTGTTCGTCGCCTCGCAACGAATGGTCAACACCTTCAAGTACGGCTACATCCGCAACTGGGGCGAAGGATTCTCGTTGACTCAGGGCACGCCATACAACAGCGCGGCCGCCGGTATCAACAATCTCCCTCCAGGCGGCGCGTCGAACAACATGCCGTCGGTTAGCTTCAGGAACTCCACCAACAATTCCGCCTCGCCCTTCAACTGGGGATCTACCGCTTCCACCGGACCCCTCGGCATCAATACCTACGACATCGTCGACAACCTCACATGGTACAAGGGCCGTCACAACTTCACCTTCGGCGTTCAGATCCAGTGGCTTGAATCCAACGCAGCCAATTTCGCAGGCAGCAGTAGATCGCTCTCCCTATCCTTTGACAGCAACGACACCATCAACTGCGTCAACAACGGCGCCTGCCCAAGCACCAACGGGAACGTCTACGCCGCCTTCCTGGCCGGCGCGGTCAACAGCGGTAATGTGCTCGTGCAATCCATCCAGGACGTCGGCGGCCGCTTCCGTCCCATGGCGCCTTATATCTCTGACAACTGGCAGGTAAGCCCCAAGCTCACCCTCACCCTCGGCCTCCGGTATGACTACCTCCAGCCTTATCACGAGGTGCATGACCGCATCGCCTTCCTGAACCCGAACAAAGTCAACCCGATCGTCGGCGTCAAGGGCGTCCAGGAATTTGCCGGAACCCCCAACCTCGCCAACTTCCATGACATTCCAGCGAATCCTAAAACGGGCACCCCGGCGGAGACAGCGCAACAGCAGTTCGACGCCTATGCCCCGTACATGTGCCACTGCACCACACCGGTCCATCCTTACAACAAGAACTTGGAGCCCAACGTGGGCTTCTCCTACGCGGTTACCCCTTCCACCGTTATCCGCGGCAGTTGGGCCATGCACTACACGCTGGCCGGCGGCTCAGGCGGCGGCAGCGGCACGGACTCCACCGGCGCTACCAACATCGGCGGCAGCACCTCCACCACTGGCTCCGGCAACAACGGCGAATTTCAGCTTCAGACAACATGGAGCCAGGCGGGCGGTACCACCGGAAATCCGGGCTTCTTCCTCAACCCTGGATATACCACCTCCACCTCGGCCCTGCCCGGTACGTACACCCCAGTCAACGGCGGTTGTCAGGGATATCAGCCCGTCAGCACCACGCCAGGCCAGTGCGCAGCCCCGATTCCCTGCGTCGCAGCCGGGACTTGCAATGCCTACTCCGCCGTTCCGCCCTGGGTTCAACCGGGAGTCGCGATCAATCCCCTGCAATCCACCGGAAATTACAACTTCACGTCCTATTTCGCCGATAACGCCAACGATTACCTGTGCAGCACGTCAGACAGCAAGAATTGCAATGCCGGAAACATTAACTTTGCCGATCCGTACTATGGAGGCCGCGGTCCCCAGTTCATCAGCTATAACTTCTCCATCCAGCACATGATCAACAAGAAAGCCGTGCTGACGGTGGCCTACGCAGGCTCGCAGACCCACTTCCTGCCGCACGGCGCCGGCCGCGGTCCCGCCACCAACAGCATCTCGCCCGACTACACCATCCAGTATGGTGGAGCGTTGTCCGCGCTGTGCTCCACCGGTTGCACACCGCCCTACGCGATCTTCGGAGGCCCCAACGCCACTCTGGCCCAGTCTTTCCGGCCATTCCCGCAGTACGGCAATTTGGCGGACCTCTGGGGCGATACCGGCAACTCCGCATACAACTCGCTTCAATTCCTCCTCGTCCAGCGCCCGTGGCACAACCTCAACGGGACGGTCTCCTACACCCGCGCCAAGGAACTGGACGATACCGGCAACCATCGCACGCAGTATGCCGTCGGACCACAGGACGGCAACTTCCCTCACGCTCTCGGCGCGAACCAGGTTGATCGTTCCCTCGGCCAGCACAATCAGCTGAACAACGTTGCCGTAACCTGGGTCTATAAGCTTCCCTTCGGCCGCGGTCAGGCCTTCTTCGCCACCAATCGCTGGGCAGGTCTCGTCGCCGGCGGATGGCAGGTCTCCGGCATCTATCGCTATCAGGATGGGTCGCCGCTCCAGATCACCAACTCCCAGGCCTGCCAGACCAACTCGGTCGGCCTGCAGGGCACCTGCTTCCCGGACGCAACTCCTGGCTTCGATAAGCGCCGTGCCCGCATCAACGGCCGCTGGGGACGTGGCGCCGGCATCAATGCCGCCAACCTGGGCAGCATTCCTTACATCAACTCCCAGGCCTTCTCCTGCCCCGACTCTCCAATCACCAACGTCACCTACACCTGCGGCGTTGGAAACAATGCTTCTGGCGCACCCAGCAGCACCAATAAGCTCGGCAACGTCGCCCGCACCGCCCCCGATGGCCTCACCGGTCCCGGCTGGTGGTCCGTATCGATGGGCATCCGCCGCACCTTCAATATCCGCGAGACCGCCCGCCTGCACCTTACCTTCGAATTGGAAGGCGACGTGGACAACGCGACAAACTCCACCTTCTTCAACCTCGCAAGCACCGCTTGGGACTCGGCCGCCTTCGCCACCATCAGCGGCCAGAACCAGAACATCAAGCCCCGCGACTGGCAGTTCATCGGCCGCTTCCGCTTCTAACCTCAACCTGGCATGAAGATATTGGCGGCCCTCGCGGCCGCCAATTTTCTTTATGCTCCATAAGCCGGACGTCCTGTCAGCCGCCCCGCAGCATCCCCCACACCAGCACCGACAGGATCAACGCGCTCACCGCCGCGTACAGCCAGTCGCGCTGCGCCGCGAAGGCGATCAGGGCGAACACGACTCTCGCGATCGGCACGGCGACCAGCAACAGCATCCCCACCTCCAGCACCGCGATCGACGTCGGTCCCGCCAGCTCCGCCGGATGCCGCACGGATATCGGGTGTCCTGCGAAATGCCGATACTCCACGTGCACGCCCCGATGGTCCGCCAGATACATCGCGCCGCCTGCGATCACAACCGTAGCCGCCAGCAGCACCCCTGCCCGGAGCAGCAAACCCATCAGGTGCTCCATTCGTTCGTCAGCCTGCCCCATCTTCTCCTTGTGGAACGCACCGCCCATCACAGTCTCCCCATCCATCCGTTCACCATCATCTCCACCCCCAGCGCTGCAATCACCCACGCAAAAATCGTTCGCAGCAGCGGCACCCGCGCACGCACCAGTGCTTTCGCTCCCACCAGCGATCCCAGCAGCACCCCCAGCAACACCGGCGCGGCCAGCACCGGATCGACATAACCGCGCGCCAGATAAATCCCCGCGCTTGCCGCCGCCGTCACCCCGATCATGAAGTTGCTCGTCGTGGTCGACACCTTGAACGGAATGCGCATGATCTTATCCATCGCCAGCACCTTCACCGCACCCGACCCGATCCCCAGCAGTCCGCTCAGCACCCCCGCCCCGAACATCGTCGCCCAGCCTGCCGTGATTCGGTCCACCGCGTATGCAATCGTCCCGCCGCGCCCATCCGGATACTCGCCGGACATCCGCAACTTCTCCGACCACTGGTTCGCCACGCCCTCTGCGACATGTTCCTGCTGGCTGCGCGAGAGCCACGCCGAGTACAGCAGCACCACGCCAAACACCATCGCCAACCATCGCGTGCCCGTGTGCGCCGCGAGAGACGCTCCTGCCACCGCGCCGATCGTCGTCGCCACCTCCAGAAACATTCCGATGCGCACATTCGAGTAGCCCTCGCGCACATACGCCGCAGCCGCGCCCGACGAGGTCGCGATCACGCTCACCAGCGACGCGCCCATCGCATACCGCATGTCCACATGGAAACCGAGCGTCAGCAGTGGAATCAGCACCACACCGCCGCCCAGCCCCGTCAGCGATCCCAGCAGCCCCGCCGCGAACGCTCCCGCAAATACCAGCGATGTGAACTCAACCAGCGGCATCCGGCCTCGCGGCTTATTTCATTTCTTCGTTCTCTTCGATGCAGGCCGCACGATGCGCACATCGCGGGCCGCCTCCAGCGTCAGATCGAATGCCTTCCCTGCGCCGCCCGCGCGCACCCGAAACCCTTCCGCTCCCGCGCGCAGCTTCACCTCGATCCGCGCTCCCGGCCCCACCCCTCGGACCTCCATCTTCCGCAGTCGGCGCGCGTCCCGGTCACTCACACTCTCCACTAAAAATGTCCCGCCGCCCGCAACCTCTGCCAGCGTCATCGACTCTCGCGCAGCCATTCTTCCGTCCATCGCAGGAATCGCATGCCCATGCGGATCCGTCTTCGGATGTCCCAGCTTCGCCGCGATCCGCTCCTCGAACCGCTCGCTGATGAAGTGCTCCAGCCGCTCGGCCTCCTCATGCACTTCGTCCAGCGGGTAGTCGAGCACCTCGTATAGAAATGTCTCGATCAGCCGGTGATGCCGCACCACCTCCAGCGCTCTTCGCCGCCCGGCACGCGACAATCCCACACCGCGATGCCGCTCGTATTCCACCATTGGCGATGCCGCAGCCGCCAGCTTCTGCAGCATGTTCGTCACCGAGGCCGGCGCCACGCGCAACTCTGTCGCCAGCGCCTTCACCGTAACGCGCGCGGCCGCCACGCCCTCCTTGCGCACACCTTTGTTGCCTTCAGCCTCCGGCAACACCTCTTCCAATACCAGAATCGCCTTCAGGTAGTTGTCCACCGACTCCGTATTTCCGTTCCGTCCCCGCGCCATCTGCTTCCAGTTTGACCGATCCGCGCTAAATTAGGTATACCTAAATCGTAGGCTCGCCTAATTGCGGAATGGCCACCTCCGTCTCCAGCCCCGCCCGCCATCATCATCGCAACCCGATGTGGTCTTACTTCGGCCCGGCCTTCGTCGCCTCCGTCGCCTACATTGACCCCGGCAACTTCGCCACCAACATCCTCGGCGGCACCGAATTCCGCTACCGCCTCCTCTGGGTGCTTCTCTGGTCGAACGCCATGGCCATGCTCATCCAGTACCTCTCGGCCAAACTCGGCATCGTCACCGGCCTCACTCTTCCCCAGAACTGCCGCCGCCACTTCTCCCGTCCCACCACCATCCTCCTCTGGATCACCGCCGAGATCGCCGCCATCGCCACCGACCTTGCCGAATTCCTTGGCGCGGCGCTCGGCCTCGATCTCCTCTTCGGTCCGCTCGCTCTCGCGCACGGCCTCACCCCGCGCGAATCCATGCTCATCGCCGCGCTCATCTCCACCGTGCTCGTCTTCGCCATTCTCGCGCTCGATCTCGCCGGCTTTCGCACTCTCGAACACGGCATCATGTTCTTCGTCGCCATCATCGGCATCGCCTACGCCTTCGAAGTCTTTCTCGTTCATCCGGAGTGGAAGCTCGCCACCATCGGCGCCCTGGTGCCCACGCTCGACCGCACCTCGCCGCAACTCTTCCATGACTCCATCTACGCCGCCGTCGGTATGCTGGGCGCCACCGTCATGCCCCACGTCGTCTACCTGCACTCCGCGCTCGTGCAGCCCCGGTTGAAAGAGTTGACCGGCTCGCATCTCCCCGCCACGGAAACCCTCGAGGGCCTGGCCGCGCGCAACCGCCGCACGGCGCTCCCACGCCGTATCATGCTCTCGCGCTTCCTGCGTTATGAGCTGATCGATGTCTTCGTCGCCATGAACGGCGCCTGGCTCATCAACTCCGCCATGGTCCTCATGGCCGCTGTGGCCTTCGCCGGCTCCGGCAGTCTGCAGCCCACCATTCAGGAGGCCTACCGCACCCTCGGCCCGCTGTTCGGCCATGCGGCGGCTGTCGTCTTCGCCGTCGCATTGCTCGCGAGCGGCCTCTCATCTTCTACCGTCGGCGTCATGGCCGGACAGGTCATCATCGAGGGCTTCCTCGAAATCAAATTCCCCATCTTCCTGCGCCGGCTCATCACCGTCATCCCCGCCATCGCCGTCATCGCCGCCGGCCTCGATCCGCTGCGTATCCTCGTGCTCTCTCAGGTCGTGCTCAGCTTCGCGCTTCCCTTCGCGCTTATCCCGCTGCTGGTCCTCACCAACCGCGCCGATGTAATGCATTCCTTCCGCTCAGCGCCGCGCACCCGCATCGCCGGATGGCTTACGGTCTCCGTCATCATCGTGCTGAATGCCATCCTGCTCGGCCAGCTCGCACTCCCACTCCTACTTCGGCATCGGCACTGATTCTGCCTTGCCAATCGCGCGCTCCGTAAACCACAGCGTATCGCCCGCAGGTTCGATCCCCGTCGGTGTCTTCAGCCCGTCTTTGATCACCTCAACATGTGCTGTGTCTCCATGCACAGTCATCGCGGCAATCTTGCCGCTGCCATTCTCCGCCACAAAGAGCTTGCCGCGCGCAGCCCGCATGCCGTCCGGACCGCTCACCGGCTGGTCCATCCAGATGTCGACCGGCGCGCCCGGCTTCCCTTCCCCATCCACCGGTATGCGATACAGCTTGTTGAACCACACATTGTTCACATACAGCGTTCCATTCAGAAACGTAATGCCATCGATGCCCATCAGGTTGCGATGTTCGAGATACAACTCGGCCGCAGACGCTCCGCTCGCCAGCCGGTAGATTCTGCCCGTCGCCGTGTCCGAAATGTACAGCGCCTTGTCCGGCCCGATCGCGAAGTCGTTGCACGTCGTGTTGTCGCCCGGCAGGTTCCATCGCAGCTTCGGCGCGCCCGTCTTCAGATCGAACCCGCGCAGTGCCGTGTGCCGCTGCACTGGGTTGGTGTTCGGCACAGGCGTCAGTTGGCACGTCCACAGCGTATTCGCCGCCGCATCGGCCAGCATGCCGAAGAAGAATGTTCCCTGCCCCTCCGCGCTGGCGTCGATGAATTTTTCGGCGCTCGTAGACCCGGCGCGCACCTTGTATACGTACGGCGAACTTGCGCTGCCGACGATCACCTCGCCGCCGGGCGTAACCGTCATGCTCTCCGGCTGCGACTGCGCATTCCCGATCAGGATGTCCGCGGCAGCCGCAGCCTTCGCACAGCTCAGCACAAGCACAACGCATGCGGCACATGCCATCGCTTGCCGCGCCTTCAAAATATTCACGGTCCGTCTCCTTCAGGTTGGATAGGCAGCACTATCCTACCGCGAGAGCGGCATTCGAACTGCCAACCGTGAACCGAAAACTCGAACCTACGGCTCTACATCGATCCGGTCGAGCGCCGGAGGCGCCACAGCCGCGTGCCTTGCAAAATACTCCACCATCGCCTCCACATCCTGTACACCCACCCTGCGGTCCGTACCCTGCTTCAGGACGTAATATTGCGAACCGCCCTCTGCCATCAGACTGTTCACCGTTACGCGATAACGGCCCTCCGGGGATATCGCCGCGCCATTCAGCCGCATGCTGCTCGCGTCGACCTTATGGCAGGGCGCCGCATCGCGATGCCAGCTGTAGTGGAACCCTTCGGACAACTCCAGCCTCCGATCGTTCGTAGGTACATCGCCATCGCCCGGACGCATACCCAGCGCGCACCCCTTGAACTGCTCTTCCAGCAGTGTGTGGATCTGCTCTCCCGTCAGTGTCACCGTCACCAGATCGTTGCCGAACGGCTGCGCCGTCACCAGTTCGCCGTAAGTGACCTTCCCCTCTCCCACGCCCGGCGCCTGGGCCGCAAACGGCAACCCCGCGCGCACTCCGCCTTCGTTCATCAAGGCAATCACCGCGCTGCCAGCATGCGGCCCTTGCGTCGCCTCCAGTTGTGCATCGGCGATCAGATCGCCCATCGCGGATTCGCCCGCGGCATTCACCTCTTTCGGCACGTCGCGCGCGATCGAACCCACCACCCGATTCACGATCGGCGCAGCCAGCGCAGCATATCGGTCCACAATGCGCCGCAGCGCCAGGTCGGGTTCGATCTCCGGGTTGGTGCGGTCTACCAGCAAATTTCGCGTTGTCACATTCCTCACCCGCCCGGTCTGCTGATCGATCGTCAGATCGGCGTCCGTCAGCACCCGCCCGAATGATGACGCCTGCGTGACCGGAATCGCGCGCCCTTTGCTGTTGGCCACCCGGCAGACATACGACACATGCGTATGCGCCGAGAACACCACATCCACGGCATCGTCCAGCCGGTTCACGATGCTTTCAATCGGATAACCCTTCAGACCTCCGGCGCAACCGTTGATGTCCGCTGCGCCCTCCCGCTTCTGAAATCCGCCCTGATGGATCAGTACCACGAAGACCGTCACCCCTTGCGGCTTCAGCCTGCGCACTATGCCGTTGATCGCGTCGGCCTCATCGGTAAACTTCAGCCCGGCTACGTTCTTTGCAATCACGATGGTCGGCGTGTCCTTCAGCGTCAGCCCGATGAAGGCCACCTTCACGCCCTTGAATGTCTTGATTGTGTATCCCGGAAAGATCGTTCTTCCCGTCCTCTTGTCATACACATTCGCGGCCAGGTATTGGAATTTGGCGCCCTCAAAAGGCGTTGGCGTGCCCACCTTGGCCCCTTCGCAGGTATTTCCGTCGCCGGCAAAACATCCGCCGTGCTGCTTGCGTTTCAGCTCCTGCAAACCGTTGTCGAACTCGTGGTTCCCAACCGCATTGATCTCCAGCCCCAGCCGGTTCATCGTCTCGATGGTCGGCTCATCGTGGAACAGCGCTGACACCAGCGGGCTCGCGCCCGTCAGGTCGCCGGCCGAGACCACCACGTTCAGCGGGTTCTCGGCTCGGAGGCGCGCCACATATCCCGCCAGATAATCCACGCCCCCCGCCGCTGCCTCCCGCGACTGCGCATTGGCGCGAAGCCTCCCAGGCGACTGGAGATTGCCGTGAAAATCGTTGAACGCGATGATCTTCAGGTGAAAGTCCTGCGCACAGGCCGCCCCGAGCACGCCGAGATAGAAAACCACCGCCAGCATCTGCAGTCGCAACCGCATCAATCCCACCACCCCGCTACTCTACTCCGCGGTTGCTTGCCAGATGACCAGTTTGGGAAGTGCGAGCGAAAGAAAGTCGAAAATGCTTTGATCTGCACAAGCGCCGCTGGTAGATTCGGCGTAGGGATGCCAACTGCGCTAGATTTCTTCGCCGGAAGTGGGCTGGTACGACTTGGGCTTACACCGTATTTCAAGACGGCGTGGGCCAACGACGTCTGTTCCAAAAAGCGCGACACATACGTCGCAAATTTCCCAGACGACAACTTCGTCCTCAAAGACATCTGTGAGGTCAGCGGGAGAGATATTCCTCACGCAGATTTGGCATGGGCATCATTTCCATGCCAAGACCTCACCACGATAGAGTAAGCAGCCTTGAAGACTGACCTTTCGACACGCGATAAGCTGATTCTGAGCGGTCTATACCTTTCAAAGTACGATTCCGCAGGCCTCGCTGCACTCGGGTTCGACAGCTTCATCGAGGCCTTCAACGCAATTGGATACGCCCTGGGCTCCAAGCCGGCATCTGTAAAGAACTATCGCGACGAGTTTGATCCACTGTTTCCGAATAGCCGCAGGGGCTGGCACAAGCGCCCAATGCGGGAATACTGCCGCCAAGTAATGGAGCGATTCCGAGACTTGGACTTCGAGACATTCACGGGACTGGTCGGTTCATTCTTCGATTACGACGCAAACGCGGAGAGCGCGGTCCGCCCTTCAGCTCAGGGGGCCAAGTCCGAAGCGAGCTTCGCGCAGCGCTTGATCACAGGTCTAGCAGCCGAACGGTATTTCGAAGAGGTGCAACCGACCATTCCTATTTTTCAGGATTATCTTGTCGAGAACACCACGAAGTTCGGCTGCGGATACGATTACCGGCTCCGTACCCGCGAAGACGCAGCCGATTTCGTCGCTGTCGAGGTCAAGGGTCTGAGGGATGCGACAGGAAGCATTGCGATGACACCGAAGGAATACCAAGCAGCCACCACACTCAAGGCAAGTTTCTTCCTATTCGTAGTGCGGAACTTCCGTGAGTCCCCATCGCATAAGATATTTCGGGACCCGGCATCAGGTCCGCTACAGTTCAGACGCGCCGAACGCGTTACGATTCAGATCTCGTGGTCGGCCGCAATCGGCGATTAAGGAACGCAATGCCGCAGAGGACAAAGACATGCATCCGATAAAAGTTCCAACGCAACAATTTGATCTTGAACGAATTCTCCAGCAGCATTATGAGTCGGCGTGTCCGCCAGAGGCTCTTCTCATCAGCAGCGAAGAATCGAACCAACACATACTGGCGCTAAGCCTACAGTTCCTCGAAGACGGGCAACGATTGCCTTGCCCGGGACTTCCCTTAGCGGGCGCTGGCTTTGCTCCAGGCTGGGGCTTCCGGGAGATCGAGATTGCCCGTGGCACAACCGGGCGAATGCAGTTTCGGCCTCCGTCTAGGTGGGATGATGGTCAAGGGGATCTTTGGGGCTACCGCCTCTGCCCATTGGAAGATGCCGAGATCGCCCGAACGATTTACGAGTTGGCGAGCATTCGTGCCGCGCTCGGAAGCGTTGGAACTCAGGCACACGACGGTGGCGACAGCATGGTTGCAATTTCGATCGTCTAGTCGCCGCGCTGGCAGCAGCGCAACAGGAACGCCGAACGCGACGGAACGAATATCAAAGCGCTCCGCAGGGATAGTTGGAAAGTAATGGTGGTCTGGGAGTGCTGGACTCGAACTCCAGATGTTCTTGCGCTACGGCTGCGGCAATTCCTCAAAGAAAAGTGACTACCATCCCGCAGAACCAAAACCCATGCTCGCCAGGACGCCGCGAAGCCGCTTTCAAAATCCTGTCAAGTTTTTCTTTTCAACCCACTCACGAGACGCGACTTCCACACCAAAACTCCAGGCCCGGATTCGCTAGAATAGAAAGAGGAGGCGGCGGGTGGCCGCTTCTGAGGAAGCTTCGCTTAAACATAATACAATCAATCACTTGAAGTAAGGCATTTGTTTTCTAGATTTTGCAGTAATCGCCTAATGTTTTCAAGATCATAGGCGATTTGATACCGGGGGGAGGGGTACCCCCCCGGTTAGAATGCTCTGGCGGCAGATGGAACACAAAATCGAACACATCAGGAGCAGCAGACTGTGAGCATCGTTGCGGGAGCAGACTTCGGCACGCTGAGCGTGCGCATCTCCATCTTTGACCGGCAGCGAGGCAAGCTAGGCTCCGCGATCGCCGAATATCCGCTGCACAGCTCGCCTACCGATCCGCACTTGAAGACGCAGAGCCACGAGGACCAGATGAACGCTCTCGCGAAGGCGATGCGCGACGCGATCAAGGTTGCCGGCATCGACGGCAAACAGATCAAAGCCCTCGCGCTCGACACCACCGGCTCCAGCGTCATTCCCGTCGGCGAAGGCCTCCAGCCGCTGGGCGAATACTACCTCTGGTGCGACCATCGCGCCGCTGGCGAGGCCGCCGAGATCACCCGTGCCGCGCACACCTACCAGGGCGGCAAAGGCTTTGAGGGGATCGACTGGTGCGGCGGCGTCTACTCATCCGAGTGGGGTTGGTCAAAGCTGCTGCATTGGCTGCGCCACAATCCTGCACTGCGCCCGAAGTTCGTCACCGCACTCGAGCACTGCGACATGGTCGCCGCAACATTGTGCGGGGTGAAGGACCCAAACCGGATTCCGCGCAGCGTCTGCGCCATGGGCCACAAATGGATGTGGAACCCAAAGTGGGGCGGATTGCCGCCGGAGGAGTTCCTCGTCTCGGTCGACCCTCTGCTCGCCGGCATGCGCGAGAAGATGTCCGCTGGAAGATACGAGACCTCGGACAAGATCGCTGGCCATCTCTCAGCCGAATGGGCGGAGAAGATGGGCCTCTCGACCGACTGTGTCGTTCCCGTTGGCGCCTTCGACGCGCATTGGGACGCGATCGGAGCAAATATCCGCCTCGGTGACGTGGTCAACGTCATCGGTACCTCCACCTGCATCATCGGCCTTTCGGCGAAAGAGACGCTGGTGCCCGGCGTCTGCGGCGTGGTGCCTGGTTCGGTCGATCCCGCCCGCGTGGGAATTGAAGCCGGCATGTCCGCCGTCGGCGATGTCTTCGCCGCAATCGCTGCACGCGCGGGCAAATCCGTCGCCGAGCTGACAGAAGCCGGTAGCAGCCTGAAAGCCGGCCAGACTGGCCTGCTGCGTCTTACCTGGGACAACGGCGACCGTACCGTGCTCGTGAATCCCGCGCTGGGGGGCGTGACCTTCGGCTGGAACCTCCACCACACCGCCGCCGATGAACTGCACGCTGCGGTCGAAGGCTCCGCGCTGCACACCCGCGTCATCTTCAATCGCATGGAGGAGAATGGCGCGCCCATCCATCGCGTGATCAATGGCGGCGGCATTCCGAAAAAAAATGCCAGGCTCAACCACATCTACGCGAACATTCTTCGCAAGCCGGTGCTCGTTCCTGAGGGCGACGTGACCTCGCTTGGTTCGGTCATCATCGCGTTTCTGGCTGCCGGCGACTTTAAGTCCATCGAAGAGGCCCAGGACGCACTCTGCCCGCCCTTCCAGACCTTCGCCCCGGACGCAAAGGAAGCTGCCATGTATGACCGCATCTTCCCGCTCTTCCGCGACGCCTACTTCGCGCTGGGCACGCCGGACGCACCGGCGGTGCAACTCGGACATATTCTGCCGGAGCTCAAGAACATCCAGCGCGACGCATTGAATTCGAACTAGAGGATTTCAGCGCGAATCATAACCCGCACTTCAGAACGACGCCCGGAAGATAGAAAGAAATCGTGGAGTCGGAGCGCTGGGTCTTGAGCGTCAGAGGAGTAGTCCCATTGATCGTCGAGCCAACCACCACGCCGGTGCTGTCTCGCTTCGAGCAGTCGACGTGATAGGACGTAATCGGTCCTTTCCAGTCGCTTTCAGTGGAGAAGTCTTCGGTGAAGCGCTTGAGCGGGTAGTCCTTGTACTTGTCGGGATGCTGCTGCCAGCCGGGATCGTTATAAAAGATGCCGTAGGCCTTCGAGTAATCCTTGGCCTGCACCGCCGCAAGCAGATTGCCCACTTTATGCTCCGCCGGCAGGTTCATGAAGAACCAGCCATGGCCCATCGCGAAGCCGGTGAACGCAAAGATGGCGATCACCACGACGGCCACAACGCAGCCGATCCAGAGCTTGCGCCGCGCGGCCTCTTTCTTTTCATTGAACTCGGGCGCGTTCAGCAGCGTCATTCGACGGCTCCTTTCCTGGGACAGCTGACGCGAGCGCCAGCTTCAAACTTCACTCCCCATTAGACACCGAAGCTGGCCGTAAAGTGCCTAGCTCCAGCCGAACGCGCCCGGAAAGTGATCGATCTCCGGCGCGCCGCCGAGAAGGTAGACGGAAACAACATCGAAGCGCACGGGAATCGACGCCCGCTGCGCGGCGGCGAAGCTGCGCAGATAAGCGCGAGCGAGAGAACGCAGCGTGCGGCGCTTGTCGTCATCCACCTGAGTTTCGGCGGGTGTCATGTCACGCGCGGTGCGGGTCTTCACCTCGAAGAAGCAGAGAGTTGCGCCGTCCCACCCGATAAGGTCGACATCGCCGCGCAGGCGCGCGCTGGTCCAGCGACGAGCCACGATGACGACACCTCGGCGGCGCAGCGCAAAGAGCGCGGCCTGCTCGCCCGCAAGGCCGGTGCGAAGGTTTCCCGGCATCTCTTTCGCCGCCAGGCGCGACAGCCGCGTCAGCGCAGATTCCTGCGCGTCCAGCCAGACGCGCCCGAGCTTTCCCGGTATGGCCATCGTCTGGAGAATCATATACTCGCAGGGCTTCAGCGATGTCAGAACCTGCTCATGGTTCCCTGCATCTATTGGGTTGCAGGAGACGCATGAAAGCGGTTCGAGTGTCGTCCAGACAATGGAAAATCGCTGGGCTGTTTCTGGTCGCGATTGCGGTGGTCATCATCGCGGGCGTGTCGCGCCGGGAGGAAGTCGTGGGCGTGCTGACGGCGCAGGCCGCAGATGCCGATGTCGACAATCGGGTGACGACCAACGGCACCGTGATTCCGACCAGCGAGTTCCAGGCGCGCGCGTTCTGGCCTGGTGTAGTCCAGAAGGTGGACGTCGAGCTGGGCCAGAAGGTGAAGCCGGGCCAGTTGCTGGTAACGATGGAAGATCCGCTGGCCTATTCGCGGATAGCAACCGCGAATGCCAACCTGCAGGCTGCGCGAGTGGATTACGAGGATGTACATAACGGCGGGTCGCAGCAGGACCGCATCGCCCTGGCAGGCGACCTGAAGCAGGCGCAGCTCGCGGTGGCTGAGGATATGAAGGCGCTGATCGCACTGAAGCAACTGCAAGGCAAGGGTGCTTCCTCGGGCGCGGAGATCGCCTCAGCGCAGCAACGACTCGATGCGGCGACTGCCAACTTGAAGACGCTGGAGCGGAAACAATCGGATCGTTACAGCCCAAGCGATATCCGGAATTCCACCACGCATCTCCAGGAGATGCGGGCGGCTTTGGATGCGGCGAAAAACCAGTTCAATAATGCGAATATCCATACACCGATCGGCGGCACAGTTTATGCGATCCACGTAGTGAATTATGACTGGGTGCCGGTCGGCACGGACCTGATTCGTGTGGCCGATCTGAAGCAGGTCGAAGTAAAGGCCTATTTTGACGAACCAGAGATCGGCAAACTCGCGGCTGGGCAGCCGGTCACCATTCGCTGGGATGGGCTGCCCGGGCGCGAGTGGCATGGCCATATCAAGCAGGCGCCTATTGCGGCCACTGCTCTGGGACCGCGCAGTGTGGGCGAATGCGTTATTACCGTGGATGACTCAAAAGAAGATTTGCTGCCGAACACGAACGTGACGGTGACGGCGACCATTGAGCAGCACTCGAACGTGCTGACGGTGCCACGCGCCGCACTGGAGACCAACGGGGCAAGGACGTTTGTTTACCGAGTGATCGATGGTAGGTTGCGCTGGACTCCGGTGCAGGTGGGAATTGTGAATCTGCAACGGGCGGAGATTCGCGGGGGACTCCGTAAGCACGATGTCGTTGCTCTAAACACGATTGACAACAGAGAAATGCATGATGGAATGCGCGTACGCCCCGTGCGATGAGCGATATTTTTTCCGGCCAACAAAACAAACAGGTTCCATGAAGCCGAGGAGCGGGTAACAACCCGAGAGCGGGAGTCTGCCGTCCAAAATGGCGAAAAGGGTAGAAGCGACTTGGGGCCATTCACAGCTACTTCTACAACCTCACCTCCCCGGAGTCTTCGTGATGTAAGTTTGCGCAGGCCAGATGCGGTCAAACGGCCGCGAACTTTCGTATGGCTGGATGTGGTGGTTGCGATTCTCGCCGCGGGCGGCATTACCGCGAGCACGCTCTATGCCGTGCAATTTCGGACGTCTGACTATGCCGCCTCCGATTTCAAGACCCTGTACGCATCGATCTGCTGCTTCGTCCACGGCATCAGCGCGTACAGTATTCCCAATCTGAAGGCAGTGTTCGACGCAAACGGCGTGATGCAGCCGCCGCATTGGTATGGCCACGCGCCGGTGTATCCGTGGACAACTCTGGCTGTTGCGTCGCCGATCGCGATGATGGATATGGTCGCGGCATGCTATGCGGCCACAATTTTCAGCGGTGTGTCGATGGCGGCCGCGATCTTTGCGCTGATGCGTTATGCAGCGCGGCGGTTCGGCTTCGGGCCGGTGTGGCGGATTGCGATTGCCGTCTTGTGCGTGATCGGACCGCTGGTCGCCTTCGCCATGGGCATGGGCAACGTTTCACTGCCCGCCTCAGCACTGTGCTTTCTGGCATTTGTCGGCCGCGGCGGCGGTTTGCGTGCGAAGAGTATCTGGCGGTGGCTTCCTGCGGTGGCATTGGCCGTCGCGTTTCTGCTGAAGCCGCACGTGGCATTGTGGGTGGGGCTTGGCATGGCACTGCTGCCAGAGCGTGCCGGACGCGCGGTTGCAGCGCGGGCGCTGGCGATGGTAGTGGGCTTCACGGCGGTGACCGCGGCGGTGATGGCCGCAACCGGGACGCTGGCAATGCAGACGCATGCGTATCTGGCCATGTTGCGGGAGGAGACAGGATCGGGCGCATCGATGAGCGCAGCCAGCCGTGAGGCGCTGCCGGTGGTATCGCAGATTACGTCGCTGGACTCGATCATCGGCTTCTGGACCAACAGCGCAGCGTTGCGGGTTGGGTTGACGTTCGCGCTCCTGATCGTTGCGGGGGTAATGTTGTGGCGTATGGCGCGACGTGTGTCCACCGAACGCGGCGCGCTGCTGGCGGTAAGCGCGTGGTGCGCGCTGGGAACTCTGGCAACCTACCATCGCGCGCACGATGCGGTGCTGCTGCTGTTGCTGGCGCCGTGGGTGCTGGACCGTGTGCGACTGGCGCCGGTGCAATGGCATGCCTGGGCGGTGACGGCGCTTTATTGTTCGATATCCATGTCGGCGGATTTTCCCACGGTACAGCGCTGGGTAGCGGCGGCTTCCGTCCATTCCCTGACTGCCTTTGTGCTTTTGCGTCAGGTGGGGATTGCGGACGTATTGCTGCTGGCCGCGGTCGGGTTCGCCCTGATGCGTGAGAACGCGGCAGGCGCCGCACGGCAGCCGAGAACGGTACAGACGGAAGGCGTCGCAGCAGCCGCCTGAGGTTGAAAATCGGTTCAATATTCGCTCCTGCGGTTGCCAACCGACCGGCAGTTGACCGACAATCACGCGTGACTTGTCCGACCAATTTGTGCGTTGTGAACTGCGACTGCTCTTAGCCGGTGCAGATGCAGCGCATACAAGGACGGAAGGTCCTACGAACATCTCGGGGAGAGTTGATTTCGATGCCATCGATGCGTCTGCTGCTGTGTGCATTAGTGATCGTGTTTTTGGGAGTAGGCGCGCGTGGGAACGCACAGAACCCGCTGCTGCAGAAAGCGGGCACGGTTCCGGCCTCTCACGAGCCAGGACTGTTGTTCTACCTTTCCGGTGACCACGGCTTCAACGCGGACTACGCTGCCGGCGGGGTGCCTCAGCCGAATTATCTTGCAGACGTAAAGATATTGCCGGGCGGCGCAAAGGGCAGCTACCTCCAATGCGGCGACAACCAACTGCTGAGCTACTGGGCGCCGGGCAACATCTACGCGCAGCGCGGCACGCTGGACTTCGACTGGCGTCCCCGCGAGGCGGTGGACGAGACGGAATTTCCGGTCTTTCGCGTGGGCTATGGCGACCACTCCAGCTGGGACATGGTGTGGCTGCGCATCGACTATAACGGGCACGGCTTCGATGCATTTGTGACCGACCAGAGCCTCGGCCGCACACGCGTGTCCTACACCATGAAGCCGTTTCCCCCGCCTGACCAGTGGATCCATCTGACGCTCGCGTGGGATGAAACGCGAGGCATCCGTTTCTATGTGAATGGGAAGTTCGCGGCGGAGGCAAAGGCAACGGGGCGCTTCGATGCCGCGCTGGACCAGTTCGGACCGCACTCGCGCATCATCTCGCCGCAGGGCGTGGAGAGCACTTACAGCTACGATCGCGGCGGCGACCTGGACGAGCTGCGCATCTACGACCGCATGCTTTCCGACGAAAACATCGCGCAGCTGGCGCGGCATGAGGTTCCGACCAATATTCCGCCGATCGCAAGGCCGATGGAAGTTGCGGCATCTGCGCCGGCGGGCGACAGCAGGCTTCCGGTCCAAAGCTGGGAGCAGGAGTGGTGGTATCGCTACGGCTGGAATCTGAGCGCTCCGGCGCCGTTGCCAGCGGAAAAGACCGTCGTGCGCAAGGTGGAGATCCACGATGCTTACGACCTGAAGCGCTGGTGGTGGAAAGGAACCGACGGCATCCGCGAGACAACATGGCCGGGAGTGTACAACCGCTCGCGGCTACCCGGACGTTGGGACTACTTCCAGTTGCCAGACTGGGATTGTTATGTCTGGTCGGGCAAGTCGGTCACGTTCTGGATGCCGGATGAGCCGTGGAACCACCTTGAGATCGAGGGCGGCGCGTGGGGCAAGGTCGATCTGATGACTCCGGGCAAAGGCGACCCGAAGGCCGTTGCCGATCCCGATCAGGAGGACACGGAACCGCTGCTGGCGAAAACACTGTTCGAACGGCCGAAGGGCCAGGAACGGACGAGTAATCAGTTTGCGGACGCGGTGACCGGCGAAAAGATTCGCTTCACGAATGTCGAGCAGGAGTGGCCCATTGGCGAGTTCCAGGCGTACTACGTGCATCCGGGTACAGAGCCGGAGGGCGTGGCGAAGCTGAGTTACACACTCAATACGCGTGGCGGGCAGGACAACCCCGCGATCGAGCCGCTGAAGGCCTTCATCGCCGGACGGTTTACTGCGGATGAACGGGCAACGCTGGTCGCTTCGCCCGGCGGGTTTGGCGGCGGAGCGCGCGCGGGCGGCGCTGGGCGTGGTGGAAGAAATCGTGCGGCTGTGCAGGCGGAGGGTACTGCCGGGAAGCCTGACATGATGCCAATCGTGCACATCCTGATCCCGTCGGACTTTCGTGCGGAGCAGGGCGGCGGCCGCGGCACCGCATACACTTGGGAGAACATGCACGCGGGGCTCGACGGGATCGCGATCGAGCTTCCCGCCCTGAACCTGAAGCCGACGCACAATGGCCTGATTCCGATGAACATTCAGGTGATGGACCCGATCTGGCCGATGCGGACAATGCTGGACTTCAACTTTTCCGTGAAGCCGGGCGAACCGCACACGCTGTGGCTGGACACGCGCGACCGCATTCTTCAGCCCGACAAGAGCCTCTACCTCACGATCGCATCGGCCAGTCCGGAGTTCGGCGCGGAATCGCTCGAAGGCGCGCAGGTGAGGCTGATCTTCAAGAAGTATGAGGATGCGCTTCCGGAGCACATCTCCGACCGCCTGACGCAGGTGCGCGACAACTACGCGAACATGACGGAAGAGTCGGTAAATTCAAAGAGGCTAAACCTATACAACCGGTTCGACGCGGACATCAGCGACCTGCTGCGCGTGGACCCGACCAACCAGCTTGCGCTCGATTACTGGCACGAAAAAAATCCTGGCCAGCCGGCGCCGCCCTTTAAGCTTCCAACCGCGCCGCCAGGCGTACCGGAGTGGGCGTTCCTGCAGGTGACTGACCTGGGAATGCTCTCCGATCAACTCAACTGGTGGATCGACAACCGCCAGATATCGTATGGCGACTTCGGCGGCGGCATCGGCGACGACAGCGACTACCTGAACTGGTGGCCGGGCGCGGCGATGATGGGCATCAATCCCGATAAGCTGAAGCGCTCGCAGGAGCGCACGCTGGACGCTTCGTTCGCTAACGACATGTGGGACCAGGGACTCGCGAAGGGCCAGTACGACGAGTTGCATGCCTATGAAGACGGGCTGAACATGCTGGGCGAGGCGGAGCAGATCGACTTCGGCAGCCCCAAGGAACTGGAACGTGCGATGGTCACGGCCAAGCGGCTGGAATGGCTGACGGGCATCAACTCCGCGGGGCAGCGCCAGATCAGATCGAACTATTACAGCGGCAGCAAGATGGCGACCGGCGGAGTGTGGGGCTGGGCGAAGAACCGCTCCTATTTCGTCTACCATCCGGCGCTGCAACTGGTGCTCTTCAACGGGACGCCGGAGACCCGCAAGCTGGTGATTGAGACAGCCGATGGCTTCCTGGCGCACTATCACGCCGATGGCAATGGCCGGCCATCAATGCACCTGACGGTAAACTTCAAAACGAATGAGGACCTGCCGACCTCAAACGATGCATGGTTCGTGCTGTGGGCGGCGTATCGCTGGACCGGCGACAAGAAGTATCTGGCGCCATTTGAAGGCGCGCCGGCTCAGTCGTTGCGGCAGATCAACTCCGATGCGATGGACATGCTCAACGTGCGTGACACCTGGGGCAAAAGCCTGATGGCGCCATCGGGACCGGCGGTCATCAGCGGCGAGGCGGGCAACTCCAGCGACACGGAGAACTTCCTGCGGTGGCAACTGACAGGCGACACGAGCTACCTGAACAAGGTCTACGCCTCGCAGATCGAGACCGCAACCGACCGCTACTTCATCAATCGACAGGGGAGCCTGTGGATCGACCGAATTTACTTCAACTCGGGCGAATTGCAACGGTCGCGCCTGGGCGGCGTCGCGCTGCTGCGCGGGTTCGACTACCCGGGGAATGTGGTGAGCTGGCGGTTCCAGGCTCCGGCGAACGAACGCAGCGTCGCGATTCTGGTGCCGGAAGCCACTCCAGACCATATCAAGATCGTCGCGTACAACCTCGACGAGGCGCCGGTGACGGCGCAGATGACGGGCTGGGAGGTGGATCCGGGCAAGTGGGAGATTACGCAGGGCACCGCCGAGTCCACGACCGCGCCGATGCAGAATGGGCAGACACGGACGGAGAGCTTTGAGCGGTCGAGCAGCGTGCCGGTCACGTTCCCGCCGCATCAGACGACGGTGATCGAGATGAAGCTTAAGGAACCGGGTGTGCCGTACTGGTCGCGTCCGGACCTCGGCATTGGACATGACGACGTGAAGGTGGAGGGCAACCGAGTGCGCGTGACGGTGCACAGCCTGGGCGCGGTGGAATCGCCCGCCGCAAATGTTGTTCTGCGCGATGCGAGCGGGAAGGTACTCGCTGCCGCGAAGGCTGCATCGATGAAGCCGCCGACAGACCTGGTGCCGAAGACCGAGGTGGTCACGTTGGCCATTCCGGCGGGCGCAGACACGAAAGGCGGAAGCATTACGATTGAATCAGGCGGGAAGCTGCCGGAGATCACACAACTGAACAACCGCGTACAGCTCTGAGGCCCGGCGTCTCGGCTGTACGTGCCGCCGTTCTATCTACGAAGGAGTTTGTATGTCTGCACCCATTGAAGTCTTCTCCGCGAACGACGAGACAATGACCACGCCCGAGCCCGGTCTGAAACGGCAGGTGATGTCCTACAGCCCCGCCATGATGCTGGTCCGCCACACGATGACGAAAGGATGGGTGGGTACACGGCACAGCCACCCGCATGAACAGATGGTTTACATCATCAGCGGCCACATCCGCTTTCAGCATCCAGGCGGCTCTTTCGAAGTAAAGGGGGGCGACTGTTTTCTCGTACCCGGAGGTGTGGAGCATCAAGCGTCGGCCCTCGCCGACTGCGAAGTGCTGGATATCTTTACGCCGTATCGCGAGGACTACGCGCGGAAATAATCCCCGCGAGACAATTTGCGTTGCGGGCCGGTCCGTCGATGGAACGGCCCGGAGGACCACCATGAAAGACTTCTTTGACTGGGCCTTCGGGCTCGGGTTGATCGGCAACGCCGCCCTGTTTGTGCCGCAGGCGATCGCTCTGTGGCGCAAGAAGAGTGCGGAAGGCGCATCGTTGATCACCTTTGCGGGCTTCAACGTGTTGCAGCTGGTCAGCGTCGTGCACGGACTCTATTGGCACGATAAAGCGATGATCATCGGCATGGGCGCCAGCTTCATTACCTGCGGCGCCGTTACCGCCCTGACGCTGCTCTATCGCATGCAACACCAGCGAGTTGCGGCATGATCTGCCGTTTGTAACGTACCTCAAACCGTGAGTCACTTGCCCGAAGGAGCAAAGCTGGGCGATTGTGGTCACGTGATGGGGCGAGAAAGACTTGAGCGGAATGCGGAGCAAGCCCGATGAGGCGCAGGGATTTCTGCGCGCGGGCTGGTGCTGCTGCTTTGTCGGCCTTGCACAGCTGGCCGCTCTGTTCCGAAGACAAGCCGGATTCAAAGTTCCGAAGTGTCGCGGCTGAGGTTGCGGCCATCGATCGGAAGCGGGTGATTGCCGATGCAAATCGGTACCTGGCCGCGCCGCCGGTGACAATCACTGCTAGCCATTCGGACAGGTCGCCGGGTGGGCCGCACGATTTCTTTTCCGAGGGCGACTATTGGTGGCCGGACCCGAAGAACCCCGGCGGCCCATACATCCGCCGTGACGGCGAATCCAACCCGCAGAATTTTGTTGCCCACCGCGAAGCGATGATTCGTTTGAGTATCGTGGTGCCGGCGCTGGCCATTGCGTGGAAGCTGACGGGCGAGCGGCGATATGCGGCCAAGGCGCGCGAGCATGCGGTCGCGTGGTTTATCGATCCTGCGACGAAGATGAATCCGAACCTGCAATATGCACAGGCGATCCATGGCGTCAGCACAGGGCGCGGCACGGGAATCATCGACACGATCCATCTGGTGGAAGTGACGCGCGCTCTGGGCGCCCTCCGCGACTCCGGCGTGTGGGCTTCCGGCGAATATGCCGCGATTGAAGATTGGTTCCGCGCTTATGTGCAGTGGATGACCACCTCGAAGAACGGCATTGAGGAGCGCGACGCCAAGAACAATCATGGCAGCTGCTGGGTAATGCAGGTTGCGCAGTTCGCGGCATTCACGGGTAATCGCGACAACATGCGCTACTGCGCGGCGCGATTCCGGGAGAAGCTGATTCCCGATCAGGTCGCCTCGGACGGCTCTCTGCCGCTCGAACTCTCGCGCACCAAGCCATACAGCTACAGCTTGTTCAACATGGATGTCCTGGCGACCATCTGCCAGATCCTTTCGACACCTTCGGACAGTCTGTGGTCGTTCGCAACACCCGACGGTCGCGGCATGAAGAAGGTAATCGCCTGGATGGCGCCCTTCATCGCCGACAAAAGTAAATGGCCGAAGCCGCCCGATGTCGAGTACTTCACCAATCTTCCCGTGCGCCAGCCGTCACTGCTTTTCGGCGGGATTGCGTATGGCCAGCCGCAGTGGATCAAGCTGTGGAAGAAGCTGAACCCTGAGCCTGCGGTCCCGGAAATTGTTCGTAACTTCCCCATACGCCAACCACTTTTATGGATTTCATGAAGTCTGGAGCAAACAGGATGAACCGAAGAAACGCCGCCCTTGCAGTAACTGTCCTTTGGCTAGGCGCAACGTGTTTATGCGCACAGAGCCGCCCGCGCATCACGGCGCTGCGTTCCCCATGGGACGGGCATCCCGTTGCGCTCACCAATGCGCCGTACGCCTGCCCAACGGCGCCCCATCTCTCACCCGATCTCACAACAGACGGTTTCTATGCCGACAGCAAAGGTTCCATCATCGATCCGGTGAAGATGAAGGCATACAACGAGAGCGCTGGCCCGTACAAGGAGCTTGGCAACATTACGGTTGCGGCGGCGGATGCATATCGCACTACCGGCAGCCGCGCCGCGGCGGAGTGCGTAAGGCATTTGTTGGATACCGCTGCGGGCGATCGCGTCTTTACCGGCAAGATGTCCTCCACCCAGGCGTACTTCGTGCAGGGATGGACGATCGGCGGTCTCGCAATCGCGTATCTGAAAGTTCGGGACAGCCATGTGATCCCGCCGGCGGAGTCGACGAAGATCGTTGCGTGGATGAAGCAGGTGGCGCAGCAGACGCTGGACTTTTACGACGGCAGGACGAAATTCAAGGGAGGATGGCAGAAGAACAATCATCGCTACTGGGCCGGCGCAGAGATCGTCGCCATAGGAGTGGCGGCGAACGACCGCGGCATGCTGGACTGGGCGATCGATGCGTACCGCACCGGCATTGCTCTCATTCAGCCGGACGGAACTTCGCCGGAAGAACTGCGCCGCGGACAGCGCGCGCTGCAC
>Ga0134125_10000924_pt1 | contig 37559 bp, 33 predicted proteins | sample KB31751_FD_96464 | JGI IMG/M metagenome (GOLD analysis project Ga0134125, IMG submission 96464) | Terrestrial soil microbial communities with excess Nitrogen fertilizer from Kellogg Biological Station, Michigan, USA - KB3-175-1 | ecosystem: Environmental > Terrestrial > Soil > Unclassified ...
CCCGTCAACAAAAAAGTGCAAGATACACATATTTCGGAGCGATTCAGGGAGCTGCATGCGGCACTGCTCAGCATCGTCGATGCGATGAACCGCCCGGAGAACGACAAGAAGCTGATCGGAGAGGCCAGCATCTCACTCGATCGTGCGCTCTTTCCGCTGCTGGTCAGGATCGAGAGGCTCGGACCAATCGGGGTCGTCGATCTCTCCGCGCGCGTTGGCCGCGACTACACCACCGTGAGCCGTCAAGTCGCGAAACTGCAGAGCATCGGGCTGGTCAAACGCCGCGCGGGCAGTGATGACCGCCGCGTTCATGAGGCTGTCGTCACGCCGCAGGGGAAGGCGACGATCGATGCGCTGGATGCGGCGCGCGATCGCCTGGCGCGAACGTTCTTCTCCAAATGGACCCAGCGGGATTTCGAAGAATTGGTGCGGCTCGTAGTCAAGTTCGCCGAACAGATCGGCCAGGGTGATTCAGGATCGTCGAATCGAGTCCGAGGGAGCATTCGTCCATGAACGAGAAGTCCTTATTCCGTGTGCCTGCATGGGTCGCTTTGGCGTGTTCCATCCTCCTCGCAGGTTGCGCCACGACGCCGAGCACGTGTCCGCCACCTCCTCCGCCGGCACCGCACACCGTGTACCAGCCCGTCTCCTGGTCCGACCTGACGGGATGGAATCGAGATCAGATGAGAGATGCCTGGCCCGCATTCGTGGAGAGCTGCACGGCTGCGGGTCACCGAGAACGCTGGCAGGCCGTTTGTGCTGCCGCGCGCAATGCCGATCCTGCGACTTCGGAGCAGGTGCGGGCGTTCTTCGAGCGGTACTTCGAGCCGTTCGCCATCGTGAAGCAGGTCGGCTCGCAAGCGGACCCGGTCGGCTTGGTCACGGGCTACTTCGAGCCCCTTCTGTACGGTACGCGTATGCCGTCACAGCACTTCGATACGCCTCTTTACGCGCCGCCTCCGGATCTGCTGACCGTGGATCTCGGATCGGAGTATCCGGAGCTGCGGGGTAAGCGCGTCCGGGCGAGGCTCGAGGGCCGCCGCGTCGTCCCGTACTACAGTCGAGCGGACCTGGCCCGCGACCCGGCTTTGAAAGACGACGCGATCGTGTGGGTGGACGATGCGCTCTCGGCTTTCTTTCTGGAAGTGCAGGGCTCGGGGCGGGTAAGGTTGCCGACCGGCGAGACGATCCGGCTGCACTACGCGGACCAGAATGGTTATCCCTACCGTTCCATCGGGCAATATCTGGTCGATCACGGTGAGCTCAAGCGGGGTGAGGCGACGGTGCCCGCCATACGGCAATGGGCCCTGGCCCATCCGGATAGAGTGCAGGAGCTGCTCGATGCCGACCCGAGTGTCGTGTTCTTCCGCGAGGAGCCACTCGGCGATCCGGCGCTCGGGCCCAAGGGCGCGCTGGGTGTACCCTTGACGCCGGGCCGTTCGGTAGCGGTCGATCGGTCCGCGATACCTCTCGGCGCACCGGTGTTCCTGGCGACGACGTTTCCGGACTCCGATGTCGAGCTCAACAAACTCGTGTTCGCGCAGGACACGGGTGGCGCGATCCACGGCTCCGTGCGCGCGGACTACTTCTGGGGGATTGGAGAGCAGGCCGCGACGCAGGCCGGCGAAATGCGTCAGCCGGGCCGGATGTGGCTCATATGGCCGAAGGGCGAGCCGCTTCCCGGCGGCTAGTCCCGAGGTTTCGCCACCTGGTCACGATGACTGCAAATCTCGTGAGCATTCCCGTGCTGGCCGTGCTGTTCCTGGCGACGTTCGTGCGCTCGACGCTCGGCTTCGGCGAGGCGTTGGTCGCCGTGCCCCTGCTGGCACTTTTCATCCCGATAAAAGTGGCTGCCCCAGTCGCAGTATTGATTTCGATCACTGTGGCCGCCATTGCTCTGGTGCAGGACTGGCGCCATGTGCACTTGCGCAGCGCGAGCTGGCTGGTCGCCTCCACTCTGATTGGGACACCTCTCGGGTTGCTGCTGCTGACTCGGGTGGAAGGCGCAGTCGTCAAGGCCTGCCTGGGCCTCATTCTGGCCGGCTTCTCGACATACTCTCTCCTGCATGGCGCGAGCGCGGTACTCAAGAACGACCGGCTGGCGTGGCCATTCGGTCTCAGTGCCGGAATGCTCGGGGGCGCCTACGGGATGAATGGGCCGCCGCTCGTGATGTATGGCACGCTTCGGGGCTGGTCGCCCCAGCGCTTTCGCGCCACTCTGCAGGGGTATTTCCTGCCCGCGAGCACGCTGTCCATGGCCGGTTACTGGCTGGTGGGTCTCTGGCGGGCGGAAGTGACACGCTACTATCTGATGTCGTTGCCTGGTGTGCTCGTGGCAACGTTTCTCGGCCGGGCATTGAACGGCCGGATAGACGCGCGCTCGTTCTTGCGGTGCGTCAACCTCGGACTGCTCGCCGTCGCGGTCATGCTGGTGGTACAGAGCCTCCCTGGCGCCCACTAGGGTGTTGCCAGTAGTGCTCCGGTACAGCCTCCGAGTGATGCGCGAGGATGGCCTCGCGTCGCTGCTGCACGTGCCGCAGTTCAGGGACCTGCGCTTTTCGGGGTGTAGTTGTGCTCACTCCGGGCGCTCAAGCGGTACAGGTTCTCGTCGCCGCAATGCGGGCACTTGATCACGATGAGTTGGTCGTCAGCCTCAGCCGCGGCAGGCTTGCTCCCAGCCGGTGGGGGCGCAATGGCGATGACGAGGCCGCATGACTTGTTTTTGCACAGCCAGCCAGAGTACGTATTCCCGGATACCATTTGACGCGGTGCTGCGACGTCAACGTGGCGCACGCCGGGCGACGTCACTGGCTTGCGTGTGGCGGTTCCAATGCTTTTGGAAGTACGTTTAATTGACACTGGCGCCCCTGTAGCATCTATGCTACGGAGAGCCTACCGCGATTGGCCGATCACTGCCAGTAGGCGATCCCAGTCGATGCCGACCCCAGGGACGGCACTGAGGGCAGTTTGACCCCTCAGCTGGAGCCGCACTGCTTTGGGGTAGTGGCCAGCCGCCATTCGGTAGATCGCGACGGTGCGATCGGCGAGATCTATTAGCCAAACTTCAGGGACGCCGGCGCGCTCGTAGGCGCGCAGTTTGGTGGTGCGGTCATAATTGGCCGTAGAAGGCGAGAGAACTTCCGCAATCCAGTCGGGGGCGCCGCGCATGCCGCGGTCGTCCAGCTTTTGCAAATCGCCGGCGATGAGGATATCGGGCTGCACCACGGTATCGATTTGATCGTCGTCGATGGCGCCGGCCTTGGGTAAGCGGACGTCGAAGGGTGCGATATAAACGCGGCGAGGTTTATCGAGGAGGGAAGTGGCTAGCTGGCGGCAAAGCTCCACGATGAAGTCTTGGTGTAGCCGCGAGGGCGCGGGCGGCTCTCCGACATACGCGACACCATCAATGAGCTCGTCTCCACTGGTCGCAGACCAGGTAAGGTAGTCGGCATAGGTCTGCTGTTGCATAGTGCGCTCGCGCATGCGAACCATTTTACTGGCTCGGGAATGCTGGCGGGGAACAATTGTGTCTTTAGTAGTAATATCTATACTGACGACGGACGTGTAATCAGACGCGTAATAAGACGTGCAATAAGACGTGTAATAAGACGTGTAATAAGACGCCTATGCGCATCGCGGAAACAACCCGTGAGCCGGCAGCCTGCTCGGCAACTGCTTCCTCATCCGACGACACGGCAACGGTGATCGCCGTTGGCGTACTGGCGGCGACTCTGGCCGCCGTGTGTCATGAGACGCTGGGCCATGTCCTTGGATGTCTAGGCTCCGGTGGCCATGTCAAGCTGTTGACGTCGATCTGGTTCCGCTGCTCGAAATGGTCCGTAGTCGCCGACGCCGGCGGACCGGCGGGCAATCTGGTGGCCGGCTGCCTCGCTGTCGCGCTACTCCGACGTTCGGGATGGAGTGCGACGGTGAGACTTTTCCTCCTGTTGTCCGCCGGCATCGACTTGTTCTGGTTCACGGGGCAACTGGCGTTCGAATCTCTCACCAGCAGACATGACGACTGGTCGTGGGCGTTGCAGATGGGCTGGCCCTCCGTCCAGCGATGGGTTGGCGCAGTCGTCGGCATTGGCGGCTATGTGCTCGCCGCACGGGTCGTTGCCGCTCTCCATCGCAAGGAAACCAGCCTGGAGGGATATGCCATTCGCCTGGGTTATGCCGCGGCTGCGGCTTCGGCCATCCTGGCTGGATTGATGTGGCGGCCGGAGCCGTTGCGGACCGCGCTCGAGGGATTTCTTACGCTTGGAGCGCTCCCGTTCGCATTGCTGAGCATCGCACGGAACGCGGGTCGAGATGGCGAGGAGGGCGTAGGTGCTCGCGCCGTGCCGCGCTCATGGGTCTGGATCGCCGTTTGTGGCGCAATCTTCGGCGTGTTTCTTTTCGTCCAGGCTCGCGGCTTGGGCTCGATGGCTACGTCGAGGTTGTCACCGTAAGCGCGGCATCAGGATGAGTGGGGAATGCGTCAATCCCGCGTTCCCGTGCAGGTCATCTGGGCGCCGGCGAAATCAGCCGGACGCGATCTCGTCGTACCCGCGCCCAAGGAATTGAACAAAGCAGAATCCGTGGCCGAACGGGTCCACCATCAATGCCAGCTTTCCCCACCTGGTGGTTGAGACCGGCGCTTCGAGCGTCGCGCCGGCGTTCAGTGCGCGTTGAACCGCTGCTTCGAGGTCTTCGACCACGAAGTCCAGATGTACGGGCGTCCAGTGACGATCGTAATGGCGGACTTCGGCTTTGGCGCTCGTCGGGGCGCTTCCGGGTGCCTTCACGAGCAGGTAAATCGGTGCCGAGCTTCCTAACATCTCGATGGCATCAGCACCGAACCGCCGTCCGATCCTCAGGCCAAAAGCGCTCTGATAGAAGCGGGTCGCCTTCTGAAGATCGTCGACGTCGATGTTAGCGAGGAATTGCATAAGGGCTCTCGCTCGCGCCGTGGGCGGCGCGCGAATTTTGCGCATCGCCCAGGCCCACGGCGATCTCTCGGTCGCATTGCGCGATCTCGCGAGTGAGGGCGGTTGCTCGTTGGACGCCCTCGGCATAACTTGCGGTCAGGCCATGAAAGATGCCGAGCGCCTGGCTGTACCATGCCTTGGCCTGTCGCCAGGCGGGCAGACGCTCGGCGCTCGAAGCCGATTCGCGAGCGGCGAGCGCCGCGTAGGCATCCCCGAGGGTGGACTGCGCGCCGGCTTTGGCGAAACGAAATTCCGCGCTGACCATTGGCTCGCCGGGAGCGGTGGTCATTTCCTCCAGGGCGGTGTGCAGCAGCGGTATGGCGCGCTTGGGTTCGTGCCGATCGATGGCCAGCTGCGCCAGCCCGGTGAGGGCCTGCGCCACGTCGACGCGGTACTCTCTCACTTTGGGGTCCGAAGCAACCAGCATGCGGAACCGCGAGAGCGCCGCCTGATCGTATGGCTCAGCCTGCCCGTACTGACCCATGTCCGTGAGCACTCCGGCGATGTCGAGGTTGCTGAACGCCTCCAGATGCATGAAATCGGCGTTTTCCGGAGCGGTGGCGGCCAGTTGCCGCAGCAGTGTCTGTGCGCTGCGGTCCATTGCGAGCGCAGCCGCATATTGCTTGCCGGCAGCGAGGATTTCGCCCAGGCGGCCGTCAGCGAGCGCCAGACGCCGTAGTGTCAACGGATCGCCCGGCGCAGCCGCCGACAATGACCGCAATCGCGCGGTGGCTGCACTCACCAGATTCAGCGCCGCGGGCTGATCCCCTCGGATCTTGAAGAGCTTGTAACCGTAGTCGAGGGCAGCCAGGGCCGCCAGGTTCTGGTACGCACGTTTGTCCGGGAATGCGGAAGCGAGCGACCGGCTCTTGTCGACCGTTTGCTTGGAGTACGCCAGCGCATCGGTGGGATCGTCCAGGTTCCACGTAAGATCGCTCAACTTCCCGTACGCAACGATGACGTTCTGCCGCGCCTCGGTATTCGACGGCTCCGCCAGCAGACTCTCCTGCCACAATGCGAGAGCCCGGCGATAACTGCGCAGAGCGGCGGAATAATCCCCTTCGTTCGCCTCCAGTGCCCGACCCTGCAGATCTCCGAGCCGAAGATAGGCAGCGGCGAGGTCCCTCTGCAGACCGGCATCGCCCGCAGCCTCGCGTGCGAGGCCGTCGAGGTACCTCAGCGCCGTGGCGATCAGGAGTCGGCGGCTGCGGGCGGCGCCTGGCAGATCGCGAATGGAGTCGTGGATGTCAAAGATGAGTGAGTCCGCCAGTTTGCGCACGTCGTCGAAGCGGCGTTGTGCGAGTGCGCGCTGCCTGTCGGCAATCTGCGCTTCACGCACTGTCATCACGAAACCCACGGTCAGCGCGAGGGCGATCAACGCCGAGGCGGCCACGGCGGCGGCGTGTCGTGCCACGAAGCTCGTCGTCCGGTAGCGGAGCGTCGGCCTGCGGGCGGCAACCGGAAGATGCTCGCGGTGCCGGTGAATGTCATCTGCGAACTGCGCGACCGTCGCGTAGCGGCGTTCGGGCTCCTTGCGCAGAGCCATCAGCACGATGTTGTCCAGATCTCCCCGCAGCTGCCGGCTGAGCTTTTCCGGCGATTCCTCGCTCATGGCGCTCGCCGCCTTTTGCCGCCGCGTCAGCACGCTCGGCCGTATCGGAGCCGGCTCGAGCACGGCGGCCGACGCCTCGGTTAGCGGCCGCTCTCTGCTGGGGTGGGGTTTCTGCCCGGTCAGTAGCTCGTAGAGGACCACGCCGAGCGCATAGACATCGCTCGCCGCCGAGACAGGCTGGCCCTTGAGCTGCTCGGGGCTCGCGTAATCCAGCGTCAGAATCCGTAGTGACTGGGTCGTGGCGTCCGGGTGTACCGGGATGGCGCCCGGCTCCAGGATCTTGGCGATACCGAAGTCGAGCAGCTTCGGCGTTCCCTCCGCGGTGACCAGGATGTTCGTCGGTTTCAGGTCGCGGTGAATCACTGCGTGCTGATGCGCGTACTGCACCGCCGAGCACACCTTGAGGAAGAGGTCGAGGCGCGCCTCAATGCCCAGCCCTTGCCGGTCGCAGTATTCCGTGATCGGCGTCCCTTCGATCAGCTCCATGACCAGATACGGTATTCCATCCTCTGTGGTGCCGCCGTCGAGCAAGCGTGCGATGTGCGGATGCTGGAAGGATGCCAGGATCTGACGCTCGGTCCGCAGCCGCTGGCCGACGAAATCGGCATCGGTACCCGCGCGGACCAGCTTGATAGCGACCTGATGCACGTACTCCCGGTCGGCGCGCAGAGCCCGATAGACTTCCCCCATGCCACCGGAGCCGATCTGTTCCACCAGCCTGTAGGGGCCGAGTCGCCTCCCGGTATGCCGATTGTTCGATCGCGACGCTTCGATTGCGGCCGCGGCCGGCTGCTCGAGAAAGGTACCGCCCGCCCGCTCGTCGGACGCGAGGAGGGATTCCAGCTCAGCCCGGAGGGCTGGGTCCTTGGCACCGACGCGATCGAGGTATGCCGCGCGCATGGGCCCGCTGAGTGCCATCGCTACCTCGAGGCCGAGTTTCACCTGCTGCCAGCGCTCAGGGTTCTCCACCGCCATGCCGAAGTCCCCGTCTCATCTTTTGCTCGTTTTCGGGTCGGCGTCCGCACTCGCTCCGCCGCCTCGGCCCGATGATCTCAGGAATCGGCCGATTCGAAAACTGCCGGCGAGCGCGCGCGGGCGGGTGGAATATGTTCAATGGCTGATCGAGCGTGAGGGAAATCGTGCGGCGAGCCAGACGGTGCCGATCGCAGAGCACACTCCCCAGCCGACCTCTGAGATGCGCGAGAGGAACATCCGCTGCGCAGTATCGATATGCGGCACGAGGAGAATGATAGTCGCGGTGATACCGGCGAGACGGCCTGCGGTAGCTACATTGACTACCCAACAGGCTGCCATCGCGAAGACGACTGCCATGGAGTAAACGAGAAGACCCTGACCGTGCGCGAGAGCTGCGCCAACTCCGGTAATGCCACCGATCGCGGCACCAAGAAATTGATCGCGCGCGGTCGACTCGGTTGCACGAAATTCCGTCTGTACCACGAGCATGTTGTAGCCCCAGCAGTTGACGCCATCCAATGCGCTTCCTCGAGCGCGCGTTCGGCTGCCGAGCTAAACTTACCCGAAGCAGACTGGATCCGAATCTTCGGGAGTCTACATGAGCGTTGAGCTCGTCGCAGCGCGCTGCATTGTGCGACCGTTTGTTGCGGCCGACGCGCCTTCCATCGCCGCGGCCGCAAATGATCGCAGCATTTGGCTGCAGCTACGCGACCGCTTTCCGCATCCCTGTCATCTCAGCGATGCCGAGGCGTGGATCAGTCGCGTCGGGTCGCTCGACCCACCTCAGGCTTTCGCAATAATCGTTGACGGGCGTGCCGTGGGCGGTGTGGGGCTCGAGCTGATGACGGACGTCAACCGCCGAAGTGCTGAAATCGGGTACTGGCTGGGCACTGAGCACTGGGGTCGTGGAATAGCAACTGAAGCGGTCGCTCTGGTTAGCGACTGGGCATTCAGTGCGTTCGGGCTCGTGCGAATACTCGCCCTCCCATTTGCCGGGAATAGGGCGTCACGGCGAGTCCTCGAGAAGGCAGGATATGCCCTGGAAGGGATCACCCGGTGCAGCGCAGTCAAAGACGGCGCGCTGCTCGACCAGTGCATGTATGCGCGCGTGAGCTCCGTCGCTGAACGATTCAGACAATAGCCCTGAGGCTTCTAGCCGCACTCGAATCTTGTCAAGAGGCGAACCATGATTGACCTCCCTGCTCGCGCGAGACTGTTCCCGGTAGCCATTGTTCTCCTTCTCTGTCTCTGGGGTGTCGGGACGTCCTCTGGCGCAGCCGCCGCGGCGACACCGACCGCACCCGCCGCGCACCAGTGGCCGAGCTGGGCGGGCCCACCCGAGCCACTCGTCAATCCCCCTACCTCGGCAAGCCTATCGCCCGATCGGCTACGTGCGGTGTGGGCCTCTGCGGATCGCCATAGCCTCCTCACTGCGACGCGTAGTGGACTCTCCGCCGAATGGGGAGCACCGGATCGGCTGCTGTCGACACGCGGCGCCATCGGGAACATCGTCGTCTCGCCGGACGGGCGGCGCATCGCCTACGAAGACCTGCGCACGTGGCTCGACAACGGAAGTGCGACCGACCGATGGCAGCTCATCGGAGTGTATGACCTCGGGAGGCGGCAGATAGGTTACGTAGACCCCGCCTTCGACGTGGATTCCGATCCGCGCTGGTCGGCGGACAGCAGGCAAATCACATTCACGCGGAGCATCGATGGCCTCAGTGCGAGTGAGCTGACGCGCGCGGTTTCCTTCCCGGCGACGGGCGCCTGGCAACCGCCGCCGCTACGGCCGTCGGAGCGCTTCACCATGGCCGCGATCCTCGCAACGCCCTACATAGAGGCACCGACGCCGTCGGGCGACGGGCTCTCTCTGGCGTACCTGACGCGTGAGGCCGAGAGCCGTAATGTATATTTCCTCCGCGTTGGGCAGCAGGCACGCCGGATCGTCAACTATCCGGACGACGATGGGCGAGAGCTGTCTGCATTGGCCGTTTCGAAGCACGGTGACGCCATCGCCTACGTTCGAGGTGGCCGCGTGAACCGGCACGGCGATTCGCCGAACCCGCGCTCCGCTGCCGTGCTGCCTCAGCAGCAGGTGTGGATCATCGGGACCGATCACGATGCGCCGCGGCTCCTCGGTGCGGGCAATGGGCCGATCTTCACGCCCGATGATCACCTCATTCTGTGGCGGGCGAACGGAATGGTGATGGCGGCCGAGCTCACCTGGTCGAATCACCGCCTGCTGGGCGTTGGCGAACCCGAGCCGTTCCTCTTTGGCCCGCACTCCGGCATGCGGTTCTCGCCGGACGGAAAGAAGGTCGCGTACGAGCGTGGCGACGCGATCGAAATCCACGATTTCGCGGCGCACACGACGATGGTGATTCCGCACGGCCACGATGTTGACCGCGGGCCTGTCTGGTCGCCCGATAGCCAGCGGCTGGTATTCCGGCGCGAGCCGGCCGACTCACCCGGCCTCGAGCGCAACTGGTGCGGTGCGGGAGAGCGCTACTGCGGACCGATGCGCTCGAAGCAACCGTGGGCGCTTTGGACCGTCGCGCTGTCGGACCCTGTTCCGCACCGCATCTGGCAGGCGAAGACCGGAGTCGGCTCGGTCTACTACCCGCTCGACCAGAGCTATAGCCCGGGGCAGTTCGGCGACGAGTTGTTTTGGTCCGCCGACAATCGCATCGCGTTCGTCTGGGAAGGCGATGGTTGGCGCCACCTGTACGAAGTGCGCGCCGCGGGGGGGCAGGCGACCTTGCTCACGCCCGGCAACGGGGAGGTCGAGACGGCCGCGATGTCGACGGATCGCACACGGCTCTTCTATGCGACGAACATCGGTGACCTCGGACGGCGGCATATCTCGAGCGTCGGGTTCGACGGCTCTGCTGCTACAGCGCTCACGAGCGGCGACAAGAGCCAGTGGGCACCGATTCCGCTCGCCGGCGGCCGCCTCGCATACCTCGGCGCCGGCTGGGCCGATCCGCCGCGGCTATACGTGCGCCAGGCAAGCGGCGCGACGCGCGGCGCGGCTCTCCCGCGAGTGCCGGTCTCGTTCCCCGGGAAATCCCTGGTCAAGCCCGAGCTCGTCGAATTTCCCGCCTCGGATGGCCAGAAGGCTTTCGGGCAATTGTTCGTGCCGCGGAAGGCAAACGGCTGCGCGATCATCTTCTCGCATGGCGGGATCCGACGTCAGATGCTACCCGGCTTCCATTACATGGAGGCCTACAACTATCTCTACGAAATGAACCAATACCTCGCGAGCCGCGGGTGTGTCGTACTCTCGGTCGAGTACCGCAGCAGCATCATGCGTGGTGAGGCCTTCCGGAACGCGCCCGGCTGGGGATTCACCGCGAACACCGAGATCCGCGATTTCGTCGGCGCGGCACACTACTTGATGGGGCGGAAGGACGTCGATGCCGAGCGCGGCGTGGGAATTTATGGCCTCTCATGGGGCGGGTACATGACGGCCGAGGCGCTGGCCCTTCACTCCGATCTCTTCAGGGTTGGATTTGACATGGCTGGGGTCCACACCGCCTCGGATCCGGCCGGCTTCGCTCACTCGGCCATCGGCCAGCTGAGCACCCTGACATCGCCGCTCCTCCTGATACAGGGCGACGACGACATGAATGTCAACTTCGACGACGGAATCGTCCTCGCGCGCGCGATGCAGATGCGCCGGCCGCAGGTCGAGTTCGTGGCGCACGCGGTGCCGGGGCAGACACACGAGCTCTCGTTGACCTACCGGCGTCTCGTGAAAGTGTACTCCGAAGGAAGCGAGTTCCTGCTGAGCCATCTGCGAGTCGAATGACCGCGCTCGTGCGCAGCATAGGTGACCCGGCGGCGGCTCGTCATCCAGGAGGACGCGAGTCGTGGGAAACGCCGTCACTCTTTTGCGTGAAGATCGAGACGATCAGTGCCACGATGAAACCCCCAATCACTCCAGTGATCAGGGTGATGACGACTATCCCCACCGGCGTCAGGATTGGCGCTGTGATGGACAGGGCGTGCCGCGCTTGCTCGCCTGTTATTCCCCGCTGCTCGAGAGCTGCCTGCTGCATCCGCAGCGCGGCTGCGAAATATCCCGTGTTGATATACGTAACATAGACGTAGAGGATGACGCACTTCACCAAGGACGCCACGGTCGCGAGCAGCGTTCCAGAGCCGAGACCCTGTGCATACGTCATCATACCGTCGTGGGTTCTCTTGAACTCCCGATGCGCCAGGGTCATGAGCACGATCAGCAATGCCGCAGAGACCAGCGTCGCCACCCAGTTGTGCTGGAAGGCGGCCAGCAACATCGCAAGAAATATGATGAACGAGAGCACACCCTGGATCAGCCCGTACTTCGCCGCGATGGCGCTGATGCCGGGCGTGCGTTGTTCTTTCATGTGCCGTAACCTCCGGTCTGCGATTTGATATGGGGCCGCGATGCCGCTGCAACTATAGCCCAGCGGGCATGTGCGGCGCCCCATGGTTGCGGCGTAACTAGTTGATTGTCAAAATGAAATAATGATGGGCGGCTTCTTCACGAAGCCGCCCAGTGGCCAACAGCACCGGCACTATCAGGCCGCCCCATCGAGCGGCGCTCCCGGCGATCTGCGTCGCAGCTCGTTCCGCGCTTTCATCCCATCGGCGAGCCGCGATGGCGTGCGGGTCCGAATAGCCCGGCTTTGCCGGACACTCTCGATGCGGACGCGGCGTAAGCCGCCAGGCATCGTCCATTCGATCTCGTCGCCTTCGCGATAGCCGAGAAGCGCGGTCCCGAGCGGTGCGAGCACGGACAAGCGCCCGGATGGCAGGTCCGCTTCGTGTGGATAGACGAGCGCATAAGTCCGCGCCGCGCCCGACCCGAGGTCGCGCACGCACACCCGCGAATGCATGGTGACCACGTCGGCGGGTACCTCGTCGGGGGCGACGGGCACCGAGCGGGCAAGCTCTTCCTCGAGCCTGTCGATGTGCTCCCTGTCTCTCATGAAGTGTGCGGCCCGGGCGCGCACGAGCGCGTTAAGGGGCCAGAAATCCCGGTCGGTCACGATGATCGTTCGCGAGCTCATCTCAACTCTCCTATTCACTGCACCAACTGTCCCGATCGTTTATAGCGGCGGCTTGCACTTAAATCCATTACCATTAATGGACGCAACCCTTCCATAAACTGCAATGGTCATGTCCGACGTCCGTCGCCTCAATTACCAGCATCTTCTTTACTTCTGGATGGTCGTGCGCGAAGGCAGCATCGCGCAGGCGTCCGAAGCGCTCCACCTTTCCGCGCCAGCCATCAGTGCGCAGCTGAAGACCCTCGAGGCCCGCCTCGGCGAGAAACTCCTGCAGAAGTCCGGCCGCACACTCGTTCCAACCGAGGTCGGCCAGGTCGTCTACCGCTACGCTGAAGAAATTTTCGGTCTCGGCCGGGACCTGCTGGCCACGCTGGCGCAACGTCCTACGGGTCGTCCGCTGCGCTTCGTCGTCGGCATCGATGATGTGCTCCCGAAGGAAATCGCATATCGCCTGCTCGATCCCGCGCTCAGAATCGCGCAGCCCGTGCATCTCGTGTGCCACGAAGGCTCGCTCGAGCGGCTGACCGTGGACTTGGCCGCGCACGACGTGGACGTGGTGCTATCGGACGCGCCGATGTCCCCGCGATCCGACGTTCGCGCCTACAACCATCCGCTCGGCCGGTGTGACGTGTTATGGATGGGGCCTAAGGCGCTGGCGAAGAAGCTGGTGCGCGGTTTCCCGCAGTCCTTGGCCGACGCCCGGATCCTCTTGCCGACCGACGACACCGCCATCCGGCGATCCCTGGATCAGTGGCTGGATCGGCGCGACGTACGGCTGATCCCGGTGGGGGAGTTCGAGGATTATGCGCTGCTGCGCGAGTTTGCGCGGGCCGGTCACGGCATCGCTCCCGTTCCGGCCGTGCTCGCCGGGCAGTTTCAGGACCGCTACGGGTTTGCAACCATCGGCCGAGCCGAGGGGGTGGAGGCCCAGTTCTTCGCGATCTCCCTCGAGCGCAAGATCAGGCACCCCGCCTTGGCCGCGGTGATGGAGCAGGCTCCCGCGATTTTTCAACTCGGCGCCCGGTGACTTGGATGACGGCTGCTCGCGCGAGCCGGGCAGCCGCTGCGGGCGAGGTGTATAGTCAACGTCGACAAGAAGAAGCAGGGGGTACCGCGTGTATGAACCCGCATCAGAACGGAGAAGACCCTTATCGATGGATGATCCTCGCGATCATCGGATTCGCTTTCTTCATGGCCAATTTCGCCGAGTTTCAGCTCGCGGGCGTGGCTGGAAGCCTTTCGTCGACGCTTCACCTCGACCCCCTGGAGTTTGCGATCTGCGTTTTCGCGCCATTTCTCGTGAATTTCGTGTTCGGTATCCCGATCGGGATGCTTGCGGACCGGGTCGGCACGAGAGCGGTTGGCAGCGTGGTTCTGCTCATCAGCTGCGCCGGCATCATCGGCAGGGCTTATGCCTCGTCGGGCTTCATCAGCCTCTTCGGCTGGATGCTGATGTTTGGCTTTGCGATGGCATTCGTCAACACGTTGGGCCCCAAGATTCTCGGCACCTGGTTCAAGCCCGGGCAGATGCCGCTCGCGATGGGCGTGTTCATCGCGAGCGCGGGACTCGGCATCGGCGTGGGGGAGGCTACAGCGCCTCTTTTTGCGTCGCTGAACGGCGTTTTCACGCTCAGCTGGCTGTTGTTCGCCGCCTCCACTGTCTGGTTTCTGATCGGATTCAGGACAAAACCCGCGGGGCAGCCGGCTCCGCCACCCCAGCGGGTTCTCGTGTTTCTCGGCACAGCGGCGCGCAACCGGCACGTGTGGGTCACGGGCGTCGCCGCACTGTTCTTTTTCGCCGGTCTCATCGGCGCCTCGGGTAATCTGCCCGGGGCTATGGTTCAGACGAAGGGGGTGAGCCCCCTGGCGGCTGGTCTCTTGGGCATTCCTTTCGGCCTGGGTGCCGCGTTCGGCTGCTCCCTCATGCCGATGATCCTCAAGCGGACATCCGGCACCAGGCTCTGGCTCGCCGCGGTGATGGTCATGGGCGCAGCGCTGCTGTTCGCGGCGCTCGCAGTTCCGTTCGGGCCGATGACCTGGGTCTGCGTGATACTCGGCAGCTTTCTCATGAACGGCATGCTGCCACTGACATTGCCGGTGCCTATCATGCTGAGCGAGATCGGCACGACCTACGGAGGCAGCGCCGGCGGCATCGTGAGCCTCTTGCAGACCGCGGGCGGCTTCTTCATTCCGACTTTCGCGATCGCGATCATTGCCGGGACAGACCCGGTGACGACATTCGCCGTGATTTTCGCGCTGTGCCTGATCTCTGCAATCTTCGTGCTGGTCCTGCCCGAACGCGGCTTTCGTCACGCCGAGTCGAGCGGGTCGGCGCCATCGACTTCCTTTGGGGGCAGCTCACCGCTGCCCGCCGCGCCGGCGGCGGCGCGCCGAAGTCGCTAGAGTCAGGACAGTGAAATACCGCCTTTTGAAGTCCATTGTCTACGTGTAGATTATTGTTGTCTACAGATGTAGTCATCAACGCAGATTCACCGTAGCGTGAAAGCATCGATCTCCACATCGGCGTGCCGCATCGAGACTGACTATCGTTCGGGTAATGGTAGGGACGAACGTCAGTCCGTGATGACGGATACGGATTGACCGGGAAGCGCGGCCTCGTGATACAAGTCATCCAGATAGCGGGCGATCTCTTGCGCCGTCTGGATTTCTCCAGGGATCGCGAGGTCGTGAACCCTCCTTCGCTTGCCGGGAGCAATGCGGTAGGCGATCCACTGTTCTGCCTCCCTACGGACCTCTAATTGGAAGCGTCCGTAAACGTCAAATTTCATGGTCGTCCGTGCGCCCCATCGCTCGACTTCCCAGGGATCCTGAATGCAGGGCTCTTCGGATCGGTCTGCAGCAGCCGGGTCGTGTGCATGGGGCCTTCTCCGACCAGCATGAGAAGACAAGGCCCCGTGCTTTCTTTGGCGCCGTCCCAATGTACGGTATTGGCGATATCGGTCACGAAGCTGCCGGCGGGAATCGGATACATATTGTTCGTGTCATAGGTGGTGCTCGCGCTTACCCACCAGGTTCCGGAAACAACGTAGACGTACCTGTCGGTCGAATGGAAGTGCGGTTTGCTGTGATGACCCGGTAGCCATTTGATCAGGACACCGTAGATGCCGGGCCTATTGGGGTCTCCAAACAGAAGTGACTCTCCCTCACCATTTTTCCACTTGATGTCCTTGCCGAAGACGACTCGAATATGGGTCGGGTCGGGTAGGGGGACCGACGTCGTGGTTGGCCCGCTTTGGGTCAGGACTTCGGTGTTCTTGGCGAGATCATCGGCAGGCACCGGACGAACGAACAAGAAGCCGAAGAGCGCGGCAATGCCCATTCTTGTCAGGGTATACATTGGCAGTGTCCCCAGCGCAGGTAGACTATCAGCCGAGTGGGAATGCCCGAAGAGTGTCCATGAAATGATCTTTTTGCAACCGAACTGGGTTCTTGCGTTCGTGTGTGCGTGTACGTTTTACGGCGCCGGGGGGCTCGAAGCGCGCGACGGCGCGCGGGATAACCGCATCTTGTGGTTTGGGCTGTCGTTTGCGCTATCTGCACTGATCATCCGAGTATTTGGCGGCGGCTGGCTGTCCGTCCTGCTCGCTCAAGCAGGGCTCTTCGTTGGTATCGGAATTTTCAGAGCGGTACGGGAATCAAAGAGCAGCCTGAGGAGATCGGATGACTCATAGCGCTCGTCCAATGGGACACGCCGGCAAACTTGATTGAAATTCGACCGAGCAATCAAGTAGTTAGTCATAGAGTGACCGGCGCGAGAGCAAACTGCCGCCACGCTGCCGGCTGCGCTCGGCTTTCAGGGGGTCGCGACTCAAGGGCGCGACCCTGCGGCTGCGCGCTCTGCTTCCTCCCGCAGCGGAGTGATGCGGCGTGTGGCATACCAGAAAGTCCAGGCTGTCATTGCGCCGAGCACCGAGTAGCCGATGATCGGCCCGACGATCAGGTAAGACTTGATCGATAGCGCGACGACCAGCGCGCCGCAGGCAGCCGATTGTGCGACCAATGCGATGCCCCAACTCAGCGTCATCCGCATCATGACGCGGCGGAAGCGCGGGTCGTTGCTGAGTGTCTCGAACCTGCCGGCCTGCTCTGTTGCGTCGCGCTGCATGCGGGCACGCGCCAATTGGTAAATCAACGGCTTGCCGATTGCCGCCGAGCCGAGGAACACCAGCCCGATCACCGCGCTCACGAGCTGCTCGCGCAGCTGCAGAAATTGGATCCCACCGCCGCCGATGAAGGCGATCAGCGAGAGCACGATGCCGGCCAGCACCAGCAAAGAGAGCGCGTCGATGCGGCGCCGTCGCAGGAGCTCGATGAGGCTCCAGGCGAGCGGCGGCACCGATGCCGCCATCAACGCGTTGACATCGCCCAGGCGGTTCCGTGTGGCGCTGTACACCACGAACGGCAGCGCGAAGTTCACGGCTATCTCGAGCCCAGTTTCGCGACCGTTGGTCCGGACCCAGGTCAAAGCGTCCGCGATGCGGTCGGCCGTGGTTGTCATGGCCGCCAGTCCTCCTCTTCGGCCATCCGGCCATGATTACGCGAAAGGCGCCCGGTGGAAGCGGGGCGGAGAGTATAGATCACGGATATGATGTGCCAATCCCGGCATCAGGAGGCGCAATGACAGAGACGGTCACATTTGGGCGGGTCATCCCGATCCTTCGAATGTTCAATCTTGCGAAGGCGGACGAGTTCTACCTGGAATATCTTGGCTTCAAGGTGGACTGGGACCATCGTTTCGATGACGAAGCTCCCCTTTACCGCCAGATTTCCCGCGGGGATCTCGTCCTACATCTCAGCGAACATCACGGAGACGGTAGTCCTGGTGTACGCCTTCGCGTCATGATGCGGGGAGTCGACGCCTTTCACAAAGAGCTCATCTCGAAGAAATACCGTTACATGCGGCCCGGGTTGGAAAAGACCCCTTGGAAAACGCTCGAGACAGGCGTGATCGACCCTTTCGGAAATTCGATTCGCTTCTGCGAGCCGATCGATCATTCCGCGGCGCAGTGACCTGTGGCAAGCAGGGTTCTCGGCGTGACAGACATTCCCGGTCCGCGCTCGATCATCGGGTTGGACGTCGGTGGCACCAAGACTGCGTGCGTGGAGGGAACGTGGAACGCACAGATCCTGCAGCGCCACGAGGTTCCGACACGGGCAAAGCTGGCTTTCGAGCTCACTTTTCCCTCCATCGTGGACCTCGTGCGGGAGGAGCTTGCTGAGGCAACGCGCTGCGGACGTACGGTAGTCGCTCTCAGCGTTGCAGTGGGTGGGCCCCTGCGAATACGCGAGGGTGTATTGATCGATCCTCCGCATCTACCCGGATGGCACCAGGTAAACCTCAAGGCACGCCTCGCCCGGGAATTTCCCACGTTGCCGATATACATCGAGCACGATGGCAATGCGGGAGCTCTCGCGGAGCTCCGCTTCGGTGCCGGTCGAAACCGGCCCGGGTTGCGACATCTCATCTTCCTGACGTTCGGCACCGGAATCGGTGCAGGTCTCATCCTGAACGGCCGTCTTTTGCGGGGCGCCTCCGATACGGCGGGGGAGGTGGGCCATTGGCGTTTGGCGGCTGACGGGCCTATCGGCTTCGGCAAACGCGGCTCATGGGAGGGATTCGCTTCCGGAGCGGGACTCGTGCAGCTCGCCAGCCACATGTTTCCGGATCGCTGGCGACCCGATACCGCGATCCGTGATCTGGTGGATGCCATACTGGCGGATGACGCAGATGCCTTGCAGGTCGCGGCACAGAGCGGCAGGGCGATGGGTGCCGGAATCGCTCTGCTCATGGACGCGTTCAATCCGCAACTCATCGTGCTCGGCTCTCTCGGGGTCATTCTTGGCGAGCGGGTTCTCCGGAGTGCCCGTGAGGTCATCGCCGCGGAAGCGCTACCGTCGGCGTTGGCCGCATGTGAGATCGTGCCTTCAGCGCTCGGCTTGCAGATCGGGGACGTTGCCTCGCTGATGGCGGCGCTGACTCATTCCTCCCTTGCGAGAAAAGGCGGCCGGTAGAACCCGCCTCCTGGTGTGAATACAATGCCCCGTGGCTTCAGAACTGAAAATGACGTTAAGTTCGTATTCGCTGGGTAGGTGTCAGTGGTGAGCGCAATGTGGTCTGGCGGCGGCATCAAAGGGGCGGATGTCGTGACCGTCCATCTCGTCTTCAATGCTCATATCGATCCCGTATGGCTTTGGCCCTGGCAGTCCGGAGCAGATGAGGTGCTGGCGACTTGCCGGTCCGCCTGCGATCGGCTGGACAACCACCCCGATCTGATTTTCACGAAGGGAGAGGCCTGGACCTACGATATCGTCGAGCGCCTCGACCCGGCCCTGTTCCAGCGAGTGAGACGCCATGTAGCGGCGGGACGTTGGGAGATCGTCGGCGGGTGGTGGATCCAACCGGACTGCAATCAGCCGAGCGGCGAGGGTATGCGCAGGCAGATCGCGCTCGGCAAATCCTATTTCGAGAGCCGCTTCGGATCATTTCCGCGAGTGGCCTACAATGTTGATTCCTTCGGCCATGCAGCGGCCTTGCCGCGATTGATGCGCGCTCATGGCCAGGATCGCTACGTCATGATGCGCCCGCAGGAGCACGAGTGCTCGCTGCCGGCGCGGTTGTTTCGTTGGCGGGGCTATGACGGCGATCCGGAGGTCGCGACGTTTCGCATTGCCGGCAATTATGAGACGAGCCGGCCGATCACGGTCGAGCACATCCTGGCGGCGCTGGAAGGATTGCCGGCGGGAGTGCACCACACGATGTGTTTTGTGGGCATTGGCGATCATGGCGGGGGCCCGACTGAGCGCCAGATAGAGTGGTGCCGCGCCCATGCGAATGCGATTCCGGGATGCCGGCTGATATTCTCATCCCCGTCCCGTTTCTTCGACGCCGTGAAGGACGCTTCGCTGCCGTTAGTGACGGGAGAGCTCCAGCACCATGCCGTCGGCTGCTATAGCGTGACGCGCAGCATCAAGCTTGGGGTGAGAGACGCCGAGCATCGCCTTCGGCAAGCGGAAATCGTCGCGGCGTTCGATCCCGCCACGCAAGGCGAGGCGGGGGAGCGGTTGCAGCAGGGCTGGCGCTACGTCTGTTTCAATCATTTCCACGATACGCTCGGCGGGGCATGCGTTCCCTCCGCTTACCCCCAGTTGGACGACCAGTTGGGCGCCGCCAAAACGATCGCGGACGAGATTCTGCAGTTCGGCTTTCGCCGGAAGCTTCCGGGTCTGGCGGACGATCTGCGGCAGAGGATCGTGCTGCTCAACGCGTCCGATAGTCCGTTTCGTGGCTATATCGTCCTTGCGCCCTGGACCGAGGAGATCTGGCAGCCGCATTGGCGGTTGCTCGATCCTGCCGGTGCCGAGGTTCGATACCAGATCATCGAGCAGGAAGCTCTGGCGCGTCACAGTCCGCGCATTGTCCTGCGTGTCGCTCTCGAGGCCGGTGAACTGATGCCGCTGGCCGTGGAGCGCTCGTCTGTTCTGGCACGAACGCAGGGAGAGACCGTGAATACGCAGAACTCTGGCGGGACCCTGATTTCCGGGGCAGTCGCGGTGGCATTTCCTGATGGGCCGCGCTTACAACTGGGTGGCTGTGCACTGCAGCCCGAAGTTGTTTCCATCGATGATCCGACCGGTACTTGGGCGCACGGTGTCGACCGCTTCGGAGATGTCGCGGCAATGCACGCCGTGTGGGCCGCTCCCGAGCCGGTGCATGCCGGCGCACTGATGAGCTCGACCGTGCAGCGGGGGCAGCTGGGTCAAAGCGATCTGATAGCCGATTGGCGCGTCTTCGCGCAAGAGGAGATCGCGCATCTTACACTGCGCGTGCATTGGCACGCACGCCATCAGGTCCTCAAACTGATCCTGCCTTTCTCGCAGGACATCGAGGACCGCATCGACGGCGTCCTTGACGGTACCCTCAACCGCGGACAAGAGAGGCGCGAGCGCCCTATACGCGATCTTACCCTCGTGCGGCTCAAATCCGGACTGCGGGTCGGGGTCGTTTGCCCCGATGTTTTTGCGGTCGATGCGCACGAGCGCGCTTTGCGGCTCACGTTGCTGCGCAGCCCGTTCATGGCACATCACCATCCGAGCCATCCGGCAACACCGCCTCATGCCGTACTGGCCGATCAGGGGCCGCACACTTTCCGCTTCGAATTCATGGCCGGCGGCGGCCTGGACGTCTCGTTCCTGGAGAGCCGTGCGCTGGCCCTTCACCGACCGCCGCTCATGAGCGATTGGACGAAGGGTATGGCATCGCGCAGCTCCGACTGACCACTACGATCGGGCGTCGGCCCGAATGCGCCGCAGGCCCCGATCGGATTTTCCCCGATCGCGCGGGGGATCTTCGAGATAGAGCGCGCGGTGCCACATGGCGGTCAGGAATTCCGCGACGTCGTCTTCGGTGGGATGCGCCTCTCGCAGCGCGGGATTTGCGAGTACGCAATATTCGTAGAGGAAGTTGTCCACCATGCCGGCCAGGGCATAGGCGAGTGAGAGATACTCCGCGTTCGACTGCAGGGCATTGGGGAATTGCCGCGCGATGCTGCGTGCGATCCGGCGGTTCCACGCAAGCGTGAGATCGCGCCACATCTGGGATATGGGCGCCAAATCGCCATGCGCCTCGAGCATGCAGCGCATCGCGCCCGGGTTGCTCACATAAAGCGCCACCATGCGCCGGTTGGCGTATCGAATGGCTTCCAGGGGCTCTTCGCGCGGATGCGCTGATATGTCGGACCGGAAGGATTCGAGCATGTCGGTGAGGACCTCCTGCATGATGTCCGTCCGGCTGCGGAAATAGTGATAGATCAGGCTGACGCGAACGCCTGCTTCCATGGCGATGTCTTCGAGCCTGATCTGGTGAAACGAATGGCGCTGCAGGAGCGATGAGAGCGCCGCTTTCAGACGCTCCCGGGTGGCGCGCCCCCTGTTGGTGGTTGGCGGCGGGGGTTTCAGCAGAACAGCGTTGCTGCGCTGGCGCTGGATCGGCATGCGTGACGCCGTGGCCGACCTGATCGAAGCAGGCGATGCGCCTTTGGATTTGGTCGATCTGGACTCCATGCGGGCATCTTGCACAGAAGGGTATTCGGTGTCAAAATTGAAAAGAAATTCAAGTTCAAGAACGAGCGAGACAGCATCATGTCCAGTACGCATCGCCGGGGGCAATTGGGGCGACAAATCGCTGACGCATTGGTGGCGGGGAGCGGCATCGTCGTCCTTTGGGCGCCGTTCGACCTTGCCGTCGCGCAGTCTCAGGCCGTGAACGATTCGCAGCTCGAAACGATTGTCGTGACCGCGGAAAAGCGTCCGGAGCCCATTCTCTCGGTCGCAGGCTCGATCACTGCGCTGACGGCGGGGCAGTTGCAGACGACCGCAGCGGTGAACCTCGAGGATTACGCTGCATTGGTGCCTGGCCTGAACCTGATTTCCCAGCGGGAAGGGCAGACGCAGCTCGTGCTCCGCGGAATCACCACCGGCTCGTCTACCCCTAATGCGACGGTGGCCATCTATGAGGATGATACGCCGTACGGCTCATCCACATCGTTCGCGAGCGGCAACCAGCTGACGCTGGACCTCGATCCGGCGGATATCCAGAGAATCGAAGTTTTGCGTGGCCCACAGGGAACGCTCTATGGCGCGAGCTCGATTGGCGGTGTGCTCAAGTACATCACGACGCCGCCGGACCTGCAGAGCTACCGCGGCCGCCTGGAAGTGGACGGGGATACGGTCGATGGCGGCGGCACCGGATACGGTCTGCGCGGTATGGCGAACGTCCCACTCGCGAAAGACACACTGGGTCTCAGGGTCAGCGCCTTTGATCGCCTCGATCCGGGCTATATCGACAATCCGCAGCTCGGGCGCCGAAATGTGAACGCGACCCGGGTCTATGGCGGGCGCGCCGCGCTTCTTTGGCGTCCTGTCGATCGTCTGAGCGTACGCCTGACGACCCAGTATCAGAAACTCCATAGCGGCGGAATGTCGGAAGAGGACGTGAGCGGCGCTACTTTGCAGCCGTTGCATGGCGATCTGGTACAGCAGCGCTATTCGGGCGAGCCGCTCGATATCCGCTATCTCCTCTCCAGCGGCGTCATCACTTACGATCTGGGCTGGGCCACTATTCTGTCGGCGACCAGCGTATCCTCGTTGAATGAAACGCAGTTCAACGACCTGACGGCCACGTACGGACCGGTCCTCGGGCCGCTATTGAAGATCCCCGACCTGGGCATTGCATTCGACATTCCCATCGATCAGCACAAGGTGACGCAGGAGCTACGACTCACGTCGCCGAGCGATCTGCCGCTGGCATGGCAGGTTGGGTTTTACTATACCCATGAAAGAAGCTCTCACGGCGAGCAGTTCGATCCTTTCCTGACCGCAAACGGCGCGGCGATCCCGGTCAATCTGCTGAGCGGCTCACTCAATGACCGTTACACGGAATACGCCGGTTATGGCGACGTCGACTATCACTTCACGACTGCGTTCGATGTGATGGCTGGGGTGCGCTACGGCACGAACCAGCAGAACTACAGCCAGCCGGAGAGCGGCGCTTTGGTCGGCCCGGCGGCCACGATCGTGGCGACCTCATCGGACGACAGCACCACATTCCTGTTCAGTCCCCGCTACCGCGTCAATGAGAACAACACATTGTATGCACGGATCGCTTCCGGCTACCGTCCCGGAGGACCCAACGCACTGACGCCCGCAGAGGCCGCGGGAGGAGTCCCATCGAGCTTTCGCCCTGATTCGCTCATCAACTATGAGGCCGGCTACAAATCAAATCTCCTTCAGCACAGCCTGACGCTGGATCTCTCGGTGTTCTACATCGATTGGCGCGACGTCCAGATCCAGACACTCTTCAATGGCTTCGACGCGTCGGGCAATGGCGGGACAGCTAAGAGCGATGGCGTCGAGCTGTCGATGGTCTATGCTCCCGTGGAAGGCCTGACCTTGAGCGGCGATCTGGATTACACTGAAGCCCAGTTGACCGCGGACGCCCCGGGCATCGACGCCAAATCGGGCGATCGCCTGCCGAATGTGCCGAAGGTGGCGGCGTCCCTGGGCGCGGATTATTCCTTCCCGCTTTTCGCCGCCTGGCGCGGATTCGTAGGCGGCGATCTGCACTACGTGGGCGACCGTGTGTCGGGCTTCGTTACCGGGGTCCCCGCGGGATTCGCTCGCCCCGTCATGCCCTCCTATACGATATTCAACCTGCGGGCGGGCGTGAAGCAGGATGCCTGGGCCGTTGAGCTGTACGCAAAGAATGTGGGCAATTCGCGCGGTATAACCTCACTGCGATCGCTTGCCTTCAACGGCTTCTCTGATCCCTATGCTGCTGCGATCCTGCAGCCGCGTCTCATTGGCGTTTCCATATCGACGCAATATTGATGGGGGGAGTCAGATGACAGCACCCGAGACGAAGGGACTGAAATATTCGGCGGCGGCCGAGGTACTGCTCTTCTTTGCGCTCGTATACGCGATCACTTGGGCGATCTGCGGTGCGTATCTGCTGGCCCCGAAGGCCGCGACCTCTCTACTCGGCACGATGAAGACCGGCTCGGCTGTCTTCTTCGTGGCGGTCTATGCACCAAGCGTCACCTCTGTCGTATTGACGCTGGTCCTGGGCGGATTGCCGGCGCTGCGTCGCTTAGGGGCTGCGGTCGTCCGCGTAACGGGTCGGTGGTGGTGGATCGTCTTGGCGCTGGTGGGCTATCCGCTGTTATGGCTCGTCGTCGCGATGATCGAAGCTCTGGCGCGGGGACGCGGACTCTCCTCCGTGCCCTACAGCAACTGGTATTCCGCTCTTCCCCTGGTGATCGCGTCCGGCTTCGTGTTTCGCGACGCGGGGCCGCTGGGCGAGGAGCTGGGCTGGCGGGGATTCGCCTTGCCCAGACTGTTGGCGATCATGGAGGCGCGGTGGGCGGCGCTGACGCTGGGGGCGGTTTGGGCGCTGTGGCACTTGCCGGCGTTCTTCATGTCCGGCCTGTCGCAGTCCAAATTCCAGTTCGGCAGCTTCTTCTTCGTGGTCGTCGGCTTTTCGGTCTTCATGACCCTTCTCTTCATACACACACGCGGCAGCGTTCTTCTGGCAGGCATCCTGCCGCATATGTGGTTCAACGCGGTCTCCAAAGCGGGAGTCCATCCGATCGACTGGGTGGTCATCGCAATCGCCGCGGCGCTGGTGGTCTTCGGCGGCCGTCTGTGGCGTTCCGACCACATACCCGCCATCACTTCCCTGCGTGGCATGACGAAAGGACCGCTGAATGCCGTCTGAACGAAGGTATACCTGTGACGATCTCATGCGAATGAAGGGATCGGAGCTGGGGATTTCCCAATGGCTCACGGTAAAGCAAGATCTCATCGACGGGTTCGGGAAATCCACCCGGGATAACGACTGGCTCCACCTGGATCCCGAGCGAGCCGGGAAGGAAACGCCGTATGGAGGTACGATTGCGTTCGGTTTCTGGACGCTCGCGATGCTCACGCACTTTTCGCACGAGATTGGAATGTGGCCGAGCGACATCACCTATGGCCTCAATTACGGCCTCGACAGGGTGCGTTGGATCAGCCCTGTACCCGTCGGGTCACGAATCCGAAATCGCTGCGTGCTGACGGGATTCGATGCACGCGGGGAGGGGCGATACCTGATCCGCACCGCGAACACGATAGAGATCGAAGGAAAGGACCGGCCTGCGCTTCTGGCGGAATGGCTCGGCCTTTTCGTGCGCTCGACGGAGTGAGTATGGCGGGCCGCCGGAGTCTGCAAGGTGTCGCAAGCCTTGTTGCCGAGCGTGTCTCGAAGAGCTCAATGGCGTCGTGCGGCGTAGCGGCGATCTGCGGGGATCAGCACGAGACTCTGGTCTTCGGCGACGTCGACGCTGTCCACGGAATCGCCGCTGCGCCGGATACACTGTTCCACATCTGCTCCTGCTCCAAAGCCTTCACGGCCACGGCGCTCGCGGCGCTGGTGGAAACCGGCGTGACGTCGTGGGACACCCCCGTGCAGCAGGTTCTCCCGGAGCTCATCTTGAGCGATCGCTGGATCATGGAACACCTCACGCTACGGGATCTGGCCGGTATGCGACTGGGACTGACGCGCGCGGGGATTGCGGAATGGGGATTTCGCCCGGATGCCCCGGTGCTGCAACGACTGGCGCGGGCGAGCGGCATGAGATTCGAGACACCGTTTCGCGACCGTTTCAGCTACTCCAACCTCAGCTACATCGCCTTGGCCGCGGTGACGGCCCGGCTGTTGGGCACTGACTATGCGCGCTGCATGGAGCAGCTCGTCTTTTCGCCGCTCGGAATGACGCGCGCGCGGCTGCGCCCGCTGCGCGATACGGCGCTGCCGCATTTGCCGGTGGGTGGTCGAATGGTTCCGATCCCCGAACTGACGGGCGAGAGCTCCGAGGGTTCGGCGCGCGTCCATCTTTGCGCCGCGGACGCGATCTTGTGGCTTGCGTACCTTCTTCGCGCCGCCAAGGGTGGGGAGGGCAAGGCGATGAGCGAGCTATTCAAGCCGCAAATTCCGCTACGTCTCTTGGCCGAGGCCCGCGATGGATTGCCGGCGGCGTGGGCCTATGGTTTCGGTTGGCATATTTCAGCATACAAAGGCCGCACAGTTTTCAATCACGGCGGCGGGGGGCGCGGATGGCGCGCTCAAGCGATTCTCGATCCGGAGCGCGAGAGCGCCGTCATGGTCTTGGCGGCACATGAAGGCGTGGGTGCCGAAGCGCTGGCGCTGACACTGATCGATGTCATGTCAGGGGAGGCGGCGGGCGAATGGGAGGCGCTTCTTTGCGCGCGCGCAGAAAGGGAGGCCGAGGCACGCAATGCGACGATGAGCCTGCGCCCTGGCCACGCCGGTACCTCCGTGGATACCCGTGAGTCAGCCGGCCTCTACGAGAACGCTGTCACGGGAAAGGTGCGAATTGACGAGCACGCCGATGGCTGGCTGCGCTTCGCCGCCGCCGATGCGCCGGCCTTCGATGCAATGCTCCTTCCCATCGGCGGCGATGTGCTCGAATTCAGCTTCACCAATCCTGCGCTGCGGCGGATGAAAGGCGATCCGCCCTTTCACGCACGGATTGCGCGTGATGGGAGCGGTCGGGTAGCGGCTGAGACCACCTATTTCGGCACGCTGGTGCAAGTGTCTTGAGCCGGGGCGAGTACCCGGAGACCGGACAGAGCGCGGTCGCCCGAATCAAGTTCGCGACCTTCGCGTTGCCGGCGCTGCCGCTTGCGATCATCCTGTTTCCGGCTTACGCGATCCTGCCGAGCTTCTACGCGACCCATACGCGCATTCCGTTGACGGTCATCGGGACCATCCTTCTGGTGTCGCGCCTCTTCGACGCGGTCATCGACCCGATGATCGGCTACCTGAGCGACAACACCCGCAGCCGCTGGGGTCCGCGCAAGCCTTGGCTCGCCGCGGGGACGATCGCGTCCATGATCTGCGTCTATCCGCTCTACGTGCCCGCCGCCGATGCGGGGCCGGTCTACTATGCGACCTGGTTCATTCTGTTCTATCTGTCGTTCACTCTCATCGAGATTTCGCACAAGGCCTGGGGTACGGATCTCGTGCGCTCGTACATGGAGCGGTCCGAAGTATCGACCTATCTCGGCATGTCGTTCGCGCTCGGCAACCTCGCTTTCGCGGTGATGCCGTTCTACCCCGCTTTCGCAGGGCATGGCTACGACAGCGAAACGCTGCGCGCGGTCGCGATCATGGTCATCATTCTGCTGCCACTCACCGTCGGCTGCGCGATGGCCTTGGTACCGCAAGGCAGGGTTGTGGCGCGCCGGCAGACCACCTGGCGCGGCCTCATCCGTGGCGTCGCGAGCAACCGCCCGTTCCGCCACTTCCTCATCATTTTCGTGCTCGCCGGATTCGGGCAAGGCATGTTTTACGGAGCCGTTTACCTCTTCGTCGGTTCCGTTCTGGGTCTGCGACTGGATTTCCCCCTCGTACTGCTGGCCGATGCGCTGTGCACGTTCGCCGCGGTGCCGGTCTGGTATCGTCTCATTGCGCGCTTCGAGAAGCACCGCGCTTGGGGCATCGGCATGATCGGATCGGCGCTCGCTGTGGGGGCCATGGCCCTCGTTTCGCCGGGTCGCGGTGGATTGGCATTACTATTGGTGTTGGTCGTCGCGCGGGCGGCGACAGGCGCTGTGATCTACGTCGCGCCGCACGCGTTGCTCGGCGATGTGGTCGACTACGACATCCTCCGTACGCGTTGCAACCGCGCCGGGAATTATCATGCGCTGATCGCGCTCGTGACCAAGGCGAACGGCGCAGCCGGCGGGGGACTGGCGCTGGTCCTGGTGGGGATCTTTGGATTCAAAGCAGGCGCGCACAATGCGCCGTCTGCTCTCGCGGGTTTCAAAATGGTCGTGTTGATCGTGTCGTCCATGGTCGTCGGCTGCTCGGGAATTGCCGCCTGGCTCTTTCCGCTCGACCGCCGTCGTCACGAAGTCGTACGTCGTCGTATCCTGGCACGGGCGGACGCGCAGCAGACATGAGAGTGTTCACCGCGGGTCTCGGTGCCGAGACCAATACGTTCAGCGGGCTCTATATCGGCCTGGACGAGTTTCGCGATGGCTTCCTCTTCGAGCCCTACACCCATCCGCCGGAACTCACCGAGGTGTCCGCACCGCTTTTCGTCTTGCGCGAAAAGCGGCAACGGTGCGGCTGGGAAGTCATCGAGGGCACGTACGCTTTCGCGCTTCCCGGCGGCAGGGTGGGCTCGTGGACATACGAGCTGTTGCGCGAGCGAATCCTCTCCGAGCTGCGTGTGGCGCTGCCGGTCGATTTCGTCGCGCTTTCCATGCACGGGGCGACGGCCGCCGTAGGGTGCGACGACTGCGAGGGCGATCTGCTGGGTCGTATCAGGCAAATCGTCGGACGGCATGTTCCGGTGGGCGTGGAGATCGATCCGCACGCGCATCTCTCTGCGGCGATGACCGCGAACGCGGACATCATCGTGGCCATGCGCGAATATCCACATACGGATTTCCTGGCACGAGGGCGGGAGCTGATAGATCTCCTCGAGCGGGCCGCGAAAGGCAGCATCCGCCCCGTTACCGCCGTCCACGATTGTCGCTTGATCGGCCGTTTCCATACCGTTCGTGAGCCCATGCGCGGCTTCGTGGATCGCATGCAGCATTTGCTCGAGGAGACGCCGCAGCTGCTATCCCTCTCCTTCGTCCATGGCTTTCCGTGGGGAGATACCGCCGACATGGGTGCGAAGATGCTCGCCATTGCGAACGAGGACCTGGCGCTCGCAGAGAGAACGGCGTCGGCCTTGGGGCGCGAGGTCGAGGCTATGCGCGAGCGAACGTTCTTGCCCCCCATCGGCGTTGCGGCAGCTCTCGATCTGGCGTTGCGCGCCGGGGCTTGGCCGGTCGTGATAGCGGACGTCGGGGACAATCCGGGTGGCGGCGCGGGAGGCGACTCCACGACCCTCCTGCGCGCGCTGCTCGAACGTGATGTCGATGCCTGCCTGGGGCCGCTGTGGGATCCCGTGGCGGTGCGTATGATGCTGGCTGCCGGCGTCGGCGCGAGAGTAGCGGTGCGGCTCGGGGGAAAGGTCGGTCCCGCCAGCGGGCTGCCGCTCGACGCGGAGGCGGAAATCCTCGCCATCGATCCGGCCGCGTATCAGACCTGGTCGGGGACGCGGATGAGGCTCGGAGCGGCATGTGCCGTGCGCATCGGCAAGGTACGCCTCGTGATCGCCTCCATACGGGACCAGGCCTACGGCCCGGATCTTTTTACCAACCTTGGGATCGAGCTTCACGACCTGTCCATCGTTGCGGTGAAGTCGGCACAACATTTCATGGCCGGCTTTGCGCCGATCGCGCGCACGGTTCTCCTGGCCGGGGGAGGCGGTCCGCTGGAAACCGATTTTCGCCGCGTGCCGTACCGCAACATTCAACGGCCGAAATGGCCGCTGGACGCAATTTGAGGATCATTCGAGTCACATGACGCCGGATTTTCCGCGGCTGAACGATTATGTGGATTGGTACGCGCGAACCACGCCGCGGACGCTCGCGATCGCCGGGCGAGAGCGGGTGACTTATCTGGAGCTGCAGAAGCAGGTCCGTGTCTGCGCGGAGTCGCTTGCCGGCTGCGGGGTGGGGGCCGGCGATCGCGTGGCCATGCTCGCGACGCCTGGCGGCGCGTTCCTCGTGTCATTTCTCGCCACTGCCTCGCTGGGCGCGATCTGGGTTGGCCTCAATCCGCGCCACACGGCCGCGGAGCTTGACGCCGCCATGGCTGCCCTGTCGCCGAAAGTGGTCTTCGCACGCGAGACGATCGAAAGCAGGAATTTCACTCCGTGGATCGCGACGCTGCCCCAGTCGATCACGATATTCCTCATGACCGATGCAAGTGCGGCGGCGCTGGCGGGCTTCGCGGAGGGGAGACCTCGCAGTACAGGGATGCCTGAGGCCGCGGGAGCACGTGCCGCGCCCGAGGCGCCCGCGCTCATCGTCTTCACGTCCGGATCGAGCGGCCGGCCAAAAGGGGCGCTGATCAGCCAGCGCGCGCTCATCGGTGCTTCGCTGGTGCAGCTCACCCAGTGGCCGGTCAGCCCGCTTCGGGTGCTCAATAATCTTCCCATCAACCACATCGGCTGCGTTGGCGATCTGTGCTGCTATACGCTGGTCGGTGGCGGCACCAGCGTATTTTGCGAGCGTTTCGACCCGAGTGAGTCGATTGCATTGTGTGAGCGCGAGCAGGTCACCATGCTCGGGCAGGTGCCGACGCAGTTCATTCTGACGCTGAATTCGCCCGATTTTCGCGCCGCAGCTCTTGCATCGGTGCAGCTCATCATATGGGGCGGCGCGCAGGCTTCCGCGGAGCTCGTTGCAGCCCTGCACGATCTCGGCAAGCCCATCGCCACCTCTTACGGTCAGACGGAATCGGTCGGCTCCGTGACATTCACGCCCCCGGATGCCACGCTTGCGGAGCTTGCAACCACGGTCGGCCGTCCCGTCGCGCCTTACGGGATACGGATCGCCGCGGAAAATGGCGACGTCGCGGCGGCGTCCCAGCCGGGCGAGATCCAAATCCGCTCCCCGTTCTGCATGAACGGCTATTGGCAGGATCCGCACGCAACGAGGCGCGCATTCACTGATGATGGCTGGCTGCGCACGGGTGATGTGGGCGCTCTTACGGGAAGCGGAATGCTCCGCCTCATCGGTCGAACCACGGAAACGTTCAAATCCGGGGGCTACAATATCTATCCTGCCGAGATCGAGCAGGCCATCGCGTCGCACCAGGCCGTGGCGGATGTCGCGGTTGTTTCTCTGGCCGATCCTCTCTTCGGAATGGTCGGCGCGGCGATGATCCAGCCGCATCCGGGCCAGGAGCTTACGGCTGCCGCCCTGCGGGCGCATTTGGCCGATCGACTGGCGAACTACAAGATTCCGAAGCGGGTTCTGATCGCCCCCGAGCTACCGAAGCTGCCTGTCGGAAAGATCGACAAAGCGGCGGTGCGGGAGATCCTGCAATCCTCCTGGAGTACCTGATGGACGAGACCGACATCACGCTCGCGCAAATACGCGACACCTCGCGACTCATCGGCCCTTACATCGTGCCGACACCGGTTCACTCGTGGCGAAGTCCCGAGATCGCGCGGCTGCTCGAGCCAGGGACCGAAGTGACCGTGAAGCTGGAGCTGCTGCAACATACCGGCACTTTCAAAGTGCGCGGGGCGCTGTCGCAAATGCTGCGGCTGTCGCCTGAGGACTTGAAGGCTGGGGTGACGGCGGTGAGTGCGGGTAACCACGCGATCGCCGTCGCGTATGTGGCATCCATGCTGGGCGTGAGCGCAAAGGTGGTCATGATAAAGACCGCCAATCCGGCCCGTCTCGCGGCGGCCCGCTCGCACGGTGCCGAGATCTTGCTTGCGGAGGATGGCGCAGCCGCGTTTGCCATGGCCGAAGAGCTCGTGGCGCGCGAGGGCAGGGCCTTCGTCCATCCGTTCGAAGGCCCGAATGTCACATTGGGAACGGCAACGGTCGGACTCGAGCTCCTGGAGCAGGGGAGCGCGCTCGATGCAGTGCTCGTGGCCATTGGCGGTGGGGGACTCGCATCGGGTGTCGCCACCGCCGTCAAGTTGCTGTGTCCTTCCTGCCGGGTCTACGGAATCGAGCCCGCGGGCGCGGCGGGCATGCATCGCAGCTTCGCGGCAGGCGCACCGCAGAAGCTGGACAAGGTCGCTACGATTGCCGACAGTCTCGCGCCGCCGCTCACACTTCCCTACAGCTTCGGTGTCTGCCGCGAGCGGATCGACGAACTGGTCATCGTGGAAGATGATGACTTGCGCAGGGCGATGGCGCTCATATTCCACTCGTTGAAACTCGCCGTCGAGCCGGCTTGCGCGGCAGCCGTGGCAGCACTGACCGGTCCCTTGCGGTCAGTGCTGGCGGGGAAGCGGGTCGGTCTCATATTCTGCGGTAGCAACATCGATCTCGCCACGTTTTCCGCTCACGTGCGCAGTGTGCTGCAATAGCGGCCGATCACATTCTCAGGAGCCATCGCGTGCAACGTACCTTATTGATCAATGCCCGGGTTTTCGACGGTTATAGCGCCGATTGCCAGGAAGGCATGCAGGTGCTGGTCGAGGATGACCTGATCCGTGAGATATCCGCGAAGCCGATCAAAGCACCCGAGGCGCGGGTTCTCGACCTCGCGGGTCGCACGCTGATGCCGGGTTTGATCGATGCCCATATCCATGCCTACGCATCGGATGTGAGTGTCCAGAAGATCGATCTTGCGGGCGATCCGTATCGCACGGCTCACGCGATGCGAATGCTGGGATTCGCGCTCGATTGCGGGTTTACCACCCTGCGGGACATCGGCGGCGGCGATTACAGCTTGTGGCGGGCCATCCAGGACAAGCTCATCCGGGCGCCGCGCTTCTTCTATGCCGGGAAGGTCATCTCCATGACCGGCGGCCACGGAGACATGCGCCAGATGAGCGAGCGTCACCACACACAGGGCTACTGCTCCTGCGGTGATTTCAACTCACTCAGCGTCATCGCTGACGGAGTGGACGAGGTCCTCAAGGCGACGCGCGAGGAGCTTCGTCGGGGGGCCCACTGCATCAAGATCATGGGCTCGGGTGGGGTTGCCTCGCCGACCGATCCCATCTGGATGAATCAGTATCGGGAGGATGAGATCCGCGCCATCGTCAATGAGACGATGGAGCGCCGCACCTACACGGCCGCGCACTGTCATCCGGCGAGCGCCGTGCGCCGCTGCGTGGAGTTCGGTGTGCGGTCCATCGAGCACGGTACGCTCATCGATGACGAGACTGCGCGCTTCGTGGCGGACAAGGGCGCCTTCGTCGTCCCGACGATGGTGATCATCTTCGCCCTGGTCGAGCTCGGGCGCAGGCTCGGATTTCCGCCACAGAGCCAGGAGAAGGCGGAGTTCGCCTACAAGCAGGCACTCTCCGGGATGGAGTCGATGCGCAGGGCGGGCGTCAGGATCGGCTTTGGTACGGACCTGCTCGGGGAAACATACGTGCAGCAATGCCGGGAGTTCACGATTCGCAGGGAGGTCTTCACGCCGCTGGAGATCCTGCGCCAGGTCACCTCGACCAACGCGGCCCTCCTGCAGCACGAAGGTAAGCTCGGTTGCGTCAAAGAGGGGGCGCTCGCGGACCTGATCGTCGTCGATGGCGACCCGCTCGAGGACATCGAGCTGCTTGCCGCCCAGGGGCGCAATCTGCGGGTCATCATGCGCGCGGGCGAGCTCGTGAAGAACGAGCTCCATTGAGGGACGGTAACAGCGCAAAAGGCCGATCTGTGAAGCACGCCGGAGCATCGTCTTCAAGGCTAGGTGTAAGAGTGGAGGCGCACCCATAGTCCGATCCGCTTGGAGCGCGCGAGACTACCTCGATGTGGCGAGCCTTACGAGCTGGATTCCTTTTGTTCGTGCTTCTGGTCGTGGCCACTCAGGCCTGGATCGAGCGGTTCAGCACCACTCGCTGGCAGCACACGGTCTACGTCGGCGCGTTCCCAGTCAGCGCCGATGCGAGCCGTGTGACTGCGGACTATCTCGCGCAGCTCCATCAGGGAAAGATCGCTGAGGTCAGCGATTTCGTGAAGACCGAGGCCAGTCGTTACGGAGTAGGTGTGGATGAGCCGATTGAACTGCACCTCTACCCGCCCCTGGCATTGCCACCACCGGCGCTCGATTCAGGCGCGGGAGTCCTCACGCGAATCGTCTGGAGCCTGAGGTTGCGCTATTACCGTCACCGCATGCTCGCTGCGGTTTCTCCCCGCCCTCAGATTGCCATGTTCCTGCTTTATCATGACCCGGCGCTCGCCCCCAGTCTGCCGCATTCGGCGGGGCTCCAGCGCGGGCTGACCGCCGTAGTACACCTGTTTGCCAGTCGCTCGCAGGAGGCGCAGAACCGCATCGTGATGGCCCACGAGCTGCTGCATACCTTCGGGGCCACAGATAAATACGACCTGGCGACCGGTCTGCCGCAGTACCCGGATGGTTTTGCCGACCCGCAGCTCTCTCCCCGATATCCGCAGCAGCTCGCAGAGATCATGGCCGTAAAGACGCCACTCAGCGCCACGGAAGCACGCATGCCCGACAATCTCGCGGATGAGCGCGTCGGGGCGGTGACGGCCCGCGAGATTGGTTGGATCAGGCACTGAAATGGCCTGAGCTCCAGGGCCAGGGCAAGGAACAGGCGGATCATAAGCCCTGGCTCGAGACCTTCAGGCCCTTATCTGGCCAAGCGCGCGCGCTTCGTGCGCCTCCTGAGTGGCGCAGACGATCTGCGCAGTTCCCATTGAAAATGCAAATTCCACCTTCACGCCCCCACCTGCGCGCATCTCGGCTGCATCGCGGTTTTTTGACATCAGCCGGTAAACCGGGTCACCCGCCAGGGATTTGATGGGGCAAGTGCGTGACGGGCCTCGGGTCGCGCGGCCGAAGGGCGCCTCGAAATTGGCGGGGATGGCCGCCTACCGAGGCGTACCCGGCATGCGGGGTTCCCAGCGGCTGCGGCCAAGGCAGCGATCAAGCGCTTTTGGCGAGTTTGAGACATTCGCCACCGTAGCGTAGAGTCTTTCCGTTGCTCAGTGGAGAGAGCGCAGGTGGCGGCCTTCCGGCACGCCATCGCAAGATGAAGGAGGGCTCGCTATGAAAAACATCATGATCACCGGTGGCGGTGGCGCTCAGCTTCATGCAATCGATGCGGGCAATGCGACAGGAAAGCCCATCGTCTTCATCCACGGCTTCTCGCAGAGCGCGCTCAGTTGGAGTCGCCAATTGGATTCGCCCTTGGCGGACACCTATCGGCTCGTGGCCATGGATTTGCGAGGTCACGGGCTCTCCGAGAAGCCTCGGGAGGGTTACGGGGACTCACGACTCTGGGCCGATGATGTGAATGCGCTCATCAGAGCACTTGATCTTGATCGTCCGATCCTCTGTGGCTGGTCCTATGGCCCGCTGGTCATTCTCGACTACCTTCGGCATTACGGAGAAGAATACATCCGTGGCATCAACTTCGTCGGTGCCGTCACGAAGCTCGGTAGCGATGAGGCAGCCTCGGTACTGACTGCGGAATTTCTCGGCTTGATTCCGGGCTTCTTCTCTTCCGATGCTGAAGAGAGCGTGCGAAGCCTCGAGGCGTTGTTGCGCCTGTGTTTCGCATCCGAACTCTCTTCCGAAGATCAATACAGGATGCTGGGATACAGCGTCATCGTGCCTCCTTACGTCCGCCAGGCGTTGTTCTCGCGCGCATTCGATAACGACGATCTGCTGCCTACGCTCCGCAAGCCGGTCTTGATTACACACGGCATCCATGACGCCATCGTCAAGCCTGCAGTCATCGAGCAACAGCTAGCGACCATCGCCTGCGCAAAGATTCAACGGATGGCTACGGGACACGCCTGCTTCTGGGACGATTCCGCTGCCTACAATGCGTCTCTGCACAATTTCGCCGATACTCTTTAGAATCTTCACCAGAGCCCGGGTCGCAAGGCGAGCAGCGGTTTGACTGCTGCGTTGCCCGGAGTAATATTCACGCATAGGGTGGCTGACGCTCTCGAACGCGCTCGGTTTTCGCGACAACATATATAAGATTCGGGTCATGCCGTGGTCGTTCATGACCCTCGCTTGGGCGGCGCTCGCGAGTGGAGACCTCTTGCACTCGAGGCTTTTGGGAAATGCGGCATGGCTGACGTCCGCCTTGCCGGACGCCAACTGAGCTCACTCGCGTAGCGCGAGCGCTCTAATATTGCGATTACCGCGGTGAACGGGGGTTTACGATGAGAGGCGCCAGAAAGCAGAGCATTGTTCCCGCAGTCGCAATGTCCCTGCTTGCCTGGATGTGCCCGCGACCGGTGAGCGCTCAAGCTCAGCCGATGGCCAACGAAGCACGCTCAGCCACGCCGTACGTGGGGCGGTGGGACTTGACCGTACGATCTCCGACCCGCGAGTGGCCCTCGTGGATCGAAATATCCGACGACCACGGTCGCATCGAAGGTCTCATGATCGGAATTTGGGGCCACGCGACGCCGACGGGTGAGATTCGACTCAAAAGAGGTGAGATCGAGCTCGCCGTACCCAAGGACGAAGGCTTTCCTGATGGGACGCAATTGCACGGTCGGCTCGCTGGAGGGGGACTGCTGGGCACCGCGACAGCGCCCAACGGGGCCTCGTGGCGATGGTCCGGTCTACCCGAGCCGGCGCTCGAGCGGAAGGGAGCGCCCAAATGGGGCAAGCCCGTCCGATTGTTCGATGGCAGGGACCTTGCCGGCTGGACGTTCGCCGATCCAACTCAAGCAAGCGCCTGGAGCGTAGAAGGCGGCACGCTCGTCAAGCACGGCCGGGGCTCCGAAATCGTCACGACATCCAGGTTTCGCGACTTCAAGCTGCACGTCGAGTTCAATTGCGGTGCGAGGGCCAACAGTGGCGTGTACCTGCGCGGCCGCTACGAAGTGCAGATCGAGACCAACGCGGCGCAGGAGCCACCGAACCGCCGTATGGGGTCGATCTACGGATTCATCGCACCAGACCCCGCCCTCCCGGCCAGGCCGAATGTCTGGCAAAGCTATGACATCACGCTCGTCGGGCGAACCGTCACCGTCGTCGAGGATGGCCGGATGATCATCAACCATCGCGAGATTCCCGGGATCACAGGCGGCGCTCTCAACACGGATGAAGGTTCCCCGGGGCCCATTTACCTCCAGGGCGCCGAGGACGGACGGGTGGCGTTTCGCAATATCGTGATCACACCCGCGGAATAGTCACAGCAGAATCGCAAAGAGGCGAACGAAGGCCCGTCTCACAATTCAGTACAAAGGGGATTCGAATGGATAAGCGCGAAATGTCCCGTCGTGAATTCGTACGCCGCTCGACCCGGGCCGGCATCGTGTTGGCCGCGTCACCTTATTTTCTGCAGGCCCAGTCGGCCGGCGGGGCGACGCCGACGGTTGCCGCTAGCGACAGAGTCCGCTTCGGCATGATCGGTATCGGTATGCGTGGCTCCGGTGTCCTGGATACCTGTGTGAGGCTCCCCGGCGTCGAGTGCGTGGCTGCCTGCGACCTCTATGACGAACGCCACACGCTCGCCAACGAGATCATCAGCGGCGCGACGGGCAAGACCGTGCCGACGACGCGGCGCTATCAGGATCTCCTGGACAACAAGGAGATTGACTGCCTGGTCGCGGCCGTTCCGGACCACTGGCACAAGAAAATCGTCGTGGATGCCTGTAACGCCGGTAAGGACATCTATTGCGAGAAACCGATGACACACGAGGTCGAAGAGGGCTTCCGGATCATCGAGGCGGCGCGCAAGAACGATCGCATCGTGCAGATCGGCAGCCAGCGCCGCAGCTCGATCACTTTCGCAAAGGCGAGGGAGCTCATTCAGCACGGCGCCATCGGCG